>ERZ761602.8647-NODE-8647-length-10166-cov-4.351498_pt1 | contig 10166 bp, 2 predicted proteins | sample MGYA00512165_ERZ761602 | MGnify/ENA primary metagenome ERZ761602 (study PRJEB28899, sample SAMN02445085) | bioreactor sludge metagenome | biome: EBPR sludge; isolation source: Thorneside wastewater treatment plant | place: Australia: Brisbane, Thorneside...
AGCCGGAATCGTGAAGTCAACCAGATTGTTCACTGTTGCACCGGCTGCGACATTGAATCTTAGCCACAAATGTGTGGTTGCCGGATTGAGTGCTGCTGATAATCCACTGAAAGTAGCAGCATTGGCAACTAAAGATTGGCTTGTTCCAATCTGCGCTGTTGGAGCAGTGGCTGTTCCCGTCCACAAGCTCACACCGTTTGCAGGAATATCTGCAGCTGATGTGCCGGAGTAATTTACAGTAAGCGAAGTCACCGTTAATGTACCTGTAGAACCTGTTACAGGGAAGTTCAATCGGAAAATATCGTTATTATTTGTTCCGATTCCTGCATTACCGGTATATTGAGTAGCAGTAACTGTTCCTAAAGTACGAGGAGTGGCAGGAGTAATGTTCACTGCATAATCTTCAGACTCTCCTTCAAGCAATGTTGAACAAGATTGTCCTGAAGTTACAGCAGCGTTCAAATTAGACCTTACACGCATTCTGATGTAACCTGTAGCACCTACAACGGGCACAGTAACATTGATGTTATGAACACCTGATGCAACGATACCATCGGTAAAGAACTCTCCCGGATCATCAAAATCAAGGTCATTGTTAAAGTCGAACCATACACCCACACCCTGGTTATTGGTTTGGTTCTGAACGGTTACACTCATCGGATAGGTAGCTCCTTTATCAAGTGTTGTAGTGTTGCCTACTCCAAGCGGAGCGATGTACTCATAATTATTCGCCTGACCACTACAACCTGAAGTTCTGTTGAGGTTGTTCAGTGTTACGTTGCTAATATGAGTATTTGTACAACCAACATTGGTAAACAATGGTACACAATACAATTGAATCGGACGATTGCCTGCAGGATCCAAATCACCCGAAGGCAAAGTGTGAGCACCCATAGGTGCAGCACCTGCAGCTCCCGTGAATGCAATTTGATTTGCTTGAATTCTGTAGTCAACAATATTACCCACAGGTGCAGAACCTGCTACATTGGCTCTTAGCCAGAAATAATGTGTACCTACAGGCAAGTTTTGATTTACCGTGAATGTAGCGTTATTTCCAACAAAAGTTTGTCCTATACCGATTTGAGCAGTAGGTGCAGAAGCAGTTCCACTCCAAAGTGTAACACCATTTGTTGCAATATTCGCTGCACTTGTTCCGGTGTAATTCACTGTGATGGAATTCAATGTCTGCGTTCCTAAGTTACCTGTTACAGGGATTGTGAGTTTCAGCACATTGTTATTGTTGGTTCCTGGATTAACAGGACCGGAAATTTGTTCAGCTTCGATAGTGCCGATAAATCTTGGTACAGGAACCGGAATCGTGATACAATAATCTTCTACTTCACCGAAAGAATAACCTACACAAGGATCCATATTGGTTCCACCCTGATCGGCTTCTCTAACACGAATTCTTGTGCTTCCGGGTACTGCTGTTGGAGGTACTGTAAAGTTAAATGTAGCTGTACCGCCTGAACCTAAGTCATACTGCTCGCCGATTACCTCAGAAGCTTCAAACACATTATTTCCATTCCAGTCGGCCCATACTTTCACATCATTTTGTGTGTACGTTCCTGTAACAACACTGATGGAGTAAGTGGAGTTAATATCTAAGGAAGGACTTGGGGTGGTGTAAAGTGTAAAGGTACTTGGATTTGCACCGGTATTGTTTGAAATCAATCCGCCCGGATTTAATGTTACCGATTGGATAAAATCACCAAATGTATTGCCCGATGAATATGTAGGCACACAATAAGAAGCACATTCACAAACACCACCCATGTTCACCTGAATTGGTGTAGATGTACCTGACTGTCCGCTGTTTGTACATGTGGCAATTACCTGATACCATGTAGCTGTTGATTGTGTTTGAATTCTTGTAGCCTGTGTAGCTCCGCTGATGTTCGTCCATGGACCAGTAGCACTCGGACCACTTTGCCATTGGAAAGTAACACCTGAACCTGTGATCAATCCTGCATAACCCAATGTGAAGTTTTGGCTCACGCACACTGCGGGCAATGAGGTTGTAGTAGCTCCCGGAACCGGTGCACCTGTGCAAGGTGCAGCAGGCACTAACTCCATCAGGAAGTCTTCATGCTCACCATACCAACCGCTTAGGTTAGCACATGGATCTGTATTTGGCGTATTCGCCCATCCGATGATACGCATTCTGGTGAAACCTGACAACGCAGTAAAAGGAATTGATAAGTTGAATGTAGTAGCTGTATTGCCTGTATTTACATTGTTTACCAACAACTCACCTGCTTCAAAAATGGCATTCTGATTGAAGTCAATCCAAACGGTATAGTAAGCAATGTTACAAGTACCTTGTGATTGAACGTTCAGATCAAAAGAAGTTCCAATTGTAGCTGCAAGTCCTGTTGATGGCCAGTAGTTGATACCGGGACCTACGTTGCTTGTAAAGCCGGTACTCACATTCGTAGTAATATTGGTTAATGCACCTGTGGTGGTTACCGTATTAATATACGAACATGGATTGGTTGGGAACATGGTAGGATAGCAAGGACAATAAGCTGTCATTTGCACCTGAGCAGGAGTAGAAGGCGCTGTGCCGTTGCCCACACAAGTCACATTGCATCTGTACCAGGTAGCCGCTACTTGGGATGTGGTATGCGTTGCGTTAGTAGCACCAATGATATCCGTCCACGGGCCTGAGCTACTCGGGCCACTTTGCCACTGATAGCTGATTCCCGACTCATTGGTCGTGTTCTGTAAGCTCAAGGTAAAGTTCACTGAAGGACAAGTAGATGCCGGAGCGATGGTATTACCCGGTGCTGGCAATGCAGAGCACAATACCGGACAAGCAGCACCCCATGAGGTAAGCTGTGTTCCTACAGTTCCTGCGCCTGCTCCAAGTGAATATATCACATTTCCCAGTGGGTCTAAAATTTGAATACCTACCTCACTTGGCCAACTGCCACCGGCATTGTAAAACAAGTTATAAGTAGTACCGTCATTCAGCGCAAATGGAATGTCCAGCTGGGTTCCGGTTGTGAATGTTGGTCCAAAGGTTGTAATTACATTGGTTCCAATGCGTAGTTGCATGGTAGCACCGTTCCAGCCATCACCAAATGAATCTGTAAGGCGGAAAGTATAATTACAGCAGTTGTCAATGTTAACCTGAACCGGAGTTGAATTTGCAGTTTCGCTACTGTTGGTACATGTTACCACACAACGATACCAGGTAGTTACAAACTGTGTTTGTGTTCTGGTTGGGTTAGTAGCACCACTGATATCAGTCCATGGACCTGTATTGCTTGGGCCACTTTGCCATTGGTAAGTGACACCGCTACCAAAGATAGGAGAACCTGAAAGCGATAAGTTAAAGTTTGTGCTGGGGCATACGTTGGAAACTGAGCTGATTGTGTTGCCCGGAGCAGGAGTACCGGTGCATGCCGATGCCGGAAGCAATTCCATCAGGAAGTCTTCATGCTCGCCGTACCAGCCGCTCAAGTCAGCACAAGGATCCGTGTTGGGTGTATTTGCCCATCCGATGATACGCATTCTGGTAAAGCCAGGCAGCGCAGTAAACGGAACTGATAAGTTGAATGTAGTAGCTGTATTGCCTGTATTTACATTGTTTACCAACAACTCACCTGCTTCAAAAATGGCATTCTGATTGAAGTCAATCCACACGGTGTAGTATGCGATGTTACAAGTACCTTGCGATTGTACGTTCAAATCAAAGGAATTTCCGATAGTAACTGCCAAACCTGTTGAAGGCCAGTAGTTGATACCCGGACCCACATTGCTTGTGAAGCCTGTGCTCACATTGGTTGTGATGTTTGTATTCGCACCGGTTGTAGTCACTGTATTTATAAAAGAACATGGATTTGATGGGAACATGATAGGGTAACAAGGACAATAAGCTGTCATTTGCACCTGAGCCGGAGTTGAAGGCGCTGTGCCATTACCCGTGCAGGTTACATTACATCTGTACCAGGTTGCTGCAACTTGGGATGTTGAATGCGTTGCGTTTGTGGCACCAATGATATCCGTCCACGGACCTGAGCTGCTTGGGCCACTTTGCCACTGGTAGCTGATACCTGACTCATTGGTTGTGTTCTGTAAGCTCAATGTAAAGTTTACTGATGGGCAAGTAGATGCCGGTGCAATGGTATTACCCGGATTAGGAAGTGCAGAACACAACACCGGACAAGCCGCACCCCAGGATGTAAGCTGTGTACCCACAGTTCCTGCGCCTGCTCCAAGTGAATATATCACATTTCCCAGTGGGTCTAAAATTTGAATACCTACCTCACTTGGCCAACTGCCACCGGCATTGTAAAACAAGTTATAAGTAGTACCGTCATTCAGCGCAAATGGAATGTCCAGCTGGGTTCCGGTTGTGAATGTTGGTCCAAAGGTTGTAATTACATTGGTTCCAATGCGTAGTTGCATGGTAGCACCGTTCCAACCATCGCCGAAAGAATCGGTGAGGCGGAAGGTGAAATTACAACAATTGGTTACAGTAATTTCCATTGACGTGGAAGTGGCTGATAGAGAAGTATTAGTACAAGTTACTACACAACGATACCAAGTGTTAGAAGTTGCACTGGTAATTAATGTAGCATTCGTACCGCCGGAAACTGAAGTCCAAGGTCCTGAAGAGGATGGAGCACTCTCCCACTGATACGTAATTCCCGACCCTGCAATCGGACTTCCGGAAAGTGAAAGTGTGAAATTCGCTCCTGAACAAACACTTGATGAAGCAGAAATCGTATTACCCGGAGCAGGAGTACCTGTACAAGCAGGTGGTGTTGCTACCGTGAAACAATAATCTTCTACTTCTCCATAATCGGTGTAAGCACAAGCATCGGTAGGAACGGCAAATCCATAATATTCAGAAGTTACTCTTAGGCGATACACACCCGGAGCAACCGGGGGAACTGTGAAACTACCACTCATTGTGGCAAATCCCGAACTGTTATTGATGGTTAAAACATTCTCGCCGGCATCCAAGAAGTCATTGTCGTTGTTCCAATCCACAAAAACGACGTAGTGATGCGCCCAACCGCCGCCGGTTGTAAATGACATATTAATAGGGAAGCCGGGATATTGTGATGCTGAAAATAGCGCACCATAATTTGTATATCCACTGCCTGAACAACCTGAGTTGTTATTGAAATTGGTAAGACCTCCTGTTGTTGAAACATTTGTAATTGGCATGAAACAAGGAGACCCAACAAATGGTGTGCAATAAGTTGCACATTCACAAGTGCCGCCCATCGTCACCTGAATTGGAGTAGATGCTTGTGATAAACCGCTATTGGTGCAGGTTACAACGCATTGATAGAAGGTAGCCGATGATTGGGTTTGAACCCTTGTTGGGTTAGTAGCACCTGAAATATCAGTCCATGGGCCGGTAGCTGATGGGCCGCTTTGCCATTGGTAGGTAATACCTGTACCGCTCAACGAACCATTAAATCCCAGAGTAAAATTCTGGCTCACACATGCTACAGTGAGCGTAGATGTTGTTGCGCCCGGGTTAGGAGTGCCCGAACAAGGAGGGGCTACGGTTACTGTAAAACAATAATCTTCTGTTTCTCCGTAAGAGTAAGAGTAATTGGGTGTAATAAAATTACCACCATATTCTTCCGACATAATGATTCTCAATCTCGTAGAACCTGCTGTTGCCGTCAAAGGCACGTTGAATGATCCGCTAATTGTATTGGTTGGACTTGTAGTGGTTGCACTGGCATATACTTCTTCGCCTGCATCCAGAAAGTCGCCATCCTGATTCCAGTCGGCAAATATTTTTGCATGGTGTGGATACGAGCCACCACATGAACCCACAGTATATGAAAACGAAACTAATTGGCCCTGTTCTGCGGAATGTCCGCTTACAGAGGTGGTGTAATTGGCATAGCGGTTTAATATTGATCCCGGACCCGGTGCAGCAGTGAAACAGTTGCTTGTGTTGTTCATGGTACCGATGGTCACATTGGTGATTTCACCATCAAAAGTTGTAGTTGCAGCCGATGCTGCATAAGTTCCACATGCACATGCTCCGCCTGATGGGGTGTAAGATACGCTTGAACTTGTATTGGTTCCGCCACCATTACTACATGTAGTAATTAAACGATAAAAAGTAGTAGTGGCTGTATTCGTTGTGTAAGATGAAGACGTGGCTCCCGATATTGGGTTCCAAGGTCCACTCCCTGAAGGGGCAGACTCCCATTGATAACTTATGCCCGACCCGGTAGTGATACCTGTAGCACCTAAAGTAAAATTAACTGATGGACATCCGGTAGATGACGTGATGGTAGCGGTACCGGCATTTGGTGTGCCGGAACATGCACTGGATGCTGCCCATGTGAATTGTACACGGGGTTTACCGTTCGCTGTGGTTCCTGTGGTATTTGCGCATTGATTCGCTGTACTACTGTTGACTCCCCTCATTTGATTGGCTACATTGTTGTAAAGCCAAATCTGCCCTGAAGAGCTCCAACCCGCGTTAATACCCCAGCATACATCCACACATACATTCGATGTACCATCCCATGCAAATGGAGTATCGAATGTGATGGTTCGCCATCCGGTACTTCCGGGCACGAGTGTATGCGCATTTTTCACGGTGGTGAATGCGCCTCCATCATGCGCCGCAGCATCTGTATTGGCTGTATGACGCATTTTTATGGTATAATTCACTAAATTATTACCATTCACCGCCGATACATCAAACGCTATGGCACTAATATTGCCTGCTGCCATCCCGGCTCCGGTCATTTCAGCGGCAGTATATACAAACTGAACCCTTCGGCTTTCCCAAAAATAATTATAGGGCGAAATGCCGGAGGTAGTGGTTGTGACAACCTGCGTACCAATTGTGGTTACAGTTTGTGCGAGCAAGGACTGACTTAATCCTAACCCACTTAAAAGGTAAAAGACCATTGCGGCAATTTGAAAGTATTGCCTAAAACTTTTTTGTTTGTAATTGTAACTCGTCATTACATTAAATTTAAGTTAGTAAAAAATAAAATTTTGTTACCTCAAAGTCTTTTAGGATAAGCTTTTTATGAAGTTTTACCCAATAATTCTTTGAATTTAACATCCTAAATGTCAAAACTCTGTTAGAAAAAACACTATTTACAGTAAGGAATTAGGTATTTTTTGCATTTAGGCCGGTATTTTAATATCTATTAACTTAGGATAAAAAAATTAACGTGATGAGTCCCATGGACCAAAAGTGTGCTCAGTTTCTGATTTGCCATCCTGATATGGACCTAAATAAAAATCCTTTGGCTTTGTAGCTATATTGGGGTATGCCGGACCCTTGATTTCTGGCCTTGGGTGCTGTGCATTGTCGTTGATAAAACCTGCAACATCTAATGCTTCCTGAATGCTTAATACGGGTTTGTCCCATTGCATAGGATGAGGCATGTTATGGTAAATAAATGAGGCCGATTTTAGCACCCTATGCATACTTGAGCCTTTTTGATAAGATTGATTTCCCCACAGGGGTGGGTATTGATAGGTTTTGCCATCGGGCCATAAAAGACCTTCCCCATTTGCCTGATGACAACTTTTGCAATGTGTTTCATACACTTTTTGCCCTCTCACGGGATCTGATTTTAAACCCTTATGCTCAAATTCTTTTAAACCATGACCTATGTGCTTTTCTTCGTCGTAGTTTTTTCCTATCCATTGAATGTAGGATGTGATGGCTACCATCTCGTAGGAATCCAGGGGAATTGGCTGCCCGTTATGTGGGCGCTCGATGCAATTGTTTACCCTATCGGCCGTGGTCATTACCTTGTTTTCTCGGGCTCTGTATTGCGGATAAATCTGATGGGTTAGAAAAAAATTATTCCCATACGGCTTTCTTCCTCCTTCAAGGTGGCAATTCCCGCAATTCATTTTATTGCCCAAATATTTTCCTACCACGCCGTCGGGGCCCAAATAGTAAGCAGTGTTGTAAATCAATCTGGCGCCATACTTTACAGTTAACCCATAAATATCATCTTCGAGTTCTGTGGTGTCAGGTGCATTGTACACAGCAGGTGTTTTCTTTTCATTCATCAGGGGCTCATTGCGTTGATGATTTGTGCATGCAAAGAATGCTATTGAGAGAAAAATCAATACGATAAAGAATTGCAAATGCCTGTACTTATTCATTATTCATTTATCTCTATTTCCCGAATCAAAAAGCGATTTAGTTTTGATTCTGCCTTCATATACCGAATATCCTTTGCAGGAATATTGAAATAAATTCCACGTCCCTTTTCAATTTTGATGTTTTCAGCATACACCTTTTCCCCTTTTGCATTCACTCCGGTAATTGAAATCACATCATCCTCTCTTCCTTCATTGCATAAATAATAGCCCTTTTCTTTCCTTGATAGGCTAAAATATGCGGGATAAAATGATGATGTGTAATGCGCACGATAAAACATTACGGCGGCCCAGCCGCTTTGGTAGCTTTTCACGATGATGTCAAAAACTACAGCATTGTTGAATGAATTGATTCCTAAAACCCTGCCTGTTCCACCTGCACCTACCATCACAATGCTATCATCAATATACTCCGCACTTCCATATTTTTCGGATTTTCCATTATCGCTTCCGTCAATTTTAAGTGATGTTTTCTTTTTCATGAGGCGGCCTTCGCTGTTTGGTTTCAATCCAAATTCCACTATGCTCGAAACTACCGAATCAATAGCACTTGAATCATTATTAAACACCAGTAAATTGCCTTCCTTTGTTTTTTCAATCGAATGTTGCAAAGCAAAAAAGCCATTTCCGGTAGTTTTATGTCCGGGATATAAAGGCTTTCCGAATTCCTGATCCACTTTACCGGATTTCCGATTCACCTCTAAAATTAAATTCAAATCCCTGAAACCCAGGTAAACTTTATCGGTAATTTCATCGTAATCAAATGCATTCAAATGAGTGCTTTTGTTTTGCCAACCTGCCATCAACTGCGATGCAAAATAGCCGGCGCTGTTCCATTTCCACAGTTCCTTACCCATTGCGTCATATTCCACGATGGTGCCAAATGTTCCTAAATAATAGTACTTCCCCCCGTCTTTCACCACATTCTGCATTCCGTTGTATTTAGCGGTATCTTTTGTATTGACCGGAAGAAAAATTTTATCATTCGATTCGCTGAGTACCATGTAATTCCCATTATTTATCTTTCGGAAATCGTGGTGATAATTTTCGCCGGTATTTTCTTTAAGGTTTTGACTTCCCGGGGCAAGCCATAGGATATTTCCATCCCTATCAAACTCCACTGCAATTCCGGATGTGATGATGGCAGTGAATGTTCCTTCCTTTGTCATTCTGAGGTCTCTTACGTTATAGGGTTGTTCCACGCCTAATCCTTGTATCTTAGGCATACGCCAAACCACCCGGCCTTTGAAATCAACCATACTTCTTTGTTGGTCTAAGAGCACATATCCTTTTCGACCCATTTGGCCACGACACAAATAATCAAAATGAGCAGAATCCAGCGCACCCTGAGGCAAGATTGAAAATTCATACTTCATTGACCTGTAAATCTGCACATCATTGCCCGCATAGGCACTGTAGCGCCACGCATAAGATTTACCAAATGCAAAAAAATTGCAAAAAATCACATGGGTTGAATCATTTTGGATATGATAAGGGAGTGGATTCTTGTCATCCATGTCCCACAATTCAAGCCGGTAATAGGAAGCTTTATTCACCGGGGGGAAATCAAAAACCAATTCAGTATAATTTAACTGTGCACCCTCCTTGGGGAATATTTGCGAGTAACCGCATTGCACCATAATGCAACATAATATGATGGTTAGAAGATTCTTCAATTTGTTGATTCCTAAATCTGTGATTTTTTTCCTTTTTATGCTACGAAGATAAAAATTAGATAAGTTATCAAAACCTGTTAACATTTTTTATAAATCGCGCATTCCATTTGCCACTGACTGTATCCTCCGTGAGTAGGGCCACCCGTGAGGCTCTCGTTGGGGACTCGCGGGTATCGTCCTCCGATTCCGCAGGTCCTCCCTATGGGGGAGAGACTTTCGGAAAGCGGAAGCAAATTATCCCGGAGCGGAAAAGAATTATGAGCGAGCGGAAAGGAATTATGAGCGAGCGGAAGCGAATTATGAGCGAGCGGAAAGGAATTATGAGCGAGCGGAAAGGAATTATGAGCGAGCGGAAGCGAA
>ERZ761602.8648-NODE-8648-length-10163-cov-8.589137_pt1 | contig 10163 bp, 9 predicted proteins | sample MGYA00512165_ERZ761602 | MGnify/ENA primary metagenome ERZ761602 (study PRJEB28899, sample SAMN02445085) | bioreactor sludge metagenome | biome: EBPR sludge; isolation source: Thorneside wastewater treatment plant | place: Australia: Brisbane, Thorneside...
ATTTCGGAGGCGGCATCAAAACGGAAAAAGACGCGGAGATCGTGTTGAACTCCGGCGCCGCCTGGGCGACGGTGGGCAGTATAGCGGTTAAGGAAGAAGCGGTATTTGCGCAATGGATCGTGCGTTTTGGGCCGGATAAATTTATGTTGGGGGCAGATGTAAAAGGAGAGCAGATCGCGGTGGGGGGATGGCTGGAAACTACCGATATCCGGGTATATGATTTTATCCGCAAATACCAGGAGCGGGGCGTCCAGCATGTGTTTTGTACAGATGTCAGCAAGGATGGCTTATTGCAGGGGCCTTCCGTACCGCTGTATAAAAACATCATTGCCGAATTCCCCGGTCTTTATTTTATTGCCAGCGGCGGCGTGAGTTCGATGAACGACCTGGAAACGCTTGCCGGCATTGGCTGCAAGGGCGCTATCGTGGGGAAAGCGATCTATGAGAAGAAGATAACGCTGGAGGAACTTAAACGTTTTAGCGCCGGCAATAATACCGGAGCGTAAATGCGCTAATCCCGGCGGATAGCGCCGGAACTTAAATGTTTTGATCCAGGCAAATAATGCCGGAACTGTGTAAACGGTTTATCCCGGCGCTTATGGCAACGTTCTATTTTTTGATCTAATTTATATTGACAAGTGTTAACCAAACGGATTATCCCCTGCCTCGATATCAGGGACGGACGCACGGTAAAAGGAGTGAACTTTGAAAATATCCGCGATGCGGGCGATCCGGTGGAACTCGGCGCCTTATATGCTGCACAGGGGGCGGATGAGCTGGTGTTCCTGGATATTACGGCTACCAACGAAAAACGGAAGACCTTAAGCGAGTTGGTTAACCGCATCGCTCGCCATATCAATATACCCTTTACCGTAGGCGGGGGAATAGGCAGTATCGAGGATGTGAACATATTATTGCAAAACGGGGCGGATAAAATATCCGTAAATACAGCGGCATTCCGGAACCCGCAGCTGGTGAGCGATCTGGCGGGCGAATTCGGGAGCCAATGCATCGTGCTGGCTATCGACGCCAAGCAGGAAGCAGACGGGGAGTGGTATGTTTATCTCAACGGCGGCCGGATCAAAACAGATACTACCTGTGCAGACTGGGCCAGGCAAGGCGTAGACCGGGGAGCCGGCGAGATATTGCTGACTTCCATGAATCATGACGGCGCCAAGAATGGGTTTGCGCTGGATATCACCAGGCGGCTGGCCGATGCGCTGTCGGTGCCGGTCATTGCTTCGGGCGGCGGCGGAACCATGCCTCATTTTGTAGATGTTTTTAACGAGGGGCATGCCGATGCCGCGTTGGCGGCCAGTATATTTCATTTTAAAGAAATCAGCATACCGGAATTGAAGCGATATTTGCAGGACAACCAGATAGCGGTCCGGATTTGAGGGACCGGATAGCGCTTACTGCGACAGGCGTTAAGGATTCGGTTTTAGCTGTGGCGATAATTGCTCAAAAGCCAGGTAGGTCAATCAATCTACCGCTGGCGTTCATTTGTAAACAGAATGATCATTTTATAGCAGGATGAATTATGAATAGCACATCAGAAAATAAGCCGTTAAATATAAATTTCGACAAGTACTTAGACGGGCTGGCGCCTGCGATTGTCCAGGATTATGCCACCGCCAGGGTGTTGATGCTTGGGTTCATGAATGAAGAAGCCTTGCAGAAAACGCTTTCCGAGGGAAGGGTTTGTTTTTACAGCCGCAGCAAAAAACGATTATGGACAAAGGGGGAGGAGAGCGGTAATTTCCTGATCCTCCGGGAGATCAAAGCGGACTGCGATCAGGATACTCTGCTGATCAAAGCCGATCCTCTTGGACCGGTTTGTCATACTGGCGCCGATACCTGTTGGGATGAACAGAATACGCGCATGGATTTTTTGTTCAGCCTCGAGCAAATCATCGAGCAGCGCAAAACAGGAACCGAGGAGAAATCCTATGTTAAGCAATTGTTTGCCAGGGGCATCAATAAAATTGCCCAGAAAGTAGGAGAAGAAGCCGTGGAGCTGGTTATTGAAGCAAAGGATAACGATGATGATCTTTTCCTGAATGAGGCGGCCGACCTGTTGTTTCATTATTTGCTTTTACTTAACGCAAAAGGTTATGATTTACAGTCGGTGATCCGTATTTTAGAGCAGCGTCATGCTAAATAATCAATACATGAGAAGAATCCTTGGATCGCTTTTTTTTCTTCCCCTGGCGCTGTTTGGTCAGCAGGAGTTTACTATGAAAGGAGAAGTGAAAGGCTTGCCCGAGGCTTCCGCGGTATCGCTGACCGACGCCAATAATCCTACCGATACCCTGGCGAGCGGCCTGGTCCGGAATGGCGTTTTTGAATTAAGAAGCTCCGTTCCCGAACCCAATCTTTACCTGCTGAATTTTGACGGCGTTCAAAAGAAAGCCATTGTTTTTCTAAGCAACCATCTTATTTCCGTGAAAGGAGATGCGCAGGCGGTGCAGCATCTTGAGATCGCCGGCTCGCCTACGCAAGATGCATTTACGGAATTCCAGCAGGTCTTTAATCCGCTTTTCCAGGAGCTGACCAGGCTGGCCCAGTTGATAAACAGCCAGGGAATGCAGCGCGATGAATCGCTGATGGATAATTACACAAAGCAGGCCGACAAGATCGGCGCCGCCATCCATGATTTTGTGATCCGCCACAGGTCGTCTCCCGTATCCCCGTTCTTATTGGTGGTTACCAGTCAGCTTGAGCAGGACATCTCGGTCACTGAGTCGAGATTCGACTTGCTGGATGAAGAAGTGAAGAAGGGATTTTATGGTAAGATCATCGGCGAACACATTGAAGAAAGTAAGATAGGCGCCATAGGTTCTGAAGCCATTGATTTTTCACAGTCCGACCCCGATGGCAAAATGGTTTCGTTGAATGCATTCAGGGGAAAATACCTGCTGGTGGATTTTTGGGCCAGTTGGTGCAGGCCCTGTCGTATGGAAAATCCTAATCTCGTGGAAGCCTATCATAAGTTTAAGGATAAAAATTTTACCGTGCTGGGCGTTTCTCTCGACAGGTCAAGAGACCCTTGGTTAAAAGCGGTTGAAGACGATAAGCTGGACTGGACGCAGGTGAGCGACCTGAAGTTTTGGAGTAATGAAGCCGCCCTTATGTATAAAATACAATCTATCCCTCAAAATCTGCTGATCGATCCTTCGGGAAAGATCATTGCTAAAAATCTCCGGGGCCCGCAATTGCATAGTAAGTTATGCGAATTGCTGGGATGTGAATAGGGATTCCCTAAAAATTGTTATCGTTCAGAGACGAGTTGCCGCTTATACAATTGGATGGCGTTCTCGTATCCCAGGTACAAAGCGTCTGCAATAAGCGCGTGCCCGATAGACACTTCCAATAAGCCCGGTATCTGTTGCGCAAAATATTGCAGGTTATCCAGGTCAAGATCATGGCCGCCATTTATGCCCAGGCCGTTGCTGAGCGCGCATTCCGCGGCGGCGATATAAGGCGTTATCGCTTTTTCCCTGTTATGCGCATAAGCTTCGGCGTAAGCCTGCGTATACAGTTCGATGCGGTCTGTTCCGGTAGCCGCAGCGCCTTCCACCATTTTGATGTCGGGGTCTACAAAGATAGACGTGCGGATGCCCGCGTCTTTAAACAGTTTCACCATATTTTTCAGGTAATCCTTGTGGGCAAGGGTATCCCATCCGTGGTTGGACGTGATCTGGTTTAATGCATCGGGCACAAGCGTCACCTGCTGCGGAAGGGTTTCCAGGACCAGGTCTACGAATTTCTGTTCGCGGCAGTTGCCTTCGATATTAAACTCTATGCTGATGTTTTTTTTAATATCCCTGGTATCGGCATAACGGATATGCCTTTCATCCGGTCGGGGATGAACGGTAACGCCGTCGGCCCCGAATCGTTGGGCGTCAATAGCCGCCTTGGTTACATCGGGTTTATTGCCTCCCCTGCTATTGCGCAGCGTGGCGAACTTGTTTATGTTTACGGAAAGAGAGATCATAATGAACGTGTTGATCAATATTGTTGATCTTACAAAATTAAGCGACAGAACATTCAGCGCCGCAAATATTGGGCAACGGGTATAAAATAAAAAAAAGGAGTCGGCCAAGTGACTCCTTTTCATTTAAGGTTGTAGTATAAAGAGTTGTAATTATCCTTTTTTGAGTTCGTAACTGAACAGCAGCGTTCCCTCATTATCGATAATGTCCAGCGCGTAAGTTCCGCTGCTTACATTATCCAGGTCGTTGATCGCCGTAACATTCGTCCCTTTAACAAGGTACCAGCTAAACATTTTAACGATCTTTCCTTCTTCGTTGAACATCCTGACAATGATGTTCCTGTTTTGTGCGCAGCTGATGTCCAGCGTTATTACCGTTGTAAAAGGGTTAGGGCGCACGGTTACTTTTGTGATCATGAGGCGCTGTTTATCAAATTGAACATTTTCGCTGCCAGCCGTCTTATCCAGGTCCGATGTAGAGATCCTTTTAAAGAGATTCGAGATTGATGTGTCTTTGCTGGCGGACATGTTTTGTTTTTGTTTGTTTGTTGTTGTCAAGAGAATAACGAAACTGGCGCCATGTTCTTAATATGTTGATTATTAGATGGTTGAAGTGATGCCAGAAAAATGAATATTCCCGAATTGGGACGATTTCATGCTGATTGGGAAAATTGAGAGCGTAATGAGTGGTTATTAACGGCAGAAACGCGTAACCATCTCCGGGTTCGGGCGATTTCAGGCTTGAACTTCCTGTTGGCTTGACCCTGTCCCGAATACTGGACATTTTTAAAGTGGATTTTCCGGGCTTATAAGTATTAATTAAATAGCGCCGAAAGCATAATCAGAACCTGGCTACCAGTTTCAGGTTCAGCAGTCTTGGGGTGAGCCGGTTGGGTAGCGCAAATACCGTATTGGAAAAATCCTTGATGAGCATATAGGAGATCGTATTGTCCCGGTCTATAAGGTTGAATACTTCCAGCGTGGCCCAAAGATTTTCAAAATCCCGGAAAGGGTTGCGGCTCCTCCTGTTGATTTTATCGCTGTCGAGCAATAAGGCGCTGAAACCGATATCTATTCTTATATAGGGTTCGATGATCAACCCGTTCCGGTATTTAACGCTGTTGGGGATATTATAAGGAAGATTGCTGCCGTAAAGAAAATTCAGGTAGACCTTAAAGTTTTTATTGGTCGACAGGTAATCCTGCAGGAACATGCCAAAGTTGATCAGCCTGTCCGTCGGACGGCGAAACCATCCGCCCTGCATTAAGCTGCTATCGGTAACTGTATTGTTTTCGTCAAGGGTATAGTTATAATAAAAATCGTTATCGAGGTTTTCCCGCGTGCGCATGAACCCCAGGCTGACCCAGCTCTCGGCGTCCTTTACCAGTTCTCCGAACAAGCGCATTTCCAATCCTGCCGCATAAGCCCTGGCGTTATTCTCTCCGAAATAGCGGAGTCGTACGTTATCTATATCATACGGCACAATATTCCACATCTTTTTATAATAGGCTTCGGCGGTAATCCGGAAAGGCCTTGCCCCCTGCCGGAAATTATAATCTATCCCCGCCGTAGCCTGATAGCTTCTCTGCGCTTTAAGCGCATTATTAACGGTTCCGTCGTAGCGTCTTAGTTCGCGGTAGAAAGGAGGTTGATGGTAAGCGCCTATCGCGCCCTTAAAAACAATATCCTGTTTCCAGCGGGCGGGCTTCCAGGAAATCCCCGCCCTGGGCGATAACAGGAACTCATTGTTGAGGGTATTGTAAGCATATCTTACCCCGGCCTGCAAGGACCATCCGGAAGAATCATGAAAGATAAAATTGTCCTGCGCATAGCCGGCAAACCGGGTAATGCCCAATTTTGTAGCAGAGGAGAGCATGCTGTTGAGCGCAAAGGGACCGGGATTATTAGGAAGATTATATCCTGCGGAGTCGAGGTATTCCCACTCATGGAGTTTGTCGCGAACGATCTGCCTTTCGGCAGACTGCCCCCACTGGAAATAATGCCTGCCCTGGGTTAGGCTGCCTTTATGCGAAATATTCCAAACTTCGATATTCAGCGCGTTACGCGCGTAGGTTTGATGCGTTCCTGCGCCGAGAGGATTGGCGATCAGGCCGAAATCAGGTTTTGTTTTATCAAATCCCCTTTCGCCAAAGATATAAGCGCCGGTAATATCGATAGATTCGTTTTCCTGGTTGTTGAACCTGCTTAACATCCATTTTAACCGCAGGTTTTTCTGAGGCTGGCGGATAAAGGATAAACCAACCATATTGGTACGATACCGGTCTTCTTCCCTTCCTGTAAAATACACGTCAAGGCCCAGGTTAGCGGTGAAAAAAGGAGAGAATATGGAAGAAGTCAGCTTGCTGAATTCCGGCTCCAGCCTGAACCTTGTTCCGGAGATATTTCCCATTAGTTCGATGCTCGACCGGTCGTTTAACTGATAAGTAAGCAGGGCCTGTATATCGGAAGAAGAGGGCGCGTAATTGCCTTTTGTTTCCTGACTGCCGACCAGGTTTCGGTTACTGCGGTTACGTATCCCCGCCAGATAAGTGAATTTATTGTTTTTAGATATCCCCTCGAGGTGAAAACCCTGCTCCAGTCCCCCGATATAAGCGGATCCGGCGAATCCTTTGGGTTTTTTATATTGGATATCGAGCACAGAGGAAAGTTTATCGCCGTAACGCGCCTGGAAACCCCCGTTATAGAACTGGACATTCCGGGTTAGTTCGGGATTGATAAAGCTTAGTCCTTCCTGCTGCCCGCTTCTCACGAGGTATGGCCGGAATATTTCGAAATCATTTACATAGACCAGGTTCTCGTCGTAGTTTCCGCCCCTTACCGAATATTGGGAAGTGAGCTCATTATTCGATCCGACAAAAATTTTGATCAGGCTTTCTATGCCGCCGCCGGGAGAAGGCATATTGATGGCATTTTTGGGGTTCAGCATTACCAGCCCCGCTTCCATTCGTCCCCGTTGATCCCTTACCGTTACCGCGTCGAGTTCGCCTGCCCGGCGTTCCATCTTTACCGTTATGTATTCTTCCTCGTTTTCATTAAGGAGGAAATTCCGTTGCGTCGTTTTATATCCCGCATAGCTGAATTGCAGCGCAAGCGCTCTGTTTGCGGGAACGCGCAGGCGAAAAGTCCCGGAATCGGAGCTGAGGCTGCCGGATTGTTTTCCCAATATGATGATGGAAACCTTGGAGAGGGGTTCCTCGCTTTCGCCTACTATCTTTCCCGAGATAAAGGCCGCTCTGTTCTGGGCAAAACCGCCGGTTGCAGAAAGGATAAAGGATAACAGGAAAAATAATCGTGCAGCGTTCACCCGGTTATTGATTTGACTGCCTAAATTAATTAAACTATTCTGGATTATCAGGGAATCGGGTAGGAGTCTGCCGTTGTATTGAAAAACCAGGAAACAATACGACTATTCTCCCGGAAAGTTTTAAGCGGCGCCGATCGTACACAGCGATGTTCCGGTTGGCGCGCGCCAGGCATAAGAGGCAGGCCTTGTAAAATGCTAATAGGCGAGATGCTTCAGTTGTGAGATAATGGCTTTAGGGTCGTCAGATCCAAAAACCGTACTGCCTACTACCAGTATATCTGCGCCCGCTTTGAGAATAGAAGAAGCATTTTCGAGGGTAACGCCGCCATCGATCTCTATTTTTACCGATAAGCCCTGCTCGTCGATCATCTTTTTAAGCTCCCTTATCTTATGCAGGGTGTGCGGGATGAATTGCTGTCCCCCGAAGCCAGGGTTTACGCTCATCAGGTTTACAATATCTATGTCCGGCAATATATCTTTTAGCGATTCGACGGGAGTATGCGGGTTTACGGCTACTCCCGCTTTCATGCCCAGCGATTTGATCTGTTGAATATTTCTATGCAGGTGTGGGCAGGCTTCAATATGCACGGAAAGAACGTCGGCCCCTGCTTTTTTGAAGGCTTCCGTATATTTCTCCGGTTCCACGATCATGAGGTGGACATCGCATATTTTGCGGGTGGCTTTCCGGATCTGCTGAATAACGGGAATGCCAAAGCTGATATTGGGCACAAAGCGACCGTCCATTACGTCGAGATGCAGCCATTCGGCCTCGCTTTCATTGACCATCTGGCATTCCTGCTCAAGCTTAAGAAAATCGCAAGATAAAAAAGAAGGCGCTATAATTGGCATGGCGGTAGTAGTAAAGAGTAAAATGAATTTAACTGCAAGATACGATTACCTGTTTATTCTTTTCAGGGCATCCCTGGCTTCTGTAAAGGAACGGTCCAGGGCATACGCTCTTTCATAGTTGACGGCGGCTTTTTCTGTATCGTCTATCGATTCGTAGCATCGCCCTATCCAGAAATAGGCGTCGGGATCCGTATTGGAAACGGTCGCCGCCAAAGTGAATGTTTTGAGCGCCTCGTCGAATTTCTTCTTTTCAAAGAATATGATCCCTTTTTCAATATAGGCGTCGGTCATTTTCCAGTCGCGCTGTATGCATTGGTCAAATAGTTCAATGGCTTTGTCGGGCTGGTTGTTTTCGGCATAATACATGCCTTTCAGGTAGAGCGGCTCCGTCTGCGTATCGCTGGAATCTTTGGATAGCAAAATATCGCAGACTTCCAATGTCTGCGGGTCTTTTTTTGCGGCGTACAGATTGGCAAGCGCAAGGCCGCTGTAATTGATGGGTAGTATGGCAAAGGACCTTTCGAGCGCTTCAATAGCCCGGGCGGTATCCTTCAACCTGGCCAGCAGGGAACCCTTATCGAACCAGGCCTCAAAGTTCAATGAATCATGCGCGATAAGCGCATTGTACTGCTCCAGCGCTTTCTCCGGCGCGCCGATGTGCAGATAGGCTTCGCCCAGCCGGCGGCTGAACTCTGCGTTGTCGGGGAATTTTTTTACGCCTTTTTCAAGCAGGTCGACGGCCTCCCGGGTATTGCCGGAAAGAATAAGATTAGAAGCATATTCCAGCGCGATGCCTTCATCTCCGCTCAACTCCCATGATCTTTTATAATCGGCGCTGGCGATATCGTGCAGGTTGTTTTGCGATAGCAGCGCAGCTCTCTGAAAATACAGGCCTGCGTCATTAGGAAAGGACCGGATACTGTCGGTCAACCGGTCGTACGGGGGGGCGTTCAATACCTGGGCCCTATCTTTTTTGGCCTGGGACGGATCGGCTTCCTCGCATGCCGCCCATATCAGGAAACCGCTGATCATCAGCAGAAAAAGCCTGCCCTGCGCAAATATTTTTATCTTCAGACCTTTCATCATTCAAAAGTAAACGATTTTGACGAACCGGTTTAAATACGGCGAGACCGCTCGTCTATTTTAACAATACGCGCCCGCAATGTTCTTTAACGCTCGAGCGCTGAGTGGCAGATAAAAGATTTGTTAAGATATCGCGGCAGATTATCGGAAGCCAGGGGAGGATAGCGATTGCATCTTCATCGACTATTTTACCGGTCGCCCTACGCGCAAAAGATCGCAGATTTGTTGGGATCATGGCATAGGGTTATTTGAAATGAAAGATAGGTCGATGGTTTTTTATTGGTCATTTTGCAGGCCGTATGCAGACGATAGAAGATGCATCGAAGTATGCTGAAAGCTTATTGAAAAAGAGAGCCCGGTTGGAGTTTCGGTTGAACGGCGATTTTGCAGTTCTGTTTTTAAAAACAAAGAAATATCGCCTTAAGTTGGCAGTTTGTGGAATCTAAGCTTTCTTTGTGAACCTGAATGAACGATTTGCTTTTACATTAAAACTTCGCATATGTATACCGGACTATTGCATCTTCATAACCTGCTTCGCTGGGTAATCCTGATCTTATTGGTGGTTGCTATTGTAAAAAGCTTTTCCGGCATGACGGGAAAAAAGCCTTTTACCAAGGGAGATAAAAAGATAGGATTGTTCCTGATGATCGCCGCCCATATCCAATTGTTAATTGGACTGTACGAATGGTTCTTTGGGGCATGGGGATTAAAGCTGATCCAGAAAACAGGTATGGGAGAGGCAATGAAAGAACCCGCTTACCGGTTCTGGGCGGTCGAACATATTACGGGTATGCTGATTGCTATTATTCTTATTACCATCGGAAGGGGAGCGTCCAAAAAGAATATTTCCGATCAGGCCAAACATACCAAAACGTTCTGGTTCTTCCTGATCGCTTTTATCCTGATCCTTGC
>ERZ761602.8649-NODE-8649-length-10163-cov-6.809656_pt1 | contig 10163 bp, 8 predicted proteins | sample MGYA00512165_ERZ761602 | MGnify/ENA primary metagenome ERZ761602 (study PRJEB28899, sample SAMN02445085) | bioreactor sludge metagenome | biome: EBPR sludge; isolation source: Thorneside wastewater treatment plant | place: Australia: Brisbane, Thorneside...
CGACGCAGCCGTGCTCCACGCACGGCGAGGAGGACGACCGAAGCCACGCGCCGCGCAGCAGGCGGATGCGCCCTCGCCTAGAAGCCGGGGGAGTCGACCCCGCCATGCACCGGGTTCGTCTTCTTGCGGACGGGCACGGCCCCGGAGGGGCGTGCAGTCGGTGTCGCGGGCGGGAGATCGTCGGGATCGAGCACGAGGCCGTCGTCGTCGGTCGGGATCTGCTTGTCGGGCTGCGTGGCCGACGAAGAGCCCCCCTCGGCCCACAGCTTCGTGAGGCGCTCACGCCCCTCGGCGAGCACACGCGTCGAGCGCGCGGCCACGGCCACCGCAGGTGGCCTCATGCGCGCCACCGCGACGGCACCGATCGACACGACCGCGACCACGAGCACCACGCCGCTCAGCCACACGACCGCCGAGCCCTTGTTCTTCGCGCTCTCGGCGTCGACCGCGACCCCGTTGTCGGTCCGCGTATTCGCGCTCACCGCGCCGGGCGGGGGCGTCATGCTGCGGCCACGCGGCACCATGCCCGGGTAGGGTGTGCCGGTGATGCGGGTCGCGATGTGCTCGAGGCGCTCCGCGAGCTCGCGCGCCGTGCGGATGCGTTTGTCGCGATCCTTGTGGAGCGTCTGATCGATGAGCTCGGAGAGCTCCGCGCCGATGGCGGGGTTCAGCTCGATGGCCGGCGTGTGCCGCTCCATGAGGATGTTCACCATGAGCTGGTTGTAGTTCGCACCCTCGAAGGGAGGCCGGCCCGTGAGCGTCTCGTAGAGGATGACCCCGAGCGACCAGACGTCGCTGCGCCCGTCGATGTCTTCGTCGCCACGCGCTTGCTCCGGGCTCATGTAGGCCGGAGATCCGAGCACCGCACCGGTGTTGGTGCGCACGAACTTGGGATCGGCGAGCGCAGTGGCCTTCGAGACGCCGAAATCGAGCACCTTGGGCACCACGTCGCCGCGATCGTCGATCGCGAAGAAGACGTTGCCCGGCTTGAGATCGCGGTGCACCAGCCCGCGCACGTGCGCCTCTTCGAGCCCTCGCGCGATGAACGCCACGAAGGCCGCGGCCTCGCCGGGGCGGAAGGCGCCGCTGCGCGCGAGGCGATGATCGAGCCCCTCGCCCTCCATGAGCTCCATGACGAGGTAGGGCGTGCCGTCTTCGGCCTGGCCCATGTCGTACACGGCGACGACGGCAGGGTGCTTGATCTGTCCGCAGGCCCTCGCCTCGAGGAAGAAGCGGTGCAGGGCGTCGCGGTTCTGGGCGAGCTCCGGCAGGAGGAACTTGATCGCGAAATCGCGATCGGTGAGCTCGTTGCGCGCAGCCCACACCGATCCCATGCCGCCGCGGCCGAGCTGCCGCAGGAGCCGGTATTTGCCGGAGACGAGATCGCCAGGGGACACGAGGGACAGCGGAGAAAGCACCGAAACCCGGCGCTCGCTCGATAGCGCTCCACGTTGCGACAATGTGGGCAGAGCGTCAACCGCCGCGCAGGTCGACGGGACCATCGAGCGGCGGCCGCTGCAGTTCGCCGAGCCTCGCGACGCGGGCCTTGGGCAGCAGCCGGAGCGCGGAGCGCGCGAGCGGCCCGGGCGCCTCGACGGAGCGCCCGAGGCCGACCGCGGTGATCCAGCGGGCGAGCGGCTTGAGGAGCGGCGCGAGCTCGTGCGCGGCGGCGCTCGCCACGTGTACGGCGCGCGCCTCCGGAGCGAGCTCGAGGCGTACGGGCGCGAGATCGAGCCCGACCACGTGGCCCCTGCCGCGCATGGCCCGGCCGATGGCCTCGAGCAGCGAGGCGTACTGGCCGAGCGCCGCTTGCGCGGCTGGGTCGAGGGCGCCGCGTGGCACGCGCGCGTCGTAGCGGCCGAGCTCCAGGTGCAGCGCGCGCGTGAGGCGCTCGGCTTCGTCGATCCCGCCGGCCACGAGCGCGATGCGCGGCGAGAGACAACCTCGCTGATCGAAGGCGACGACGTCACGCGCGAGGCCGGCCGCGGCGAGCTCGAGGTCGTCGTCGCCTTCGACGACGGCGATCGACAGCCCCGCGCCGTGCGGTCGCAGCCGGGCTCCCTCGGGCAGCGAGGCCGCGATCGCACGCACCGTCTCGTCGCGACCGTAGGCGTGCACCTGCTCACCCGGTTCGACGACGAGCTCGTGCACGATCTCGACGCGTGCGCCCGTGGCCCCGAAGCGCTCGTCGTCACGGAGCGCTTCGACGAAGGGCAGCGTGAGCCCCGGATCGCGGCGCGAGGGCTTCAGCGCGACCTCGGGCGCGGCGGCCAGCGCGAGCGCGAGCGCGCGCACGGCGGCGACGGGCACGTTGGCGGCGAGCACCACGTGACATCGAGGCGAGGTGCCCGCCCAGGCGAGGACCGCGTCGAGCTGTGCATCGCTGATCGTGGTCTCGACGTGCTCGGTCAGCGCGAGGACCACACCCTCCGGCGACAGCCCGCTCTGCCGCATGAGCGCCTCACGCACCCGCTCGTGCAGCGGATCGCCAGGCGTCGCGAGCTTCGCGGCCACGCCGAGCAGCGCACGCACGCGCGCCGATGCGAGCTCGCGATCGCTCACGAGCCTGCCCTCAGGAGATCGTCGATCGCCAGCGAGCAACCGCGCGGTGGAGCCCCGGGGGCGCGCCCGAGCAGCTCGACCTCGCCCTCGACGACACGTATGCGATCGACCGTCTGCACCGCGATCGCGCTGTCGACGTTGGCCAGGTCGACGAAGCGCGCGAGGCCTACCTCGCCGGGCGCGACGGGTTCGAGCGTGTCGGGCTCGACGGCCTCGACACGCAACCACGCGGGGGTGCGGTAGCGCCCCGCCCCGCCCTCGATGCTCGGCTCCCAGAGCTGGCTCGACAGCTCGGTCATGCCGTACTCGCCGACGAGCTGCGCCGCGTCGAGACCGAGCGCGCGCGCGATCTCTCTGCGCAGCTCCGCCTCGGGCACCTCGCGCGTTCGCCCCTTGAAGCCTCCGGTGATCATCGCGCGGCTGCCGCTGGGCAGCGGCCGCGAGCGCCCGTCGAGCGCGTCGAGCAGATAGACGTACGCGAAGGAGGTGCCGAGCACGAGCACGGGTTCGCCGGCGTCGGCGCAGGCGGCGGCCTCGGCCTCGAAGGCCTCGAAGTCGAGGCCTCGCTCGAGCGATACGAGGTGCCTCGGCGACATGCCGAGCGCCTCTGCCATCGCGTCGATCATGAACGAGAGCGAGGAGTCGGGGAGCTCGATCGAGCTCGGCGCGAGCACGAAGAGGCGTGCGGGGCGCATCCCTCGCGTGAGGTGCTCGAGCCCCCAGGCGATCGAAGCGGCACGGTAGGTGTCGAGCGTGCGGAAGGCGTGCTCTCCCCGGCGCTCGCTGCCCTGGGTCGTGCCGCTCGTGCGGAAGACCCGCAGGTCGAACTCGGGCGGGTGCGCCGCCACGCGCCGCAGCTTGAAGGCGTCGACCGGCAGCGCGGGCAGCTCGGCGACGCTGCGCGCGCGCCGCGGATCAAAGCCGCGCGCGCTCGTGAGCCGGCGCACGGGCTCGACGTGCTCGATCTGGAAGGCGGCGATCGCGAGCGCGAGCTCGTCGAAGCGCTCGCGATCGCCCTCGCTGGAGGCGACGTAGCGGCGCACGCGCGCGTGCAGCGCGTCGCTCTCGGCGAGCATCGCGGCGCTCTGCGCCGCGCTCTCGGGGCTCGCGCTCATGTCGCGGTCCCTGGGGCGCCGAGCTGCTCGAGCACCTCGGCGAGCGCGCCGACCCAGGCCTCGAGCAGCGGCTCGGCGACGTCGAGCGGCGGCGTGGCGACCAGCACCTCGGTGCTCTGGCCTCCGAGCGTGACGAGGTAGCCTCGGCCGAGCAGGGCGCCGTGCGCCGCGAGCCCGAGCGCGCCGCTCGCGAGCTCGATCCCGACGACGAGCCCCGCGCCGCGCACTTCGACGTATCCCTCGCGCCCCGCGAGCCGCGCGTGGGCCAGCCGCCGCAGGCGCTCGCCCACCGCTCGCGCCCTCGCCGGCAGCGCGCGCGCTTCGAGCTCGCCGAGCGTCGCGAGCGCGGCCGCACATCCGAGCGGGGCCCCCGCGTGCGTCGAGGTGTGGATCACGCGCCCTCCGCGCGACCACCCGCTCATCGCGTCGGCGGTGCCGATGCACGCCGAGATCGGGAACGAGGCCCCGAGCCCCTTGCCGAGCACGACGAGATCCGCGACCGCGCCGTCGTCGACCGAGCGCAGCATCGCGCCAGCGCGACCGAGGCCCGTCCAGATCTCGTCGGCGATCGAGAGCGCGCCATGTGCGCGCGCGAGCGCGACCAGCTCAGACAGGAAGCCCGGCGGCGGCACGACGACCCCTCCTCGGCCCAGCAATGGCTCGAAGAGCACCGCGCCGATCTGGCCCGTCGCGAGCCGTCGCTCCACCTGGGCGAGGCACTCGGCGACCGCGTCGGGCGTCGCCGGATACGGCGCGAAGTGCACGTGCGGGTTGAGCTGGGCTTCGAAGGGCTCTCGGAAGCTCGCCTTGAAGCCGCAGGCCGCGAGCGGCGCGTAGCCGAGCCCGTGGTAGGCGCCCTCGAAGGCGACGATGCCCGGGCGCTCCGTGCGCAGCGCCGCCGTCTTGAGCGCGGCCGTCACCGCGTCGGCGCCCGACTGACAGAGCAGCACGCGCGCGCCAGGATCCGGGTGGAGGCGGCCGAGGGCCTCGACGAGCTCGACCTTCACGTCGCTCGCGTAGAGATCGCCGAGCCCCTGCACGAGCCTGTCGATCTGCGCGTGGGCCGCCGTGTGCGCCGCGCTCGGCCCGTGCCCGAGCAAGACGGCGCCGAAACCCGCGGCGAGATCCACGTAGCGGTTGCCATCGACGTCGTAGAGGTTCGCGCCCTCGCCGCGGGCGAGCACGATGGCCGAGGGGTCGACCCCGCCCGTGCTGCGGCCAGCTCTGCGCTCGGCGAAGGCCGGGCACTCGCGCGCGCCGAGCCGCTGCATGGCCTCGCGTGAGCGTGGACCAGGCACGGACGTGACGATGTGGGGGAGCTCGCTTCCCGTCACCGAGAGACCCGGCGCGGCGTCAGTAGACGACGCGGTTGCGGCCGCTGTGCTTCGCTTCGTAGAGCTTCTCGTCGGCGCGCTTGATGAGGTCGTTCGCCGCTTTGTCCGAGTCGTCGAGCTGCGCGCAGCCGAGGCTGCAGGTCACGCGGATCGTGTCGGCCTGGAAGTTGAAGACGTGCTCCTCGACGCGCTGGCGCAGGGTCTCGGCGAGGGAGATCGCGCCCTCGAGCGGCGTCTCCGGGAGCACGATCGAGAACTCCTCGCCGCCGTAGCGGGCGAAGACCTCGTCGCGGCGGATGCGCTGCTGCACGATGCGCGCGAGCTCCTTGAGCACGTAGTCGCCCGCGAGGTGGCCGTGCACGTCGTTGATGCGCTTGAAGTAGTCGATGTCGAACATGATCACCGACAGCGGGCGCTCGTGGCGGCGGCCTCGGATGATCTCGCGCTCGAGGCACTCGTAGAGGTAACGCGCGTTGTAGGCCTGCGTGAGGCCGTCGATGATCGTGAGGCGGTAGATCTCCTCGTGGTACTGCGCCTCGACGTCGGCGCCGGAGAGGTACTTGAAGATCGTCGGCCCGACCTTGATGCGATCGCCGTTCGCGAGCGCCGTGACGCCCTTGATCTGGTCGTCGTTGCAGTAGGTGCCGTTCGTGCTGCCCATGTCGCCGACGAACCACTGCTCGCCGCGCCGCTCGAACTGGGCGTGCCTGCGCGACACCGAGTCGCCGTCGAGCACGATCTCGTTGTCGGCGCCGCGGCCCACGCGCGTGGGGCTCGTGTCGAGCACGAAGCGCTTGCCCATGAGCGTCGGCTGCTTCGTGTAGATCACGACGACGCAGTCCGTTCCGAGCTTCGGACCGGTGTCGGCCTTCACCGGACCGACCGTCGTGACTCTGGTGGGCTCTTCGAAGTCGCTCACGGGCGCAGTACGTGGGGCAGCAGCATGGAGCGGAGCGAAGCGCCCGCTGGAGACGACTTTCTAGGCTACCTCCACGGGGGTCCACGTCAAGGGCGAGGCCCCGAGGCGATCGGGGAGCGCTCTCAGGACGCGAGGGTCGCTTGCAGCTTGCCGCGATCGAAGACCCACATCGAGCCGGGCTCGCCGTGGATCCACGCCTCGTCGACCGTGAGCGGCACGGTGCTCACGATCACGACCCGGTCGCGTGGCGTGGTGACGGCGGAAAAATCGATCGTGACGTCGTCGTCGGACAGCCGCGCCTTGCCGAAGGGGGCCTTGCGCACGAGGTGGCAGAGCTTGGTCGCGCAGCGCGCGTAGAGGTGCGTGCCGTCGCCGAGCAGGAAGTTGAAGCTGCCCTTCTGGCCGATGCGCCCGGCGACCTCGGCGATCGCATGCCAGAGCGAGGCCGGATCCTTCGGTGGTCCGTCGAAGCTCGAGCGCAGCGCCTCGAGCAGGTGGCAGTAGGCGTGCTCGCTGTCGGTCGTGCCGATGGGCTGGAAGCGGCCGAGCGGGAGCTTCTTCGCGCCACGCACGGTGCCGTTGTGCGCGAAGACCCAGTGACGACCCCAGAGCTCACGCACGAAGGGGTGCGTGTTCGAGAGACAGACCGGACCACGCGTGCGCTTGCGGATGTGTCCGATCGCGAGCAGCGTCTTGATCGGGTTGTCGCTCACGAAGCGCGCGAGCGGGCTCTTGGCCGCGGCCGTCGGCTCGAGGAAGACGCGCGCCGACTTGCCCTCGTAGAGCGCGAGACCCCAGCCGTCTCCGTGGTGCGCCGTCTGACCGCCTCGCTGGCGCAGCCCCGAGAACGAGAAGGTGATGTCGGTCGGGACGTTGCACTCCATCCCCAAGAGCTCGCACATGGCTTCGAGCCCGGGAGATTACACGAGCTTCGCGAGGATCGACGCGGCGACGCGCTCGGCCTGACGCGCGCAGTCGGGGATGCCCACCCCGTCGATGACGGCGCCCGCGACCGAGAGACCGGGCACGGTGGCGATCGCCTCGCGCATGCGCGCCATCTTCGCTTCGTGCCCGACCCAGGGCTGCGGGCTCGCGTCGAGCCAGCGGAAGATCGTGTAGGTCGAGGGCGGCTCGGTGATGCCGAGCAGCTCGCGCAGCTCCTCGCGCGCGATCGCCACGAGCTCGTCGTCGGGCAGGTGGGCGACCTGACCCTGCGCGTAGCCGCCGAGAAAGACGCGCATCACGACGGTGCCCTCGGGCGCGCGCCCCTCCCACTTGCTCGTGACGAAGGTGAGCGCGAGCGCGCGGCGATCGGGCGTCTTCGGGAAGAGCACACCCACGGCGTCGAGCGGGTGCGGCACGGCCGAGCGAGGGAAGGCCATGAGGCAGGTGGCCGTCGACACGTAGGCGATCGAGGCGAGCTCCTCGGCGGCGGGCGCGCAGATCGGGCGCAACAGCTCGGCCGAGACGCGCGCCGGCGTGCTGAGCACGAGCTCGTCGGCCTCGAGCTCCGCGGCGCCGTCGGGCCCCTTGGTCGAGATGCGGAAGCGACCCGCTTCGCCAAGGGCGACGGCCTCGATGCGGGTGTGCGTGCGGATCGTGCCGCCGAGCTCGCGCACGCGCGCTGCGACGGCCTCGGGCAGCGTGGCCATGCCCCCACGCAGCGAGTGGAAGGGCGACGGCGGAGGACCGGTGCGCTTCGGCGCGCGCGCGCGCATCGCCATCGCACCGCGCACGAGGCTGCCGTGCTTCTGCTCGAGCTCGAGCAGCTGCGGGAAGGTGGAGCGGATGCTGAGCTTGCCCGGATCACCCGCGTAGATGCCGCCGAGCAGCGGGTCGCCGAGCCTGTCGACCGCCTCCTGACCGAGCCTGCGCCCGAGGAACGAGGAGATCGACTCGTCTTCGTCGCCCTTCTTCGGAGGCAGCACCAGATCGAGGCCCATGCGCGCGAGCCCGGGCCAACTGAAGAGTGGGCTCTTCACGAGTGGCCAGAAGCGCGTGGGCACCGCGAGCAAGAGGCCCTCGGGCAGGTGGAAGGTCTTGCCGCGCTGGTGCACGTAGACGCGCCGGTTCTCGGGCATCGTCTCGAGCAGTCGATCGCCGATGCCCACGTCGCGACAGAGCTGGGTCGCGTGGGGCTTGGTCGTGACGAAGGCGTCGGGACCTCCGTCGAAGACGAGCCCGTCGCGTCGCTCGGTGTGGATCTTCCCCCCGAGGCGCTCGTCGGCCTCGAGCACCGTGACACGCACGCGACCGCCAGCTCGCTCGAGCAGGCGGAAGGCCGTCGCGAGACCGGTGATGCCGCCGCCGGCGATCACGACCTCGAGCGGCTTACCCGAGGCGGAGCGTTCACTCACGCCTTGGCTCCGCGGATGCGCTCCGAGACCTCGTGCACGTGCTCGACGACGGCCTGCACGGTGTCGACCGGCGTCTCCGGGATGATGCCGTGGCCGAGGTTGAAGATGTGGCCGGGCGCGTTGCCCACGGCCTCGAGGATGCGCGTCGCGCGCGCCTTGGCGACCTCGGGCGGCGCGCAGAGCAGGATCGGATCGAGGTTGCCCTGCACGGCCTTGTCGCGACCGACGCGGTCCCAGGCGGGCACGAGCGGCGTCACGTGATCGATGCCGATGACCGTGCCGCCCGCGTCGCGCATCGACTCGAGCAGGTGCCCGGTGTGCGTGCCGAAGTGGATGACCGGCACGCCGGTCGTCTCGAGATCCTTCAGGATGCCGGAGACGTGGGGCTGGATGTGCGTGAGGTAGTCCTCGACGGTGAGCGAGCCGACCCAGGAGTCGAAGAGCTGCACTGCCTGGGCGCCCGCCATGACCTGGGCGCGCAGATAGCGACGCACGACCTCGCTGATCTTGCCCATCAGCAGCGAGAACGACTCGGGATCGCTCCACATCATCTGCTTGGTGAGGCGGTAGTCGCGGCTCTTGCCACCCTCGATGAGGTAGCTCGCGATCGTGAAGGGCGCGCCGGCGAAGCCGATGAGCGGCACCTTGAGCTCCTTGCGGAGCAGACGGATCGCCTCGAGCACGTAGCCGAGGCCGTCTTCGGGATCGATGACGCGCAAACGATCGATGCCGGCGCGATCGCGGACCGGCTCGTGCACGACGGGTCCCTCGCCCTTGGCGAACTCGAAGGGCGCGCCCATGGGCTCGAGCGGGAGGAGGATGTCGGCGAAGAGGATCGCCGCGTCGACGCCGAGGCGCAGCGGCTGGAGCGTGACCTCGACGGCGATCTCCGGCGTCTTGCAGATCTCGAGCAGGGTGCGCTTCGCGCGCAGCGCGCGGTACTCCGCCATGTAGCGACCGGCCTGGCGCATGAACCAGACGGGCGTGCGCGAGACGGGCTCACGACGGCAGGCCTTGAGGAAGAGGTCGTTGAAGGCGGGGTCGCTCATGGCGCCGAGCACCCTAGTCGATCGCCCGCTCGTAGGCGTGGATCTCGTGCACGAGGCGGGTCGCCCCGGCCACGCCGACCGGCAGTACGAGCAAGAGGCCGCACGGCAGGAGCGCGACCGCGGCGACCCCCACCGCGAGGCCGAAGACGGCGGGCAGGTTGCGCGCGACGAAGCGGAGCCGCGCGCGCAGGCCGACGCCGCGCACGCTGAGCGGGTAGTCGACGACGTCCCAGCCGACGATCGTGGCGGCGACGAGGAACTTGAGGGGCACGGTGACCACCGCCGCGCCCGGGATGAAGCTCAGCAGGAAGAGCAGCGCGAAGATCGGCGCGCCGAAGGCGAAGCCGACCGCGGCCGAGCCGAGCGAGCGGGCGACGTCGAGCAAGAACGGCGTGTTCGGCTGCTCGGGCGCGCCGAGCTCGCGCTCCACGGTGCGCACGAGCGCCTCGAGCGCGGGGCCGGAGGCAGGCTGAGCCAGCGCCAGGGAGACGAAGACGCTCGCGACGACGGCCACGACGGTGGCCGCCACCTGCGCGAGGCCGAGCCAGAAGCCGGTGGCGCCGGGGGCGAAATACGCAACGAGATCCGGCACGAAGCCGATCGAGAGGCCACCGAGCAAGAGGGTGAAGAGCGAGGCGGCCGCCACGGGTACGAGCGCGAGCGGCCAGGCGCGAGGCTGCCGCGCGATCGACGCGAAGCCGCCGAAGAAGAGGCGCAGCCCCCGCAGCACGCCCGGCTTGGGAGGGCGCGGCGGCCCGAGCGGGCCCGGGTCGCCGCTTCGGATCGGGGCTTCCTGCGGCTCGGCGAGCGAGGCGTCGGCCCGCGGC
>ERZ761602.8650-NODE-8650-length-10160-cov-5.096982_pt1 | contig 10160 bp, 9 predicted proteins | sample MGYA00512165_ERZ761602 | MGnify/ENA primary metagenome ERZ761602 (study PRJEB28899, sample SAMN02445085) | bioreactor sludge metagenome | biome: EBPR sludge; isolation source: Thorneside wastewater treatment plant | place: Australia: Brisbane, Thorneside...
TGCGGATGGTCCCGCCGCGGACCGAAATCCCGCTGGCTGTCGTGTGGATGCGCACGTCGTTGCTCTTCAGGACCGCGCCCCCGCTCACGTCGACAACACCGACATCGATCTGGCTTGGCATGTCCGGCGTCGACTGCGACTTCTTCTTGCCGAAGAAGCTCTTGCTGCTCGAGGTGCCGCCCTGCATCCCCTCCGCCCACAGCTGGACGGCGGTTGCGTTGATCGCGATTCGATTGTTCTCGAGGCGCGGAGCGCTGGCCGCGGCCAGAAGGCTCTGCGGAAAGGCCAGGATCGCCAGCCACAGGGAGCACCACCCGAGGACACCCGGTAAAGCATTCATCTCACGCATTTTCATCTCCTCAAGAAAGGGGTCACGACGGACGCCGGTCGCGCCAGTCTGCACGTACGGTAGACCAGCGCCGTGACACCTGCACCCATCGACGTTGGTAGCAGGGTCGCGCACCGCCGCGTTCAATCGACTCCATGTCAAGCGTCGCCGTGTGCGACGCATTGTTCCGGAGGTCCCCCATGTGCCTGCCTGCTGCTGTCCGCGGTCGCGCTTTGCCCCCAGCACTTTCGCGATCCGGTGTCCTGTTGATCGCCCATGCGCCCCTGGCGCAGGCTTTCGTGTCGGTTGCCGAGCATGTTCTCGGTCGCATCGAGTGCCCGCTGGCGGCACTTGACCTCGCCGCCGACGATTCCCGCGAACACGCCTTGTCGGTAGCTCAGTCCCTCGCTGCCGGAATGGGCTGCGGCGACCTGCTGATCCTGGTCGACATCCACGGCGGTCCATCGCCGTGCGCAGTCGCCCAGCGGCTATGCCAACTCTGGGGACCGCGGGCGCGCCTAGTCGGCGGCCTCAATGTTGCGATGCTGCTCACCGCTCTCGAATGCAGCAACGGGGAGGTCGAGCGGCTCGCTGAGTTGGTCGTCGAGGCGGCCCGGCTCGGTGTCTGTAACTGCGGCCTGTCCTGATCGCTGCCGGGCGCCCAGCACGCCCGGCAGCAAGCCTCTGCGGCGCAAGGCCGAGTCTCACGCCGCCGACCCACTTTCTGGGAGATGACAATGAATTTTCCTGTGCTCGCCTTCTCGTTCGCTGCCGTGCTCTCCGGCTGCGCCAGCTATCGCCACAGTGCTCCCCTGCACCCTCCTGCCGGCAATCCGCGTCATCCGCCCGTGATTGCGGAGTTGCGGCCCGAGTTCCGCTGGCAACCGCAGGCCAAGGCAAACGTGACTTACGATCTCGTCGTCCTGCGCGCCACGGCGCTGTCCAGCGGTCCACGCAGAGACTGCGCAGCTGAGACATCGGTCGCTGGCACCAGCGCCACCGTACTCGCGCACCAGGGCGAGCAGCATCCTTGGCCGTTCTTCGAACGTCCCGTCTATCTGCGCGAGCGCTTACCCGAGGCCCGGCATCGCATTGACCAGGAACTCAAACCCAACACCACCTACCTGTGGTCGGTGCGCGTGCGCGACGGCGACCAGGTCAGCGGCTGGGCCTGCTACGACTATCGCACCGTACTGCGCGCAGAATCGCTGCGTGTTGAGCCGGCGGGTCTCGGCGTCCGGGTTTCGCTTCCTCTCGGTGAATTGTTGCCGAAGGATGCCGACGCGTTCTTCAGCTTCCGGACCGCCGCGCAGCCGGCGCCGGTGGCGAGCGCGGGCCAATGAGCCTGCAACCCGTCCTCCCGTGTTTCACAACCAATAGCCTTGGTCGTGCGAATTCCGCAGATCGGTAGGATGAACGTAACGGGCCAATCCGGCTCGTCAACCCCAGTCCGAAAGGAAATGCCATGAAAGCGATTCACTCCCTGCCTCTCTCCCTCTGCGCCGTCGTCTTCGCCCACTCGGCCTTCGCCGCTTCGGCCGGCGCGCCGACGCTCTCGGGTACAAACCTGCGGGTGACCGGGAACGTGGTGAATACGAGCACCACCAGTGTCCAGGGCAATAGCTCCGGCGCCTCGGCGGGAGGTTCCTACAAGCTGTTCAGCGCGAAGGCCAGCAAGAACAAGAGTTCGGACTCGCTCCAGGCCGAGACGACCGCCGGTGGCGCCTTCCTCGATGGCAACACCAAGGTCCTGGGTAGCACCGTAGATCTGAACGGGAACGTCGCCAATTCGAGCAACAGCGGCGGCACGGTCCAAGCCGGCGTGCTGCGCACGACGTCGCAGTAATCCCCGCCCCGGCGCGGCGTGGCCGCGCCGGGGCCTCTTCGGAGGAAACCCTGATGACGCACCTCTTCTTTCATCCGTTCGCCTGGCTGTCCGTTGCCATTCTCCTGTGTATCGGTTCCTCACTCGCGCAGGAAGAGCCAGGCGAGCCCGACCCGGACGCCGCGACGAAGATCGACCCCAGCCCGCGCAATCCGGACATGATCACGGCGAAGATCATCGCCCAGTCGCGTGTGCAGAAGGCGCATCAGCAGACCGCCGCGCCACTCCCGGCCGCCAGCGCTTCCGCGCTGCGTGACCAGGATTTGCGCATGCTCGCTGCGCGCGGCCTGGCACCAACGGTCAATGTGTGCAGCAGCGTCGTGCAGACCGGGCGCGGCGTGGCGCAAGCACCGGTCGTGCAGAACTCGCACACCGACATCAACTGCGTGGCCGCGGGTATCCTGGTCGGCCGCTGATCGACAAGCGTAGGAGAAAGCCATGAAACTCGTCTGGAAACCGGGCAGCGGCGTCCTCTCCGCCTTGCCCCGCGTCTTGTTGCTGGCCTTGTCTCTCTCTCTGGCCGCCTGCAGCACGCTCTTGCCGCCGATCGAGTTGACCAGCGAGCCGCCGCGCCTGGCGATCGCGCCCCCGGCGCCCGATGCCGACAAGCTGATGGCCTGCTTCGGCCGACGCCTGGCGCGCTACGTCGATTCTCGTCCGGGCAACGCGCCGCCGGTGATCGTCGAAGTCGCCGGCTTCTTCAACCGGAATCCGGCTACCCTGCAGCGGCTGGAGCTGCCGACCGACGCGACCAGCCTGCTCGAGAGTTTGCTGACTTCGGTTGGCCCGGCGCTGGCGTTCCGCGAGACGCGGCGCGACACCGGTGCCGAGCGGGCAACAGCGGCGAGTACGCTGAAGGTGAAGAATGACATCCAGATCGTCGAGGCCAGTGCACGTTCGCGTGGCCGTTTCTTCGACTTCAGTTTCTTCAAGTCCGACTACGATGCCTCCACGCGTGACGGCGACCAGTCGAGCGTCGCAGCGATCACCCTGGAAATGTCGGCGGTCGCTCCGGATGGGCTAGGCCGGCATGGCTGGGGCGCGCCCTTGCGTATCGCCTTCGAGCGTTCGCAGACGCGCGAGAGCAGCCTGGCGGCGAGCTTCAGTTCGGTTGCCCTGGGCTTCAACCAGCAGACGCGGGTGGTCAATGGTTATGGCCATGCCCTCAGGGTGGGCGCTGCCCTGCAACTGGTGAGCGTGCTCTCGCGCGCGACGATGGTCGGCGCCAACGAGTGCGTGCAGGCCTTGATCCCGGAGCGCGTGGATACGCTGCCGCTCGAGATCGCGCTGCGCGAGTTGCGCAGTGTGCAGGCGAGGAGCCCGGAAGGTGCGGCGTTCTGGCTGAACAAGCTGCGCGCGCTGCATGGCCGTCCGGCGCGCGATCCGCTGCGCCTCGACGCGGAGTCGGCAATCCCGGCGACGCCCCTCGCCGCGGTAGGCGCGGATTCCGACGTCGGCCGGGTGATCGCCCGGGGAAGGCTTGACGACCGCCCGCTCAGCGCGCTGGAGAAGGAATTCGCCGTCCTCTACGCGACGCTGCCCGAGGTCGACGCCGAGGTGTTTGCCTCCGGAACGCGCTGGATCGATGCGGTCGAGGCGCAACTGCAGGCGACGGACTTGAAGCGGCGGCCCGCCGGGAATAAAGTCAAGCCGCCGGCCGTCGCGCCACGACCCGCCGCGGCGCGCGCGTGAGGCAGCAAGCGAAAAACCTCGGGGCGCAAAGCCTCCGAGCGACTTTGAACAGCCAGTCAACCCTTGACGGAGATCACGATGAGTACGCCTGACCAAGAACTCTGCCTCCCGCACCTGCTCGAGAAAGTGCGCCTCTTGTATGGCCACGCGACGTACAGAACCGATCAGGGCACGAGCGCGCCACTGCTGAACCAGAGGCAGTTGGCGCAGGCGCTGGCAATCGATGCGGGCGACTTGAGTCGGGCGTTGAACGGCGAGAGCCGTCGGAGTTCGAAGCTGGATTCGGACTTCTCGGACGCGTACCGCGAGGGGCACTGCGCCCCCTTTCTGCCCCAGCGCGTGCTGCCGCGCTGGTTGCGTCTGTTCGGGCTCGAGAAGGTGCCCGATCGCCTCGCGCCCGATGACCCCTGGTGCAAGCTGGCGGCGCTTCCCTTCGAGGACTTCCTCGCCGAGGTGAAAAAGCACGGCGGTCTGACCTTCCTGCGCTCGCCGTGGGATCGCTTCGTCGCCGCCCGCTCCCGCCCGGTGGACGCGCCAGGCGGCAAGGGTCACGCCAGCGAGAAGAAAGCCGTCGAGGGTTTGACCATCGAATCGAAAGCCGCCGCCGACTGGCGACGACCGAGCCGGAACGATCGCTTTCTCGCGCCGGGCCAGCCGGACCCGGCGACCGATGTAACCGGCCTGCCGGTGCATTACGTCGAGGATCGCGCGCGCATCACGCTTATCGTTGGGAAGGCGGTCCGCGAACGGCCGCTGCACGTGTTCATCTTTCAAGACGTGGTGATCGACGGGCGTCGGCACTTCATCCCCTTGCTGCCCGCGCCGCCGACGGACTTTGTGATGCCGCAGCCGCGTCTCCCCAACCCCGATCTGCACGACGATTATCTGCTGCTCCCCTGCGGTGGCACTCCCGATCACCCCCAACTCTTCGAAGTGCCGGCGAGCTGGGGGATACGCCGCCGGCTGACGGCGGTGGTCGCGCAGAAGGCGGTCGGCGCCGACGTCTATGACGCGCAGCGCGATCAGTGGGAAATCGCGCCCGAGCGGCTCGACCGTCTCGCCGATGGGCTGGAACGTCGCGCTTACGGCGCTTGGGCACTGTTCGTTCTTGACTACCTCGCGCTGGCGCGACCGATGGCTTGAGGAGGCTGCGGTACACCCGGCAATCGGACGGGCTGGGAGCGACAAACAAGGGCAGCAGCGCAATGAGCAAGAGGGAAGTTCAGCGCGAGCGCAAGCTGGTTCAGGCTACGCTGAACCCCAAAGGCATATGATGACGACGGGAGGAACGATGGACAGCAAGAGCAAACGACAGATCGACGAGGCTTCGGCGCACGTCGCCGCCCTCTACCACGCTGGTCGGTACGCTGAGGCAGTTCGAGTCGCGGAATGGTTGTGTCGAATGACGGAGACTCATTCCTACCCCACACATCCCGACGCCGCGACGATCCTCAACAACTTAGCGTTGCTGTACAAGACACTCGGCGACTTCGCACGCGCCGAGCTGCTCTACCAGCGCGCGCTGGCGATCTGCGAGAACGTCCTCGGCCCCGAACATCGCAACACCGCGAGGAGCCTCGACAACCTGGCGGCGCTCTACCAAGCGCTCGGTGAGTTCGCACGCGCCGAGCCGCTCCACCGGCGCGCACTGGCGATCTGCGAGAAAACCCTCGGCATCGAGCATCCGGATACCGCCCAGATCCTGAACAATCTGGCTGCGCTGTACGAAGCGCGCGGCGATTCGGCCCGCGCCGAGCCGCTCTACCGGCGTGCGCTCGCGATCTGCGAGAAAGTCCTCGGCGTCGAGCATCCCAACATCGCCCAGATCCTGGACAACTTGGCTGGGCTGTACTACAAGATGTTCAACTTCGGTCGCGCCGAGCAGCTCTACCAGCGCGCGCTGGCGATCCGCGAGAACGTCCTCGGCCCCGAGCATCCCTACACCGCGAGAAGTCTCAACAATCTGGCTCTGCTGTACAACTCGGCCGGCGACCATGCCCGCGCCGAGCCTCTTCTCCAGCGCGCGCTGGCCATCCACGAGATAGTCCTCGGCCCCAAGCATCCCGACACCGCGACAAGTCTCAACAATCTGGCTCTGCTGTACAGGTCGCTCGGCGACCATGCCCGCGCAGCGCCTCTTCTCCAGCGTGCGCTGGCGATCCGCGAGAACATCCTTGGCGCCGAGCATCCCGATACCGGAGCGAGCCTCAACAACCTAGCAGGGCTGTTCCAGGCACTCGGCGACTTCGGCCGCGCCGAGCCTCTTCTCCAGCGCGCGCTGGCAATCTGCGAGAGCATTCTTGGCGCCGAGCATCCCGATACCGGAGCGAGCCTCAACAACCTAGCAGGGCTGTTCCAGGCACTCGGCGACTTCGGCCGCGCCGAGCCTCTTCTCCAGCGCGCGCTGGCAATCTGCGAGAGCATCCTAGGCACCGAGCATCCCCACACCGCGACGACCGTAAACAACCTAGCGGTACTGTACGAGGCGCGCGGCGACTTTGCCGGCGCCGAGCTGCTCTATCAGCGCGCGCTTGCGATCAACGAAACGGCTCTCGGTGCCAAGCATCCCGACACCCAGGCGAGCCTCGCCAACACCGCCGTTTTCAATGCCCGCCAAGGCCGTTTCGCTCAGGCGCTCTCCGGCCTCGCCCGCGCCGCGCAGGCCGAAGACGGGCTGCTTGGCGAAGTCTTCGCGCTCAGCCCGGAACAGCAGCGCAACCGCTATCTTGCGGCCAACCGGGAGCTCGGAATGATGCTGCTATCCCTCGTCCTGGCGCACTTCCGCGATACGCCCGACGCCGTCCGCCTGGCGCTCGACTACGTCTTGCGGCGTAAGGCGCTGGCCGCCGAAACGGCCAGCGTCCAGCGCCGCCTCATCCTCTCCGGACGCTACCCGCAACTGCGCGAGTCGCTGCAACGCCTCGACCTCTTGCGCGGCCAAGTGGCGAGCAAGATCCTGAGCGGCCCTGGCGCGCACGAAACGCCGCAGCAGTACCAGCAGGCGTTGGCCCAGTGGCGCGCCGAACGCGAGATGCTGGAGAGAGAAATCGCTCGCCAGATTCCCGAGATGCGCCTGGAGCGCGAACTCGCCAGCGTCGACGCGCACGCGGTCGCCTTGCACCTGCAGGCGAGCGGCACGCTGGTCGAATTCGTCCGCTTTTCGCCCTGCCATTTTCACGCGGTGAAGGCCAGGGGCGAGGCGCAGTGGGGCCGCGAGCGCTATGCGGCCTTCGTCCTGGCTCCCGGCGACGCGGCCACGGTGCAGTTCGTCGACCTCGGCGACGCGGCGCCGATCGACGACGCGATCCGCAGCTTCCAGGCCGAGATCACTGGCGGCCCGCGTCTCCCCGCCGACGATCGGGCGCGCATGCTGCCCTCCCGCGAACCGACGCCACCGCAATCGGACCGCAACGGCGGCAGCAAGCTGCTGCAGCTGCTCATCGCACCACTGCAGGAACTGTTGCAGCAGCGGCCGTCGCTCGTCCTCGCGCCTGACGGCGAACTCAATCGCCTTTCCTTCGCAGCGCTGCCGACGGACAGCGGCTGCCTGAGTGACCGCTACGCCATCCGCTACGTCAGTTGTGGCCGCGACCTCGTGCGCTTCGCCGCAGCGGCGCGCAACGCGGGCGGCCCGCCGCTGATCGTCGCCGACCCGGCGTTTGACCTCGGCGCCAGCGCCAGCCCAGGCAGCGGCCAGCGCAGCCGGGCAACGTCGGTCGCAGCGACCCAACCTGGCAAGATGGCAGCCTTGCTCCGCTGGCTGCGAGGCACCGGGAAGAACGAAGACGAGCGTTCGCCCGATCCAGCGGTTGCGCCGCCCGCCACACTCGGCGAGGCCAGCGGCGAGCCGGCGTGGACCGGCCGCCGTTCGCGCGACCTCGACGGCACTGGACATTGGTTTTCTCCGCTGCCGGGTAGCCGCGTCGAAGGCGAGACCGTCGGCCGGCATCTGGGAAGCGCCGCCTTGCTCGGCGAGCAGGCGCTCGAGGGCCGCTGCAAGAAACGCCGTTCGCCGACCATCGTCCATTTCGCGACGCACGGCTTCTTCCTCGCAGACCAGCCGTGGCAGCCACCGTCCGGATTGCTCGGTGATGCCGGCCACCGTCTTTCCCGGCAGGAGAACCCGCTGCTGCGCTCGGGCCTCGCCTTGGCCGGCGCCAACACTTTCCTGCGCGAGCGTCGGGTCGTCGGCGACGAGATGGAGGACGGTCTGCTCACTGCCGAGGATGTCGCCGGACTCGACCTGCTCGACACCGACCTCGTCTTCCTCTCCGCCTGCGAAACCGGGCTGGGCGACGTGCAGGTCGGCGAGGGCGTCTTCGGGCTGCGCCGCGCCTTCGTCGTCGCCGGGGCACGCACCCTGATCATGTCCCTGTGGAAAGTCGACGACGTGGCCACGGCGCTCCTCGTCGATCGCTTCTACACCGCGCTGCTCGCTGGCGCCGGCAAAGGGGAAGCGCTGCGCCAGGCGCAGCACGAGTTGCGCAGCGCGACCGTCGGCACCCTGCGCGCGACCTGGCTCAACCCGGAGAACCGCTCCCGCCTCGCCGCCGGCGACCCGGCGCAACAGCAGTGGCTGAACGCACTGCTGGCCTATCCCGCGGCTACACGCCCCTTCGAACGACCTTACTACTGGGCCGGCTTCATCCTGCAGGGAGACGACGGACCGAACAGGTGCGCCTGACGCTGTTCGCGGTCAACGGAACTGCGCGGAAACGGATGCAAATTCTCCTCCGCACTTGCCGAGCAGAGATCGGCCGCCGGCCCAGCCCGAGCAAGGGCCGCGCGCCGCCTGCACGCCTGCTGCGTGGCTTGCGGATGCCCTGAGGAGCAATTGCGCTCGCCGCGGAACACCGAATTCGGCGGGCAGTTTGCGGCCTGCATTTCGATAGTGCACTTCCCCTCAGCCAGCTACCCAGTTTTCCAGCCTTAGCCCCGGCACTCGCTCGAATTCCCGTTGGTTGTTGGTGACCAGGACCAAACCGTGGGCGCGCGCCTGAGCGGCAATGTGCAAATCGTTGACGCCGATGGGCTGGCCCCGCTCTTCCAGCGCAGCGCGGATGTTGCCGTAGTGGTAGGCCTCGCGCTCGCCATAGGGCAGGACGCTCAGGCGGCTGCAGAAATCCTCGACCACGGAAAGGTTGCGCGCGGGGTCGCTGCTTTTCTCGGCGCCATGCACCAGCTCGGCGAGGGTGATGGCGGAGACCGCCAAGCGGCCGTAATGGCGGTTGAAGGACGCCAAAGCCTCGATCGGACGCCGCTTGACGACGTAGATGACGATGTTGGTATCGAGCAAGTGGGTCAGCACGGATTAAAGGCCTTCCCGATCCGGCTGCTCCTGGGTGGCCCGTTCCGGCAGAAAATCGTCGGTCACGGTTTTTTCGCCCAGGAAAAAGCTGTCCCAGGCCGCTTCGACGGGGGCAATGATGCGTTCCTGGCCGACCGCCCGCACATCGACCTTCCTGATCGAATCCGGGAAGCGTAGCTCGGCGGGCAGGCGAACCGCCTGCGTGCGGTTGTTGGTGAAGACGGTGCTGACGGGCATGGTCGACCTCCGAGATGCTATATACACAGACCATATACTAGCCGGAGCCGACCTCAACAAGCAAGCGCCGGACGTGCGGCAGTGCAAGCTTCGCCAAGCGTCCTACCCACCTCACTCACCTTGTGCGCCTTGGTAGCGCGTTGCCGCCGCCCTGAAGGCGGCCTGAATCTGGCGATTTGAGCCTGGTGAGGAAGTGCACTGTTACCGTGCATCTTCTTCCTGTTTCTCTTGTCGTCGCCGTCTCTTAGCAGGCCGTTGAAAAAACCTGCGCCCTTCATGCAATTGTCATAATGCATATTTGGAATTCAACGAGATATCGACTTCATGCGCAGTGCCGACGTGACCCAATCGGAGATATTCAGTTACCGGACCTTGGACCAAAGGATTCCTGGAACGTACCCTCTGCGCAAATTGCGGGTTTTGGTGGACAGCATTCTGGCGACACTGCATGCTGATTTTGAGGCGCTGTACGCCAAGACCGGTCGCCCGTCGGTTCCGCCGGAGCGTTGCCGCGTGCGAGCCTGATCCAGGCGCTGTACGCCATTCGCTCGGAACGACAACTGGTTCAGCATCAGCATATTGACTACAACCTGCTCTACCGCTGGTTTGTTGGTCTTGCCATGGATGACAAGGTTTGGGATCACAGTACTTTCACGGTGTCCTTTCGGCAGAGCTGCAAATCCGCGGCGGCGCTTGAGTGCGGCACCGCA
>ERZ761602.8651-NODE-8651-length-10160-cov-3.597031_pt1 | contig 10160 bp, 9 predicted proteins | sample MGYA00512165_ERZ761602 | MGnify/ENA primary metagenome ERZ761602 (study PRJEB28899, sample SAMN02445085) | bioreactor sludge metagenome | biome: EBPR sludge; isolation source: Thorneside wastewater treatment plant | place: Australia: Brisbane, Thorneside...
GGCATAGTCACCGCTCTTGCCCGGCGGCATCCCGGCAAAATTCCGCCCGAACGGATCACTCGTCCAAACCTCTTCGCCCCACATTTCGAGTGAGAACGGCGGATTGGCGATGACGCAATCGAACGTGGCAAGACTGTCGCCAAGAAAAAAGGCCGGGTTGCGCAGCGTGTCGCCGCGCACGATCTGGAAGTCGGCTGCCCCGTGCAGGAACAGATTCATGCGGGCGATGGCCGACGTGGTGAGATTCTTTTCCTGCCCGAAAAGTTTGCCCCAGAGCGTGCGGTCGTCACCGTGGCTTTCTTTCACATGGTGAATCGCCTCCAGCAACATGCCACCCGTGCCGCACGCCGGGTCGTAGATGGATTCGCCTTCCTTGGCGTCGGCGAACTTCTTGATGAGGTATTCGTAGGACTGGCCGAGGAGGTCGGCCTGCGCGGCCTGATTGCCGAGGTGGATGCTTGAGAAATGCTCGATCAGGTCGCGCAGCAGCGAATCCGGCAGGCGGTCTTTGTTCGTCCACGAGGCGTCGCCGAAGATGCCGTAGAGCGTTTCGGGGTTGGCTTTTTCGATGCCGCGCATGGCCCGCTGCAACGCCTGGCCGACATTGCTGGCGACGGCGCGCACGTCGTTCCAATGGCAATCGTCGGGGATTTGAAACCGATAGTTCTGCGGGAACTGCGCGTATTCTTCATCACCGCCAGCTTCGGCGAGCGCCGCCGCGTATTCTTCATCATGCACATCAGAGATGCGTTTGAAAAATAGCAGCGGGAACACGTAGGTCTTGAAATCCGCCGCATCCACTGGCCCGCGCAGAATGTTGGCCGCCTCCCACAGATGGGATTCGAGCTGCGAGAGGGTGATGTCCGGTGCACTCATGCTGGTTCACTGCTCAATCGATGAACGAGTCGGCCCGCTAACCAACCGGTCCGCGCAGGGCACGATGCCCTCTCCCTCGCCGCACGTTGCCCGTGTCCTTGCCATGTGGTTCCCATGAATTCTACCTCCACGAGGATAGTGGCCCCTCCTGACGTGACAAGCCGGAACGCGAGAATCGGAGCTTTCGGGCGACTACAAATGCGTGGAACCAAAACGCCAGACCGCCTACTGTCTGCCTTCAGACATGCGCTACTGGTGGGTTAATCACAATCAGACCTTCCGTCATGAGTTTGAAGGCGGCTACATCTGGTCGCCCAAGCGCAATCGAAACGGCGCCCGCAACCGCCACTACGATTTCCTCCGCGAAGTCGTTCCCGGCGACGTGGTCTTCTCCTACGCATCCACTTTCCTCCGGGGCGCTGGGTTTGCAGTCTCCTATTGCTATACGTGCCCTCGCCCCGCCGAGTTCGGCCACATTGGCGAAGCCTGGGACGTCGTTGGCTGGCGCGTCGATGTCCGGTTCCAGCCCTTTACCGACCCCATCCGACCCAAACAACATCTCGATTTGCTTCGACCATTTCTCGCCCAAGAAACCCATTCCCCTTTGCGCCTCACGGGCGATGGCCTGCAGCACATCTATCTGACTTCCATTTCTGATTCATTTGCCCAGGTGCTGCTCGGCCTCGCCGGAGTGGATGGTCAGGTCTTTCGATCCAGCGTCGCGCGTGACGCAGACCGCTCTCTGGTTGAGAACTTTCTCTCCGGCCGGCAGGAATGGGAAGACATCGAGCAGCGTCGAATCTCATCGGCGGACCTTCCGATCACTGAACGGCAGGCATTGATTTCTGCCCGCGTCGGTCAGGGCCTGTTCAAAGAGCGGGTGGCACGCGCAGAACGCTCCTGTCGTATCACCTTTGTGGAAAATCCGGTTCACTTGATTGCCAGCCACATCAAGCCCTGGCGGGAGTCCAACAACGAGGAGCGCCTCAGCGCGGGAAACGGCCTCCTATTGACACCTACCGCCGATCATCTCTTCGACCGCGGCTTCATCACTTTCGACGACAACGGCGAAGTTATCGTTTCGCCCATCGCCGACGTCCACTCGCTTCGCAAGTTGGGCCTCGACCCAGAGCGCCCTCCGCGACCAGTTCCTTTCAATTCCGATCAGCAGTACTTTCTGGACCATCACCGCCGCGAAGTCTTCCTTGCCCCCGCAGGTTAAGGTACCCCGGCCGCCGCCAACTCCGCCCCATTGGCCCACCATACGCTGCTTCAAGAGTCCTCTTCTTTGAGCAGCGATCTGTTTCGCGTCACCAATACTTCGCCTTCTCGGGAATGACCCACCGCACACCACCGCGTGGATCGGCCACGTCGCCGGATCGTCGCGGGATCACGTGAAAGTGAAACTGCGGCATCGTTTGCCCGGCCGCCGGTCCGTCGTTCACCCCCAGGTTGAATCCCTCCGGTGCCGGCGTCTGCTGCTTCTGTAGATGCTCTTGCGTCCACACCACCCATTTTATCAACCGGTTCTGCTCGGCCTCGGTCAGGTGCTGAAACCTCTGCACCGCTCGCTTCGGAATGATCAGTGTGTGCCCCGCTGTCACCGGATACTTGTCCCGTAACAATGCAAACAGTTCATCCTGCGCGAGCACCCGCTCACGCTCGATGAGCCCGAACGCCGGCAGCACGAGTTCCCCATTCTGGTCGGTCGGTGCCATGGTTCAGCAACTGGTGACCAGATGCTCCTCGCGCCAGCGCAAGCTCTCCAGCGCAGGATAAAACTTCTCCTCTCTTGGTGGAATCACCGGTTTATCCGCCAGCGCCACCAGATCGCGCTGTCCCTCGATCCGCTCGTCGAGTCGCTCCCCGTTCACCCGCCAGATCCCCGCCCGCCGCTTGCGGTCCGGGCACGGCGCAATCAAATGACGGTCCATCGCCCAATGATGGTTCGGGCACAGCGCCATGCCGTTCGTGGGCTTGTCGTTGCGGCTCTCGCCGAACGGGATCAGGTGCGCCGCCTCCACCAGCGACATCGCATGGTTCAGCAGTACGCGGATGCCGCAGGCCGCACATCGGTAGTCATACACTTCCAGAATGGTCCGGCGAAACGCCGCATCCCGCCCCGGTGGCAGCTCCTCGCGCATCAAGTCTGCAGCCGTCTCGTTGGTGCGGCCCTGCACCACCAGGGCCGCAAGTTTCTCGCGTTGCTCAGGAAAGTAGCGGGCGATCAACGCCTCACGCAGTTGGTGGCGCGACACGGCATCGCTCAGCAGCGTCCAGAGACCTTCGTCAAACCGGCCCACAACTCCCTGTCTCCGTAGCTGGGCCGGACCGGGCGCGCTTCGGGCCTGGCCTTCCTCGTAGAGTGGCTCCCTTCGGTTTGCTGCGAACAGTTGCCAAAACTTGTCACCAGCCAGGAAGTAGAACGGGTTCTCTATCGTGGGTTTGTCATCCCGTGCTTTCACGACCGCGAAGTAGCGCTTGAATGTTGCCACCAATTCCTCGTTGAACGGCACCTGGTTGTCTCTGATCAACTTGCGATCCAGCAAGTCGATGATGCTGAGCAGCAACACCGGCTTGTGGGGCCGCTCGTGTGAGCCCCGCTTGTCGCGCCGGAGATTGTAGAGGCGCTCCAGCCAGTGTTCCCACGATGCATTTCCCGCAGCCACACGCCACTTCTCCCACAACGGCGCGCCGGATTGAAGCTCATTCGATTCAGTTCGGAGCGCGTTCAGGGGGCGTCCAATGGTCTGACTATTGACAGCTCCCTGCCACACGCCTGCCCGATGGACGCAAGCATTGAGTCCCCGCCCACGCACCCGCGGCTTGCCTTCAGCCAATCACCCTCTAGAGCTGTCGCCGGAAACCTCCCGCCCCTGGCGAGTGCCATTGGCCCAAGACGACCACACCTTTATTGTCACCGGCCGCGCCTGCGGCCGGGCACCCGGTGACCATGCACAAGAGCAAACAGCCATCCATCACCAAAGTTTTCCCGGACCTGAGCGTCGCCGACCTCGACCAGCTTCCGCGCGGCCGGGCCGGCTACGCGCAACTGAAGAAGTTGGAAGAACGACCTCTCGAAGCCCGCCGCGAACTCGACGCCAAGCTGGAGGTCATCAGTCGTGCCAAGCCCACCTTCGAAAACTGGATGGATCTCGAACTCGCCGCCGCCCATACTGATTGCACGCGGAGTTGGACGCGCCGATCCCCGCCTTCCTCGACCGCGCCTTCAAAGGAACATTATGAGCACGAAAAACCTTGGACGATTGGAGAAAGTTGACCTGCGTGAAGCTTGGACATCTGAGTCGAGTGATTTCACGCCTTGGCTGGCCCAGGAGAGCAACCTAAGGCTGCTCGGCGAAACCATCGGCGTCGAGCTGGAGTTGGAGTCACAAGAAAAAGACGTCGGTCCCTTTCGCGCGGATATATTGTGCAAGGATACGGCCAACGACACCTGGGTCTTGATCGAAAACCAGCTTGAGCGCACCGACCATTCCCATCTCGGCCAACTGATTACCTACGCCGCCGGATTGAATGCGGTGACGATAGTGTGGATTGCCGAGCGTTTCACCGAGGAGCACCGAGCCGCAATGGACTGGCTCAACGAGCGGACGGACGAGAAAATCATTCTTTTCGGACTGGAGGTCGAGTTGTGGCGGATTGGAGACTCGCCGATTGCGCCGAAGTTCAACATTATCAGCCAGCCGAATGACTGGTCGAGGACCGTCCAGCAGGCGGCCGCAGCATCCGGGGAGGTGTCGGCCCACAAGGAATTTCAGCGACGATTCTGGACTGCCTTTCGCGAGCATATGCAGGCTAAGGGAAGTTTCGTTCGCTGTCAGAAGCCCCTGCCTCAGCATTGGACCAATCATGCCATCGGCCGAACGGGCGTTCACCTGGCCTCGATCATCTCAACGTGGAACTCGGTGACGAACTCCAGAGGGCCGGAATTACGGGTGGAACTCTACATCGACGGCCCAAATGCAAAGCAGGAGTTTGCCGCGTTGGAGGCCAGGAAGGCGGAGCTCGAGAAAGATCTGGGATTTCCGTTGACCTGGCTGAATCCAGAAGGCAAGGCCATGTGCAGGCTCTATACCCGTCTGGATGCGGACTTTCTCAATGAAGCGCTCTGGCCGCAGCAGTTCGAGTGGTTGCGCCAGCGGTTGGAGACAATGCACAAGGTTTTTTCACCGATTATGAAGAATCTCAAACTGGAAGGGCCTTTACGCGAAGCGGCGATCTGATGATACGCTTCCGCCAGTCGGCCTGGGGGCTAGGGGTCGGCCAGGGGGTCAGTTCCGACTATTGACAACTCCCGTCCACTCTTTTCCTTATCATGAGCCAGGCAGCGATCGCACCCACAAATCGTAACTGGCATTCCACCCGGCAGCTACGTCATCATTGTCCACACCAACCTCAATCGCCAGGCCGAGGTGCGACTCGTGTCTTTCGACGAAGGAGGTTGATCACCGGGCCAATCGATCGAGTGTCCCGGAAACCCCAAATACAGCGATGAATCCGGTTGGCGAAATCAATCGAAAGCAGTTTCTACAGGCCCTGTTCGCCTACGGCATGGCGGTGCCCGCTGCGTCGTCAGTATTTTTCTCCGCGGATGCCACCATGTGCCACTACCCTCAGTTTGGGTTTCGACTTCGAAAACCCGCCCCTTGGGTCCATCTTTCCATTCCTCGCTTCGAGCACCTCACCAGCCAGCAAAAGGAAACGGTCGAGAATCAGGATTGGTTCAATTTGATCCGCCAACTGTCTGGCCTGCCCGTTGCGATTTTCGCCCAGAACAACGAACCATGGAAACGACCGACTGCGATGGTCGCGGTGTATGCGAATCCGTTGCCCCAGGAAACCGACTTCGAAGCGCACATGGCCGACGGACCGGACCTGTTTGTCACCCTCTTTCCCCATGCCAGGATTCTGGCCGGTGTTACCTACCGCAAGTTCGGCTCAGCGCCGGGCGCTGAATTTACGATTCAGTACCAAATCAACCGGCAACAGGTCAGGTCTCGCGTCACTGCCGCATGGGGCTCGAGATTCGAGATTTGTCTATCGCTCGAAGACTACCCTGGCGATGGGAGCGACGCGCTCGCCGAGTTCAATGATGTCCTTGATTCGCTGGAGGTAATTTGACCCCAGTCCATCACGCAGGTCGACAACCGCCGGTTCTTCAACCTGTAATCTCCAATCTCCAGGTCCCCGGAGCGCCGGCTTCCAGCACGGCTCAACGTGAAGGGGTCCGACTATTGACAACTCCCCATTCCACGCCCTCCACACGCTGCTGCAAACGCAATTTGCATTTTGGGGTGATCTTGATGCTCGGCGTAGGTTCTCCAATATTGCTGTCCGGTGGCCGGGCGTCGCGGACATATTTAAGTGAACATGGACGATACGGACCGCGAACTCCTCACTCGCTTTGCCCGGGAACGCAGCGAGGCGGCCTTCCATGAATTGGTGCGCCGCCACGCGGCGATGGTGCTCGCCACGGCCCGGCGCATCGTTCCCGATGCCCGGTTGGCGGAGGAGGTCGCGCAGAACGTCTTTGTCCTGCTGACCCGAAAGGCAGCGGAATTGGACCCCAGCCAGTCCGTGGCCGGCTGGATTTATCAGGCGACCCGGCACTGTGCGTTCAACCAGCGCCGCTCCGAGCACCGTCGCCAGCAACGGGAACTGACCGCCGCGCTTATGCAACCCGACGAATCCGGCCCTCCCCGCGAACGGTTCCTGGACGAATTGGAACACGCCCTGACCGCTCTGCCCGCCGAGGATCGCGATGCCCTCGTGATTCGTTTCCTCGAAGACCGCCCGTTGCGCGAGGTCGGGCGCGAGCTGGGAGTGAGCGAGGACGCGGCACGGAAGCGCGTCGGCCGCGCCTTGGAACGGCTGCGCGAAATATTTGCCCGGCGGGGTATCACCGCCACGGTGGGCTCCCTCACCACGTTGCTGCTCGCCGAGGCCGGGGCCGCGGTTCCGGCCGGCCTGACCGCTGCCCTGGCCAGCACCGCCCTCGCCCAATCGGCCACCACCACCACTTTGATTCATCAGGGAACACTTGCCACCATGAAAGCCATCAACCTCAAGTTTGCCGGAACGGTCGTCGCCACCGCCATTCTAACTGGTACCGCGGTCTATCTCGTGCAGCGGCCGGTCATCGAGCGCCTCCGCGTGGAGACGCAGGCGCTGCACGAGCTTCGGGGGCAGCTCGACTCGGAACGCCAGCAGCATGTCGCGGCGGTGCGATCGCGGGAGCAACAACTCGATGCACTGCGCAGCACGGTCAACGACCTTCCTCGCTTGCGGGCCGAAGTCGATCGCTTGACGCGCGCGCTGGGCGAGCAAACGCGGCTGGCGCAACAACTGGCTGCCGGGCCGGCCCCGGCCGCTACACCGTCCACGCCGGCGAGCGCCGGGGAGCCCGCGGAGGAGGATTGGAAGCAGGGAGCGGCGCGCATTCGGGCGAAGATGTTCGGCATCGGCGGCCCTCCGACGGCCGAGGAGATCCAGTGGCTGCGCGATGCCCAACCGCGCATCGAGCAAATGGAACGGAACCCGGGCGAGTTTGCCGGCTTCCAGTCGGAACTGATCAAGGCCACCGTGCCGGGGCTTGATGACGCCCGCCAGCGGCAGATCGCGGACATCATCCGGCAGACCTACGAGGCGGCGGTGGCGCAGGGTCTTGATCTCCCCTCCAAGCCCCCCGTTGAGGCGGCCGACTGGGTGGCGCGCCGGCACGCTCTTGACCGGCTGGCCACTGAAGCCGTGCAGGCATTGCTGGAGCCTTCCGAGCGCGGGCAGTTCGACCGGCGTTTCCTTGGCGTCATGGGAGTGGACCTGGGTATCGGTGTTGATCCATCAAACTACCCTCCGGGGTTCTTGGGCGATCCGCCCGGTGGAGAATAGCAGGAAAGTCCGGCGGCACCGCCGCAGGGTCGGCAGTTCTGACTATTGACAACTCCCCGCCACAGGTCCGCTGTGCCTCGGCGTCACCGGCTGAGTCGCCCAACATTCTCCACGAATCGTGCAAGCAAGGGCGATTCATTGTCTTTCCGCCAGATCAGCGCAAACGGCAGCGGCAACTTCAAATCCGGTACGGATACTAACACCACGCTTTCAGGACATCGCCAACGTGTGGCGCTGCTGACGAAAGCCACTCCCAATCCGCACGACACGAGGCTCAGAATCGTCGCCTCGTTTAGACCTTCCTGAACGATGCGCGGCGATTTCAGGCCACCGCGAAAGCACGCGTGCATCAAGCGGTCGTAGAAGAGGGGACTCTCCCGCCTCGGGAACCAGATGAACGAAGCGCTGCTCAGGTCTCGCAGGCGGAGAGTCTTTGACTTTGCCAGCGGATGTCCTTTGGGAACTGCCAGCAGCAGGTTGACCAGAGCAATATCGAGCTGTGCCAGTTCGCGATCGATGTTGGCGATGGTAAACAGGAATCCGGCATCCAGTTGTCCCGCCCGGACCGCTTGAATCTGCTCCAACGAACTGAGCGGTTTGATTTGCAGCTCCGCGTCCGGTTGTCGCTCCCGGAACTCACGAAACGAGTCCGGAACGATTCCATGCCAGGACATGCTCTCGATGAAACCCGCGCGCAATGTTCCGGACTGACCCGATGCGACACGCTTCGCGCGTCTCGTCGCGTCTTCGACTTGCTGGAGGATGCGCCGCGCCTCCTCCAGAAACAACCTGCCCGCAGTGCTGAGTTTGACTCCCCGCGAAAGGCGGTCGAACAGTTTGAAACCAACTTCCGCTTCCAGGTCTTGAATCTGCCGGGAGAGCGCCGGCTGGGCGACGCGCAGCCGTTGCGCGCCGCGCCCGTAATGTTCCTCCTCGCCGACGGCCACGAAGTAGCGCAGATGTCGCAGTTCCATTCCGATAACCTATCGGCATGGATGCGATAGTAAAGATGTCTTGGACGCATCGGCATTGGCGGTTCAATGTGCGCAGAAGACAACCCCAACCCGAACGAACACAAACATGAAAGCAACAACGCAATCGCTTCGCCTGCCCAAACCCATTGCCGCCTACTTCGCCGCCGACAGAGGTGACGGCGAGACTGTTTCACAATGCTTCACCGAAAACGCCGTCGTGAAGGACGAGGGGCACATTCACAAAGGCCGGGCCGCCATCAAACAGTGGAAGACGGCTGCCTCGGCAAAGTATCAATACACCTGCGAACCTTTGGCTTGCGAAGCAACGGACGGGAAAACGGTCGTCACCTGCCATCTGGTTGGGAACTTTCCCGGCAGCCCTGTTGACCTTCGGTTCTTCTTCCAGCTTGAAGGGGAGAAGATCGTGTCGTTGGAAGTCATTCCGTGAAGGGGTCGGCGCGCGGTCGGCGCGCGGTCGGTTCTGACGATCGACAACTGCCACTCGCGTCCTACGTCAGGCCCGCCACACGCTGCTTCAAACGCCACTTGCTGCGAGCGTTGAATTGCTTCGGCACCAGCACAGATGATTCCGATTTTCCTCTGGGATCATTGAGGATACTTCTCGAATTTCGGCAGCGCGGGATTCATTTGATCCCACGTGTGCGCGTCGGATGTCCACACATCCATTTGCGGTTTGAACCAGTCCGGCTCATCCAGGCTGGCGGTTCGGATGGCGATAAATTGAGGAACGGCGTCGGGCTTGACCACAACCGGCGCGCCACAGTCGGGACAAAAGCCGCGGAGGGTCATTCCCCCCTGCTCGCTTGGCGAAGCGTGAAACCGGGGCGACCCTTGCAAGAGCTTGAAGGCCTCCGCCGGCACGATGACGTAAGAAGAAAACGGACCGCCACTGGCCCGCTGGCAATCGCGACAGTGGCAGTGAAGCATCAGCACCGGTTTGGCTGAAGACTCGTAGCGAAGCGCACCGCAGGCGCATCCACCAGTGAAGGGTGTGGCGATGGTTGTCTGAGCCGCCATTTGCCTCCGGATATGTGTTTCCTGTTCGGCGCGGTATTCAGCGATCCTGTTCCCATCCGCTTCCGTTAGAGCCAGCCTGAGTCCAGCAGCGTCCAGATCCCGGCAGTAGGCCGGAGTGCCGGGTTGCTGCCGCCAGGAGTTATCCAAATCGCCGGCGTCCACAGGGTCGAAGCCCAGATCGTTGATCAGCTGAAGGACTCTTGCCTTGGCGTCCGGTGAATCGCCGGCGACCGAAAGAGCGATCCGGCTTCTCGTTCCTTTCGGAACGCCTTTCTCGAGGAGGCTCTTGGCGAAGATGTTGTTGAATGCCTTGATGACGGGCCGGCCGATTTGCTGCGCGACCCACTGGCTATCGGGCATCCC
>ERZ761602.8652-NODE-8652-length-10159-cov-4.049584_pt1 | contig 10159 bp, 12 predicted proteins | sample MGYA00512165_ERZ761602 | MGnify/ENA primary metagenome ERZ761602 (study PRJEB28899, sample SAMN02445085) | bioreactor sludge metagenome | biome: EBPR sludge; isolation source: Thorneside wastewater treatment plant | place: Australia: Brisbane, Thorneside...
CCAAACCGCTTGGCCGACCGCACACATCACGCGGACGATCTCACCATCGACCCGACCGACCGGCCACTTGAGCCGCGCGATCGGACATGTCGCTTGTCCTGCCGTCCGCGAGGACCGGACGGCGTTCCAAGGCAGTTGGCCGGTCGGACGGACGAGCCGGACGGTCGGACAAGTCGTTTGGAATGCCGTCCGCAAGGACCGGACGACCGGACAAGCCACCCGTCCGCTCCCGGAGCGCGTGCATTCCAGCCCGCTGTGCGTGCCCACCAATCCGCAGAGCAAGCATCCCGCCCCGCCGCCCACGCCCGCAAAGGCCCAAGCGGGGGGTGCCGGGGGGCGGCAGCCCCCGGCAGATGAGCCGACGACACGAGCTGACCCGTGCGATAATCCAGCCATGTCGCGAGAACTTGATTGGGCAAAGTTGGTGTTTGAAGGGTCATTGGACCTGATCTGCCCCGAGATGGAGTTGGTCGTCTGCCCGAACTATTCGGAAGTGGCGATGAAGGGATCGGGCGTCATTCGATCGGACAAGCACGGCAGGCTCTACTTCAGATTGATCTCTCCCTTCGATGGCGCGGCCCACCCGGTGTTGAGACCATCGAGGCCTCAAGGAGAGATGTACCAGCCACACGATCACGTCATGTTGCGTGCGACGGACGAAGGCGGACGGATGTGGTCGAGCAACTGGATGATCGTGGACCTGAGCAACCAGCTCCCGATCCCGAACTGGCGTCTTCGCAAGCACCTCGCCAACGTCATGTGGTCGCGGCAACGTCCAAAGCATCACACGAGTTACTCGCATGTGCTGATCCCAGGCCTGACGCGCCTCCCCTTCGACATGTGGACCAAGAGCGTCCAGACCGTTGGAACCAAGGAAGTGGGATGGCGGGACGCCGTGGATCATCATTCACAGACGATCGATGGAGCCGAGGTGACGTTCCGCAAGCTCGAGGACGGATGGCTCTCGATCTTCGCCAGGAAGGATGAGCCGTTCATGCCATACTGGGCCGGGCTGATGCTTCACGCGATAGAGTTCATGGCCGGAGGCAATGCGCCAGCGGCGGTGCTCTTACGGTCATTCAACGAACGAGAGGACTTGCAGTTATGCTCGGGGCCGTTCTGGCGGTACGACTCCGCGATGCCCGGCCCCGTCACGTTTCAGGGGCCGCAGGGCGCGGGGGACTACTGGTGTCTACTCGAACGCTTCTTCGTGTTTCTGAATGCGAACTGGCAGTCGGTGGAGCCGATCCTGAACGAGTTGAGCGGTATTCGCCGGGGCTCTCAGGGGTCGTTCCAGACTGCTTGTCTGACCCTCGCGGTCGGGATCGAGTCACTCTCGCGAGTGCTCCTGAAGGACGAGCAGCCGCCGACCGTCTGCAAGCGATTGTTCCGCGCGTTGCTCGATCACGTATCAGCGTGGGACGGCGATCCTGCGCTTGTCGAACGGGCCAAGGGCGCGCTCGGCAGACTGGCCGACGTGAGCGCAGCGGATCGGTTGTACGCCTGGGCAGGCCGGACGGGCGTTGATCGCGGGCTCGTCGACCGCTGGCGCAAGCTGCGAAACCCTACTGCCCACGGGAGTGCCGCGGTCGAAGAACAAATCACATACGACCAGTATTACTCCGGCGTCGAGTTGCTGTACAGAGTCATCGCGAGCGCTGTTGGGTACGACGGGCCAATCGTGCCAACGTCGCAGCGCGGTTGGGGCGCGGAGCAGACGGACGATCTGGGCGAGGAGGCTCCAACGGCCAGAGACGCCGATTCGCCCGAGAGCGAAACCAAGGACTGAGTCGCCGATGCCCGGGGCTGCCGCCCCCCGGCACCCCCCGCTCGGACATCAGAAGCGGCGTGCGTGGCGCGAGGCTGCCGACCCCGGGGGGCGTCACCTCCCGCGTTGACACCGCCGCACACGCGGAGCGAACCCGGGCATCCGGCGTGGGTTGACGCTGAGCCGCGAGCCTCAGGCGTCCGCTACCTCGCGGGCCCGGCGCGGCGCAGGGCCGCACGCATGTTCGCCGCCATGCGCTCGGCCGGGACCGTGAACGCGGCCCGGGCGGCCTCGGGCACGACACGCTCGACGGTCCGCCGCCACAGATCGAGCCAGCGGTCGAAGTGGGCCTCGGTGAGTCCGGGCAGGCGCTCGTGCGCTTCGAGCGGGCGCCCGGTGTACCGCCCCGAACGCAGCACCACCGTGGACCAGAAGTCGTACATCTTCGGCAGGTGCAGCGACCAATCCGCGATGTGCCGCGCGAAGATCGGGCCGAGCAGGGAATCGTCACGCACGCCTTCGTAAAACGTGTCCACCAGCGTGCGGATCATCGCCTCGTCGGCAGACACGACGGGCGTGGCGGGGCGGCTGGGCGCGGTCAGCGGGAGTTGGTGGCCAGTGTCGTTGTGATCGTCGTGAAAACTCATGGACGTACTTCGGTCCTTCCTCGCAAGACTATAACGCATCATGCAGACGGCGCGCGACGCTCTGATGCCGGTCGCGGGACCGGCATCAGAGCCGTCGTGCCTGGCCGATGACGATTTCGCCGGGGATCAGCCCTTGAGCACGGACAAGTCCGCGCCATGGTTGATGTGGAACGCCTGCCCGCCGATCACCAGCGCGGGGACCGACTTCACGCCGGCCTCCTCCGCCTCGGCAACGCGGGACTTGTGCTGCCCGAGATGGACGATCTCGACGTTGAACTTCGTCCGATCGAGGCCCTCGGCAACCGTCCGCTCGGCGGCGACGCAAACGGGGCACCCGGCGTGGTAGAACGTGGCTTTCGTGCTCATGATGTGCTCCTACGTGCTGACATGAATGGTCCGGCGGGATTTCGATGGGCTCCGCCGTGTGCCCGGTCCTTGATCGTCCAGTGCTTGCCCGTTCACAAAGACGCTCCAGAGGCGCGGACGGAGTGCGGCCGCGACCGGCTGCATCTCGCCGCAGTCGATCCGGAGATCCGAATCGCCGATCGGTGCATCGATGAAGAGGCAATGATGCGACTTGGGTCGCCCGGGGTACTCGTTGGGTCGGAAGTACGTGCAGCCGACGCACATCCGCGCCGTCGGCACCGAACCCTGGTCCTGAAGCGTGCGGATCATCCCGATCAGGCCCCGCAGCAGCGCCGCCCGCTCCGGCTCAGGCAGCGCGTCGATGGCGTTGACCAGGGATGCCGGCCACTCCGCGGCGGTCGCCGCCTCCTTTGTCCCTCGCTTTGTGAGCGCGAGGACGATGGCCCGGCCGTCGGACTTGGACTGCGCTTTGCGGACCAGCCCCTTGGCCACGAGCGCGGCGATCGCCTCGCTGGCCGTCCCCATCGTGATCGCCATTTGTCTCGATACTTCCTTGAGACCGATGGGCTCGGGCGAGCCCGCGAGGATCGACAGGATCTGAGTCTGCGTCGGCGTCAGCCCGCGTCTCCCGGCGGACTGCCAAGATTCGTGCCGCATCACGAGCGAGAGCTTGGCGAGACCGGCGAGGACTCGATCGGCCATGGGCGGGTTGGTGTTGGACCTCGATGGCATGGGCGGCTGACGTATAGTATGGAGTCCGAAGCATTCGGGCAAGCCGTGGAGCGGGGCCGGTCGCCGATTCGCTGTCCTGTGAGCAGGGCAGGGCGCGGAGCAACGCGATGGCAAGCGTTCACGCCTGCGGCAAGGCCGTCGGCGCGCAGGGTTCCGAGTTCGTTACGTGCTCACTTCCTCAGGCCCCTATGAGACGGGCGGCGGTGCCTATCACGCCCGCTTGAAGAGCGTGAGCACGAAACGCGTGGGCTCGAGCGCCGTCAGCCGGTGCGGGGCGTTCGCGGGCATGAGCAGCCAATCGCTCGGCCCCATGATCTTCTCGGTCGATGCCACACCGAACCGCAGGCGGCCGTCGAGCACCTGGACCGTGGCGACAAACGGCGCCCTGTGCTCGCTCATCTCCTGCCCGGCATCCATCGCGAAGATCACGACCTTGCCCTCGGGCAGGTTGAGCAGCGGCTTGCTCACCGTGGCGCCGGGCACGATCGGGCAGATCTGGAGCAGGTCGAGAAACCCGGGTGCGGTGGCATCGAGAAGCGGGGCGGCCATACGGGACTCCTTGCGATCGACTACGCGGACGCATCGATGCACGTAGTGCAAGACTCACAGTACGCCAAGGGCATCGGCGACGATGCGCCGAGCGACGTGACGCTGGTCACCCTGCCGCGGCGTCGGTGCTTTCCGAGGCGTGGACCGCCCGCCTGGGGCGAGCACCACCGCGGAGTGCGGGGCGCTCCCGTATCAAAGCTCCTCGAACTTCGCCGTAAAGTGCCGCAGAACCTCTGGAGCCTCAACAATCCGCAGCCCACGCATCTCCTCGCGATTGCCGAACAGCTCCGCGCACGCTTCAGCCACGTAGTCGTAGTGGCTCTGCGTGTACGCGCGGCGAGGCAGGGCAAGTCGCACAAGTTCCATCTTCGGCGGTGCGGCCGGGCGCGGGCCCGCCATCACCGAGCCGATCTCGCACGATCGGATCCCCGCGCTGCGATAGAGCCCGCACACGACCGCCTGCCCGGGGAACTGGTTCGCGGGGATATGCGGGCAGAAGTGCCCCGCGTCGATGTAGATCGCGTGCCCGCCCGGCGGCTCGATGATCCTGATCCCCGCCGCGAGCAGTTTCTCTCCCAGGTATGCGACGCTGCGGATGCGGTAGGAGAGGTAGTCCTCCTCCATAACTTCCTTGAAGCCCTGGGCCATCGCTTCGAGATCTCGCCCGGCGAGCCCGCCGTAGGTGACAAAGCCCTCAGTCAAAATGAGTAGGTTGCAGGCTCTGTCGAACAGGGTCCGATCTTTGATCAAGAGCAATCCCCCGATGTTGACAAGCCCGTCCTTCTTCGCCGAGATGGTCGCCCCGTCGGCCAGATCAAACATCGCTCGCGTGATCTCACGCACGCTCATCGCTGCGCACTCGGGTTCGCGGATCTTGATGAACCAGGCATTCTCCGCAAAGCGACAGGCATCCAAGAAGAGTGGCAGCTTGTGGCGGTCGCAGACGGCCCGAACTGCTCTGAGGTTGGCGAGGCTGACCGGCTGACCGCCGCTGGTGTTGTTTGTGATGGTCATCATCACAAGCGGAATGTTCTCGGCTCCGACCTTGGCGACCAGGCTTTCGAGCGCCGCAACATCCATGTTGCCCTTGAACGGATGACGGTTAGCGGGAACGGAGGCTTCGGAGATCGGCAGATTGACGGCCAGTGCGCCGCTGTGCTCGATGTTGGCACGCGTGGTGTCGAAGTGAGCATTGTTGGGCACAACCCTGCCCGGACCGCCAACGAGTTCGAAGAGGATGCGCTCGCTCGCACGCCCTTGGTGCGTCGGCAGCAGGTTGGCAAAACCGGTCAGTCCCTGCACCGTCTCCTTGAGCCGCCAGAACGACTGGCTCCCAGCGTAGCTCTCGTCCCCGCGCATGACTCCAGCCCACTGCTCGCTGCTCATCGCGCTCGCACCGGAGTCGGTGAGCAGGTCGATCAGTACATCCTCAGCACGCAACAGGAACGGGTTGAAGTGGGCCTCGCGGAGCAGAGCATCGCGCTGCTCGAGCGTGGTCATCCGAATCGGCTCCACGGCCTTGATACGGAATGGTTCGATGATGGTCTTCATGATGGATTCCACTCCATAACTTCGGCAGAGATCGATGACTAGGCTCTGCCGTGTGCCGCTAGCGCCCCGATGATGTCCACACCACATCATCGCCTCACCCCGCCCACACCGCCCGCTTCCAGATCGGCACGTCCTGCTTCAGGCGGTCGATGAAGTCGGCGACGGCGGCGAGGGTTTCGGCGCGGTGCGGCGCGGCGACCTCCAGCACGAACGAGACCTCGCCCACGCCCACACGCCCGCGGCTGTGCATCGCGACGATGGACTTCAGCCCGTGCCGCTCGGCCACCTCGCGCGCCAAGGTCAGCAGGCCGCGCTCCGCCATCGGGTCGTAGGTCTGGTAGTCCAGCGCGAGCAGATCGCGCTCCGCCACTCCGCCCCCCGCGCCGCCGCTCACCGTGCCGTGGTCCGGCTCGGCTCGTCGCACGATTCCCTCGAAGCGGAGCGTTGCTCCGACGCCGCCACCGCGCGTCAGCGCCTGCCACTTGCCCGCGTGCGCGTGGAGCGCACGGGCCTGCGCCTCGGCCGTGAGCGGGCCATCCACGATGAACGCAACCACCATCATCCGCCCCCCACGAGCGTGACGAGCGCGACCTCGTCGTCGGGGCGGATCGCGTGGTCCCCCTTGGCGAACGCCTGGTTCACCGCGAGGCGGCCCGATTCCGGGGGCGGGAGCGCAAACTTCAGGGCCGGGTGCTGATCGTGCAGCGCGGCCAGCACGTCCCGTACGGTGACGTCGGAAGCGTCACCCGCGACCTCGACGACCGCGAGGTCGGCCTTCGCCGCCAACGCCGCACCGCCAAAGAGCAGGACTTCGACACGCATCAAGGGAGTATATCGTTCCTGATCCACAGGTTCACGGAGAGCGTGCATGGGCTTTCGCGGTCAGGACTACGCCTTCGACTCACCTGCCGCGGCGGTGGCGGGGATGATCTCGCGCCTCGTGGACGCTGGCGCGGCCCGTCCGCCCGAGGTCGTCGCGATCGACGCTGCACGCGGGCGGGTGTTGGCCGAGGATGTCCGAGCTGACCGCGACAGCCCGGCCTTCGACTACTCGGCGATGGACGGGTACGCCGTGCGTGCGGCGGACGTGGAGGCGGTGCGGTGCAGCGCGGAAGCGGGCGCGAGCGTCACGCTCGCGGTCGTTGGAGAGTCCCGCATCGGGGACGCGCCGCCGGTGCTGCCGGGCGAGCCGCACGGTGCGGGCATGAGCGCCGCCCCGGCTGGCGCGGGAGGGCGGGCCATCCGCATCGTGACCGGGGCGGCGATCCCCAAGGGCGCGGACGCCGTGCTGCGGCGGGAGGATGTCGTGGAGCACGGCGCGGGGTTGGCAGCAGACGGCGAGTGCATCACCTCGATCTCGCTCGCGCCGAGCGTGGCCACAAGACGCGGAGTGCGCGTCGGCGACAACATCCGGCGTCGCGGCGAGAACGCCCGCGCGGGAGAGACGGTGCTGACGGCGGGAACCGTGCTCACCGCGGCTGCGCTCGGCACGCTCGCGGCGGTCGGGTGCGTGCGGCCGCGCGTGCATCCGCGCGTGCGTGTGGCGGTCATCACCACGGGCGATGAACTCGTGTCCTCGCAGGCGACGCCCGGCCCATACCAGATCCGCAACAGCAATGCTGCGGTCATCCGCGCTGTGCTCGGGTCGCACGCGTGGATCGAGCTCGTCACGCGCCCGGACGGCACGGTCATGCACGCGGGCGATGAGGGAGGTGCGCTGGACGCGGCGCTCAAAGCCGCCATCGGGCACGCCGATGCCGTTGTGCTCACCGGCGGCGTCTCGATGGGGCACCGCGACCCGGTGCGGGCGGCGGTGGAACGCAGCGCCGCGGTTGCGGGCCAGGGCGGGGCGGAGATCGTCTTTCACGGCCTGCCGCAGCGACCCGGCAAGCCCATACTCGGCGCGCTGGTGCGACGCGCGGGCGGCGTGAGCTCTGGCGTGCGCGTCCCCGTCTTCGGCCTCCCCGGCAACCCGATCTCGGCGATGGTCACCTGCACGCGGATCGTCCTCCCAGTCCTTTCCGCGCTCGCGGGCGCGGCGGCGGATCGAGCGCCGGTCGTGGGCGTGCCGCGGCTCGTGCGGCTCGCCAACCCCGACGGCAAGACGCTCGAACTATGGTGGCACCGGCTGGTGCGGATCAACGCTGTTGGCGGGGCGAGCGAGGTGGAGTTGATCGACGGACGCGGCTCGGGGGACGTCATCGCGGGCGGGCGCAGCGATGGGTTCATCGAGGTGCCTCCGACGACTGCCTCGCACTGCACCGCGTCCGCACGGGCCACGCCCGCGCTCGTACCCTTCTATCCGTGGCCGACGTAGCGGGCATGTGCGACGACAGCGGCCCGGACTTGCTGGGGTCGAGCCCGGCGAACCCTTCCGGCCGCGCTCCCGGCGCTACTTTTTGCGACATTCGCACTCGAAGACGTCCTCGATCGGCTTACCGAAGACTCGGGCGATCCGGAAAGCCACCTCCAGCGACGGAAAGTACTTGGATGCTTCGATGGCGTTGATGGTCTGACGGCTGACCCCGACGCGATCGGCGAGGTCTTGCTGGGTCATCTCGCCTGCGTTAAAGCGCAGGGTGCGGATCGTGTTCCTCATGACGATCTTCTCGATGGCCATGCTCACACTCCCCTGCGGTAGTGTGCAATTCGCAAGACGCAGCCCAATACCTCGGAGAGCGCCAGTGAGAGCAGCAGCAGATTCGCCGTCCAGACGTTCTCGACGTTCAAGACCATACAGGTGACCGCGCCGAGCACGCCAGCGGCGACGACCCAGCCCGAGTTGTATTCGGATCGCCAGACGATCAATCGATCCCGCTCGTCTGGCGGCTCTTGCTTGCCCATGAGCGAGACGAGGGCGTACGCAATGATGAGAAAGACCACCATGGCCGCCACTGCGACCATAAACACGGCCGCGAACGCGGGCATGGCTCGCACGCCCGAAGCCAGCATTCGCCCGGCGACAACGAAGTAGGCTCCCAACCCGAGGACCATGCCGACCAACTGGACCCAGGTACTCTTTTCTTCGAATGATGCGCTCGTCATGTCTACTCCCTTGGTGTCTGGTGCGTGTCGTGCTGTCTTGACACTGTGTAAAACATACACGACAACTTGACGATGTCAAGTGTAGTTTACACTTTGGCGAGGCGCACCACTCGCGCCGACGGCCGTGGGTGCCGGGCGTGGACTCAACGCCGGCAAATTCCGGCTTCGACGTCCGCTCACGCCTCGTCCCGCGCCCGTACCCTTCTATCGGTGGCCGACGTAGCGGGCACGGATGCGCCGTGCCTGTGCCGACACGTCCCTCACTCGCGCCGCGGCGCCCACGCAGAGACAGGATTTATCGATGACGAACCACCCAGGATCACCCGCGACTGTCCCGCTCTCCCACGTCGCGCCCGACGGCACCGCGCGGATGGTGGATGTGGGCGACAAGCCGGTGACCGCGCGATCCGCGACCGCCGAGGGATTCGTCCGCATCTCGCCCGACCTCGCGCGGGCCATCCGAGAGAACATGGTCAAGAAGGGCTCGGTGCTGGAGGTCGCCCGCCTGGCCGGGATCCTCGCCGCCAAGCGCACCGACGAACTCATCCCGCTCTGCCACACGCTGCCGCTGGAGGCGGTGGATGTGCAGGCGAGCCTCGACGAGGGCCGCGTGCGCGTGACCGCGACGGTCCGCACGCAATCGCGCACGGGCGTCGAGATGGAGGCCCTCACCGCCGTGAGCGTCGCGTGCCTGACCGTCATCGACATGGGCAAGGCGATCGACAAGAGCATGGTGATCGATGGCGTGCGGGTGCTGGAGAAGCACGGAGGGCGCAGCGGTTCGTACACAGCCGACGCCGCTTTGCCCAGGGACCGCCCATGAGCGGCGCGGTGCAACCAATCCGAGTTGCCGTCCTCACCGTCAGCGACCGCTGCTCGCGCGGCGAGGCGGTGGACACCTCCGGCCCGGGCTTGTGCGAGATGCTGCGGTCGCGGCTGGACGCGGTGATCGTCGCGACGCGCTGCCTCCCGGATGAGATCGACGCCCTCGCCGCGTGCTTCGTCGAGTGGAGCCGCGCCGAGGCCGGGATCGACCTCGTGCTGAGCACCGGCGGCACGGGCCTTGCCCCGCGCGACGTGACGCCCGAGGCGGCCAAGCGCGTCTTCGAGCGCGAGCACAGCGGCCTGATGGAACTCGCCCGCCTGCGCTGCATGAGCAAGACACCGCGTACGTTCCTCTCCCGCGGCGTGGCGGGCACCATTGGACGCACGCTCATCCTCACGCTCCCGGGCTCCGTGCGCGGCTCCAGTGAGAATCTCGAAGCTCTGCTGGACATCCTGCCGCACGCGGTCGAGACGCTCCGCGGCGAAGTGCAGGACGATGGGCGCCCCGACGCCGCCGCCGTCACCGGGAAGGTCATCCGTCATGGGCGGTGAGCACCATCCCTTGTCGCCCGAGTTCCTCGCGAGCGTTCAGCCGATCGTGCTCGTCGGCGGCAAGAGCCGGCGTTTCGGACGCGACAAACTCCGCGAGCCGTGGGGAGAGGGGGGCATGGTGCTC
>ERZ761602.8654-NODE-8654-length-10157-cov-8.448624_pt1 | contig 10157 bp, 5 predicted proteins | sample MGYA00512165_ERZ761602 | MGnify/ENA primary metagenome ERZ761602 (study PRJEB28899, sample SAMN02445085) | bioreactor sludge metagenome | biome: EBPR sludge; isolation source: Thorneside wastewater treatment plant | place: Australia: Brisbane, Thorneside...
CAGATAAAGTTAAAGGGAAAAGCGTTTTTAACCGCTTTTTCCTTCCTATTGTGCGGCATAGGAGCGATCTCCCAGGTGAATACGGTTGAGTTTGGAAAGAATAGGGTCCAGTTCCGGAAATTCAAATGGCAATATTATCAAACCGATAATTTTAATACTTATTTCTACCAGGATGGTCAAACCATCGCTAATTATGTTGCGCAGATTGCAGAAAAAGAACTTCCGGGCATTGAACAATTTGTAGAATACAGTCTTCAGCGGAGGGCCAATATTGCTATCTACAACAATTTTGACGAATTGCAGCAGTCCAATATCGGCCTGAACCTCGATTGGCAGACCACGGGCGGCATCACCAAGCTGGTGAACAATAAAATGATCGTTTACTTCGACGGCAACCATTCCAACCTGCGCAGACAGGTAAGGCAGGGCATCGCCAGGACGCTGGTGGACAATATATTGTTCGGCGACGATCTCGGCGAATTTGCCGCTAACCAGGCCTTGCTGGACCTGCCCAAATGGCTCACCGACGGGTATGTGGACTATGTTGCGGAAGACTGGAGCCCGGAGCTGGACGACCAGTTGAAATCCGCCCTGCTTTCAGGAGAATACAAAAATTTTTACCAGTTCGCTTATGAGCAACCGTTACTCGCCGGGCACGCTTTCTGGAACTTTATCGCCGAAAAATACAAGAAGGAGAACGTAACCTATTTTCTGTATCTCGCCCGCGTGTACCGCAATCTCAACACCGCTTCCCAGCGGATATGCAAAAAGAAATTCAAGGAAGTGCTGCGCGAGTTCATGGCAGAGAATGAAGAGAAATACTACCTGGATATCCGGGGCCGCCGCAACTTCCCCAAGGGAAGCATTTCTATCGTAGAGGAAGTAAAACACAACAAAAACTTTATCCGGTTCACGCCCAATCCCGCGCCCCGCAGCCAGACCTATGCCGTGGTGGAATACATCAAGGGGAAATATTACGTGGTATTGTACGAGAACCTGGTCGACCGGAAAGTATTGCTGAAAACCGGCGTGAGAACCAATGAAAACGAGGTAAACCCCAGCTATCCGCTATTGGCCTGGGACGGCAAGGGAACGCGGCTGGCCTGCGTTTACTGGGAAGCGGGAAAGGTGAAGCTGTTCGTGTATGACATGGTAGCCCGCTTTAAAAGGGTTAAGCAGGATATCACTCCTTTTGAACAGATACAGGACATGAAGTTCATGCTCAACGAAAAATCGCTTTTGCTGAGCGCCGTAAAGAACGGGCAATCCGATATCTTCATTTATAATATTGATAAGGACGATTTTGAACAGGTGACCAACGACTCGTACGCCGACCTGGACCCAACTTTTGTGGCCTTCCCCAATAAAACAGGCATTATCTTTTCTTCCAATCGTCCCGACCCCTCAATAAAGGGCAGGGATACCGGCGTTCCGGTGAACCGGTTCAATATCTTCCTGGCCGACAACTATAATAAGTCTGAGTTCCGCCAGATCACCCGGCTCACCGACATGAAATTTTCCGACGCCCGCTACCCGATGCAATACAATACTTCTCATTTTACTTTTATCAGCGCGGAGAATGGCGTCGCCAACCGTTATGCAGGATTCTTTTCTACCGAAAGGGCCGGACTGGACACCGTTTATGTGATCGGCGATAACTTCCTGCGCAATCCCGATCAGAGAGACCTGGATACCACGCTCCGCAACGCCGGGAAATCCGAACCCGATTCCGTTTTTGCCTTTTCCGTTACCCGCGATTCGGCGTACGTATTCCCCATTACCAATTACCAGAGCGGCCTGCTGGAAACCAAGATCGCAGGCGATAACGGACAGGTGAGCGAAGTGCGGCAGGAAGGAAAAATGAAATTCCTGTACAAGCTGAAAGTAGACGAGACCGCGTTGAACAGGAGAAACGTGAACCCCAAGCCTACCGAATACCGGAAAAGAACGATAGCGGAATCGCAGAAAACAAAAGGCGAAGCCGTCAAATTCCAAAGTATTCTTCCTTTTGATACCGCGCGAAAAGCCAATGACGTATTTGAATCGGAGTTTGCGCCAGATACCAGCGGCGTTTCTGTTTCCCAAAACCTGCTGGCGCAGGAAATACCTTCCATACTGATGCAGGCCAAACGCTTCGATTATAAGCTGAAGTTTTCCGTGGATAATTTCACCAGCGCCTTTAACAACGATATCCTCGCTAACCGTTATGAACCCTATACGGGAGCCCTGCCCATTACGCTGCAAAGCGGCGGCGCATTCAACGGCATGCTGAAAGCTTCCGTTTTTGACCTGTTCGAAGATATCCGCTTCACCGGCGCCGTCCGGTTGCCGCTGATCGGAGGGCTGGGAGCAGGAGCCGGCATCGGCGGGGGAACCAGCGTGTTCCTGCCCGTTAACCAATCCTTATTTGACGGAGGAGGAGAATGGTTTGCCAGGGCGGACTACCTCAAGAAAAGGATCGATTATTCGTTTATCTATTACCGTAAAACACAGATAGGCGGCGTCCGCGGCGTTAACAATACGAGCCAGGTATTTGAAGGAAAACAATACAGCAATTTGTTCCAGGCCGTTTTTAAATACCCCTTTGATCGCGTGAGAAGCCTTCGTTTATCGACCGGCATCCGCACCGACCGCGTAGTGGTAAGAGGCACGGAGTTCAATAGCGGCACGTTAAAATCTCCCGACCTCAACAAACAGACTTTTGCGATATCCAGGCTGGAGTATGTGCACGACAATACTATTCAGAAAGCTACCAATATCATGCACGGCCTGCGCTTTAAAGTATATACCGATATCAATGCGCAGATCAATAAGCCTTCTGCGGGCTTGCTGAAACCCGGGCGTTTTAATTTTAATCTCGGCGCCGACGCGCGGTACTATTATCCCATCTTCCGGAACTTCATCTGGGCGGGAAGAGCGGCGGCGGACTTTTCCTGGGGCAACCAAAAAATTGTGTATTATCTCGGCGGGGTAGACAGTTGGATGTTCCCGAAATACAATACCGAACCCAGGCCGCAGGACGAAAACTATGCCTTCCAGTCGCTGGCGGTAAACATGCGGGGATTCCGGCAGAACGTAGCCAACGGCAACAATGCGATCGTGCTGAACAGCGAGTTCCGGTTCCCCGTATTCGCTACGCTGTTCAATAAACCTATCAATAACGCCTTCCTGCGAAACTTCCAATTGACCCAGTTCATCGATCTCGGCAGCGCCTGGAATGGAACTTACAATAAACTGCAACGGCCTGTGCTTACCTATCCTCCCGGAGGAGGCGACGTGGTAGTAAACCTCAGGGCCGGAGGCATCGGCCCCTTTATCGGCGGGTATGGATTTGGCGTCAGGAGTACGCTGCTCGGTTATTTCCTGCGCCTCGATGCGGGATGGGAAATGAGGGGCGTGTTCAGGGGAAAACCATTATTGCATTTTGCAATGGGCGTGGACTTCTAAGCGTTTCCCGCTATGCTTAAAAAAATGCTTTGCAAGACCCGCAATAATTGCGCGTACCGCCAAGCGTTCCTGCCATGTTTAAAAAATTAGCCGCCTATTAACACGACCTGGGCAAACGCCTAAGAGTTTGCCCTTATATCAACATCGCGTAAAAGATATATCCGCAGTTATGCCGGCCATGCAGAAATAACAGAGCGCCATACAGATAGGCATTTCGTATAATTAAGCGCTTACAGATACGTTATAGTTATGGCTATGGTAATACAAACGCCAACGCCATAATATGCTTAATTTTGCCCAATGCGCTTACCTCTGCAAAAAGAACCGCAAAAAAATGCGCGTTCTTTGTCGGTTTATGTTTTGTGCTGCCTGTGCGTAACCTTGGTTCTTCTATCCGTTTCAGCGCAGTCGCAGGTTATTAAAGGCGTCGTTAAAGACAAATACAGCGATGAAACCATTCCTTTTGCCTCTCTTCAATTAAAAAATACCGGCGCGGGCAGGCTTACCGATTCTGCCGGAGCCTTTAGCATTTACCTCAACGACCGGCTGAATGATACGCTCGAAATAACCTATGTCGGTTACCAGGATTATCTTATTCCGATCGATAGCGCCCTGCTCTCGCAGGAACAAAACGGGATCATCGAGTTGAACATATTACTGGAAAGGGGAAAGTATACCGAAGAAGTGGTGGTGAAAAGAAAGATAGACCGGGGACTGCTGATGTGGAAACGGATCGTTCGCCGCAAACCTTTTAACGACCGGTACCGCTTTGATAATTTTTCCTACGAGCTTTATAATAAGCTGGAGCTCGACATTAAAAACGTCAATAAGGAAAGGATGCAGGAACTCCGCCTGCTTAAAAATTTTTCCTTCGTGTTCGATAATATCGACAGCGTAGAAGGCGCGTCCGTCCTCCCGCTTTACCTCATGGAATCCTTATCAAACTATTATTACCAGAAATCGCCGTTAAAAAGAAGAGAGGTCATTAAAGCCAGCAAGACCCTGGGCTTAAACAACGAAAGCATCAGCAAGATGCTGGGAGGGATGGACCAGAACATCAACTTCTACAACAATTTTATTCCTGTTTTTGACAAACAGTTTATCAGCCCCATCAGCGACAATGGCGACGCCTACTATAAATACAAGGTAGCCGATAGCCAGTTTGTGGCGGGAAGGAGATTGATCCACCTGGTCTTTACGCCGCGCAGAAAGGGCGAAAACACTTTTGAGGGAGATTGCTGGGTGCACGACTCTACTTTTGCGATCCAGAAGATGAGCCTCCGGCTTTCCAAAGAAGCCAATATCAATTTCGTTAACCAGCTTAGCCTGATACAGGAATACAAGCTCATCAATGATACGACCTGGTTTTTATCGAAAGATAAATTTATAGCGGACGTGGCGCCGCTGGGAAACAGGAACCTGTCCTTTATAGGAAGAAAGACCGCCACCTATAAAGATATCGTCGTGGATGATGAATCGGTCGTGAACGAATTAAGCAGGAATAAAATATTGGAAGAGGTCATACTGCCCCCGGATGCAAGCGGGAAAACAGACGAATACTGGTCGAAGGCGCGGCATGAAGCCCTTTCCAAAAACGAGGCCGCCGTTTACCAGATGGTCGACACCCTGCTTAGCCTGCCCGCTTACCGCAGGGCAAGAGAGAATATTTATTTCCTTACCGTGGGATATAAGAATATCGGCAACTATGAAATAGGCCCCTGGTATAACTGGATCACGTATAATACGCTGGAAGGATACCGGGCCCGGTTCGACCTGGGCACCAATAAATATTTCAGCAAACAATGGTTCCTGCACGCTTATGGAGCGTATGGCTTCACCGACAGGGAATGGAAATACAAGATGGATGCGATGTATCTTTTTAACAAAAATCCCCGCTCCTATATTTCCGCATCGTACAAAAAGGATATTGATTACGGGCAGACCTACTACGACCAGATGAGCCAGGATAATATTTTCGCGCTGGCCATCCGCAAATCAGGCGTGAGCATGAAATTCCTGATGACGGATGAAAAGAAGATCGAAGGATATAAGGAATGGAAAAATGGTTTTTCGGCGCTGGCTACTGTCTCGCATAAAAGCTTTGATCCATTGAGGCAGCTTCCTCCAAAAATGCTTTTCACTCATGGCGACGAACAACTGGCCACTGCCGAGGTCAGCATAAGGCTCCGCTATGCCTTACTGGAGAAGTTCCTTGAAAGCGCTTTCAACAGGATCAGCCTGGGCAGCCCCTACCCGACGGCCGAGTTAAAATATACCAAGGGCGTCTCCGGCGTATTCAACAGTCGTTATAATTACTCCAAGCTCAGCATCGGCGTTTCTCATTACAAAAATATCTCTCCGTTCGGCAGCATATATTACAATGTTTTCGCAGGAAAAACATTCGGAACGCTGCCCTATATGTTATTGGATATCGCTCCCGGCAACGAGATCTATTATTATAATAAGTATTCGTTTAACCTGATGAACAGGTATGAGTTCCTGCACGACAGGTATGCGGGCATAAACATGGAACACAATATCGGCAATGGGATATTCGGATTTATTCCGCTGGTGAAAAAATTAAAGCTCCGGCAGTTCTATAGCGTAAGGGCTTTATGGGGAGGGCTCAGCGAAGCCAATCGCCAGTACAATATGCCGCCCGGCGCGGAATACGCGTTTGAGACGCTGGATGGAAAAAACTACCTGGAGGTCGGAACGGGGATAGACAATATCTTGAAATTATTCCGCATAGACTTTATCTGGAGAGTATCGCCGCAGCCGTTGCCGGAAGAACGATATAAGCGCTTCGGCGTATTCGGCAGTTTCCGGCTGGCCTTTTAAAAACTATCCATCGCAGCCGGGAATAACGACGGAAAATCGCATACTCATACTGAAACTAAGCTTCTAAATACTATCCATCGCAGCCTGTATGACGGCGCAGGCCTGCCGTATTTCTTTCGACGAGATGGTCAGCGGCGGCGCTATCCGCATACAATGCGGAGCAAAAAGAAACCAATCGGTCAGCGCTCCATGCGCAATACAATAGTCGATGATCTTTTTCGCGGTTGCCGCCGTATCAAATTCCACGGCGATCAGCAGGCCCGCCGAACGCAGCGCTACGATCCGGGGATGTTGCAACAGCTGATGAAAGAGTTTTTCTTTTTTTGCAACCTTAGCGGGAAGATCTTTTTTCAACAATACCTTCATTGCAGCAAGACCTGCCGCGCAGCATACGGGATGGCCGCCGAAAGTGGTAATATGCCCCAATACCGGGTTGACCGCTAATTTGCCCATCAGTTCCCTGCGCGCGATAAAAGCCCCCAATGGCATTCCCCCGCCCAGCGCCTTGCCTAATAAAACAATGTCCGGAACGATGGAATATTTTTCAAAACCCCAGAGGGTTCCTGTTCTTCCGAAACCTGTCTGTATCTCGTCCATGATCAGCAGGGCGCCGGTCTCGTCGCATTTTTTCCGCAGCGCATGCAGCCATTCCGGCGAAGGCGCATAGACGCCTCTCTCCGCCTGCACGGTTTCCATCAATACGCAGGCGGTAGAGCGATCAATCGCCTGCAGCGCCGCCGGGGTATTATAATCCATGCGCAGGATACCCGGTAGCAAGGGGCGGAAAGCATTGCGCCAGTACTCATCGCCAAGCAGGCTGAGCGCGCCCTGCGTGGAGCCATGATAACTTTTGTTAAAAGAAATGATCTGCGCGCGGCCGGTAGCCCTTTTGGCCAGCTTCATCGCGCCTTCCACCGCTTCCGCGCCGGAATTGGTAAAATAGACCATGTTCAGCGAAGGCGGCAGGTTATCGGTCAGCAGCCTCGCGTATTCTACCTGGGGTGTTTCGATCAATTCGCCGTAAACAAGCGCATGCAGGTAATGATCCGCCTGCTTTTTGATCGCCCTGATCACCGAGGGATCGCCATGGCCGATATTGCACACGCTGACGCCGGCGATTAGGTCGAGCCACTCCTTACCCTGTCTGTCCCATAGCCGGCTTCCCCTCGCTTTTTTTATTTCGATGGCAAGAGGAGCGTCGGAGGTTTGGGCAACATGCTGAAAAAATAATCTGCGCGGGTCCATGATAGATGCAAAGAAAACAACAAATCCACTAAGACTAATAAGATTTATGGATATTTGAAAAAACATATTGAAGATGGCCCTGATATTGCATGTAAATGGAACGTATCCCAGATTCGGCGAGAATAATTTTATCGCTCCCAATGCCGCCATCGTCGGCGATGTGGAAACGGGAAGCGATTGCAGTTTCTGGTTCAATGCCGTTGTAAGAGGAGACGTGAACAGCATCCGGATGGGCAATAAGGTGAACGTGCAGGATGGCGCCGTCATCCATTGCACCTATAAAAAAACAAAGACCGTTATCGGCAATAATGTTTCCATCGGGCATAATGCTATCGTTCATGGATGTACGATACACGACAATGCGCTGATCGGGATGGGCGCCATCGTGATGGACAATGCCGTGGTGGGCAGCCATTCCATTATCGCCGCCGGCGCGGTGGTGCTGGAAGGAACCCGGGTAGAGGAAGGCAGCATCTATGCGGGGGTACCCGCCAAAAAGGTAAAGGATATCTCCCCGGAGCTGATCAGCGGGGAAATCGACCGGATAGCCAATAATTATGTGCAATATGCCGATTGGTTTCGCGACCAGGTTAGCAAATAAGCCGGGGCTTGGCATAAAGACCAATTTCAGCTCCGGATTTGCAAGGATTGACATAGGGAGCGCGAGGGAAACGATCATATTCGGCCGGTTTAGCTATCCGGCTGACCGCCAATAAGGGATTAAAAAGGGGACCGCCCGCCCGGCGCCCGCAATATTTACGCTACGCTAACGTTCTAAATATAGGAACCAGATGAAAACAATCCGAAACATATTGTTCGCCTCGGCTTTCCTGGCGATCGTGTCGACAGGCTCGTCCTGTAAGGTCTGGAACAATGTTTTTGGACCCAAATATGGTTGCCCGGCTAATGGCAAGGCTTTTGGCGCGGAAAAGATACTGAGCGGCGAAAAGCCGCCTAAGACGAAGAAGTTCAAGTCTTAATGCGGAGAACGGCAGCAGCCCCAAAGCGGCGAAAGATCGCCGGCCTTAACCGGAAAAACCGCCGATGCGGGCTATTCAAACAGCGATGCAATTCGCTTTCAGCGAGAACCTTAACCGAAACAACCGCCGATGCGGGCAGGATAGGGAATTGAAGCAAGACTTCAGGGCCCTAAGACGAAACGCCGGGCCGGCGAAGCCTGGTTCCACCGGTAGGCTACCGGTCATCAACAATCGAAATCAAGCTCATTTATAACCCCTAAATCCGTATGTATGAGTCTTACCCTAAGAACAGACTTCGGTTGTACCGAAGCGATCATTGACGACGATTGCGGTCTCAAACGTTTTTATGAAGTCGCCGAAATATTATCCGACGACCTGGAAATACAGTTCGTTCGTAAAGACGACGATTTTGACACCATCACCTGGGATTTTATTTTCAAGGGCCATACGCTGACCCTCCATTACAACATCTATACGGGCATCTCCGTCTATCCATGCAAATTTAGGGAAGCTCCCAGGAAGGAGAACGAGGCGGTAGTGGAATTAGCGGGTTTCCTCGAAAACAAATTATTTGTGCATTCCTCTAAAAGATTTCTTTCCTAAGCGCGCATTGGCATTGCCGGCTCGCTTTAATACCCTTTGGTTAAGGCTTAAAACGGCGTTCCTGCATTCAAAGCCGGGGCGCCGTTTTAATATTCCTTCTCGTTAATGGTGTCGAGAATATTACAATAACTGATATACCGCTCAATATGTATCTGGCCCTCGTCGAGGGCCTTTTTTATAGCGCAACCCGGCTCATTGATATGAAGGCAGTTATTGAACTGGCAGTCGGAGATCAGCTTTCTCATCTCAGGATAATAATGCGATAATTCCTGCCGGCTGATGTCCACCATGCCAAACTCGCGCATGCCGGGCGTATCGATGATCCTGCCGCCGCCGGGCAGGTCGTGCATCTCGGCAAAAGTAGTAGTATGCAAGCCCTTGCCGCTCCACCCGCTGACATCCTGCGTCTTCAGCCGGAGCGAGGGAAAGACCGCATTGATAAACGAGGATTTGCCTACGCCCGAATGCCCGCTCAGCAGGGTCGTCTTATCTTTCAGCAGATCTTTCACCGCTTCAATTCCTTCCGATCTTTCCACGCTCATGGTCAACACCGGGTAGCCGATACCGGTATAGATATCGGTCAGCTCTTCTAATTTTTCCTGTTCCTTTTTGCGATAGAGATCCGTTTTATTAAAAACAATCACGGGCGGAACATGATACGCTTCGGAAGTCGCGACGAACCGGTCGATAAACCCCTGCGAGGTTCTTGGCTCCTTAAGCGTAACCATCATCAGGCTCTGGTCAATATTGGCCGCAATGATATGATGTTGTCTTTTATTTGCCGGCGACTGCCGGACAATATAGTTCCTTCGCGGGTATATCTCCGTGATGATCGCCGTATCCTCGATCTCATTTTCCGGTTCAATGTCTACCTCATCGCCCACGGCCAGGGGATTGGTGGACGTGATGCCGTCTATTTTAAAGATCCCCTTTATCCGCGAATGATAGATCTTCCCTTCCGGGGTTTTTGTTATATACCAGCTTCCGGTAGATTTATACACAACAGCTCTCATAAGGGCAATTTACATTAGAAAAACGAAG
>ERZ761602.8655-NODE-8655-length-10157-cov-4.434666_pt1 | contig 10157 bp, 8 predicted proteins | sample MGYA00512165_ERZ761602 | MGnify/ENA primary metagenome ERZ761602 (study PRJEB28899, sample SAMN02445085) | bioreactor sludge metagenome | biome: EBPR sludge; isolation source: Thorneside wastewater treatment plant | place: Australia: Brisbane, Thorneside...
GGCGGGCAAGACCGTCGCCGCGGTCCACGAGGGCGGCCGGCTTCTCGGGCTGATCGCGCTCCGCGACGAGCCCCGGCCCGACGCCGCCGCGGCCATGGCCGAGCTGAGGGATCTCGGGATCTCGGCGGTGATGCTGACCGGCGACAACCGGCGCACGGCGGCAGCGATCGCCGCCTCGCTCGGCATGGCGCAGAAGTCCGAGCTCCTGCCCGACGGCAAGGTCGACGCGGTCAAGGACCTCGCCGCGAAGGGCGGGCTGATGATGGTCGGCGACGGCGTCAACGACGCCCCGGCGCTCGCCGCTGCGGACGTCGGCGTCGCCATGGGCTCCGGCACGGACGTGGCGCTCGAGACCGCGGACGGCGCGCTCCTGCGCAACCGCGTGACCGACGTGGCCGCCCTTGTGCGCCTGGCCCGGGCGACGATGGCGAACATCCGCCAGAACATCGCCGTGGCGCTGGGGCTCAAGGCGGTGTTCCTGGTGACGAGCGTGCTCGGGATCACCGGCCTGTGGATCGCCATCCTCGCCGACACCGGCGCGACGGTGCTCGTCACGCTGAACGCGCTCCGGCTGCTGCGCTTCGATCCCGGACGGACCGGGTGACGCCGGTCCCCGGCCGGATCGTCCTCGCCCGGCCGAACGAACCCTTGCTTGGCGAAGCCCGACCGGGTTCCCCGACCAGCCGGCAAGCGTAGGGTGGGTGATTCACCCACCCTACGGACCGACGCCCGGCGCGACCGGCGGAAACGCCTGCGCCGACGCGCCGCCGCGCGGCCAATTCCCAGGTGGCAAAGTTCCACAACATGTGCTTCTATTCGGTCAAACGCCACAAAGGCGATGCAGCCGGGCCGGACGCGGACGGCCCGTCAACTCGGGGGTCTGTCGCATGCATGAATTCTCTCGCAGGGACGCGCTGCGGCTCGCCGGCGGCGCGATGGCGCTCGCCGGGCCGATGTCCGCGGGGCGGGCCTTCGCCCAGGACCGCTCGAGAGAGCTCAACATCCTGTGCTGGGAGGGCTACAACTCCGCCCAGGTGCTCGACCCGTTCCGCACCGAGCACGGCGCCACGGTGCGCGCGGAGTCGCTCACCAACGACCCGACCATGATCAACCGCCTGCGCGCCGGAGAGACCGGCGTCTGGGACCTCATCAACGTCAACAATCCCTGGGCGCGCAAGATCATGTACCCCGAGGGGCTGATCAAGCCGCTCGACCGGGCGCGCTTCGAGCCCTATTTCGAGACAATGCTCCCCGCCTTCCACCCGCCCTACCGCTGGGCGATGTCCGAGGACGAGAGCGAACTGATCGGCTTCGCCCAGCGCTTCGGGCCCTACTCCTTCGTCGTCAACACCCACAAGATCAGCCGGGAGGCCGCCGAGGACCAGGGCTGGGACCTCTGGAACGATCCCGCCAGCGCCGGCCGGTACGGCATCCTCGAATCCGACGACTGGAACGTCTTCAACATCTTCATGATCTCCGGCATCGACCCCTTCCGCGAGCACACGCCGGAGGAGATGCAGGCCTTCGAGGAGACCGCCCGCCGGGTCTTCGCCGGGGCGGTCATGGTCGGCGACATCGCCACGATGAACCAGGGCCTGATCTCGGGCGAGATCGACTTCCAGATGACCGGCGGCACCTACTCCGTCTCGCCCGCGCGGGCGGACGGATTCCCCAACCTGCGCGCGATCACGCCGAAATCCGGCCCGGTCGACGGCAAGGGCGGCATCGCCTGGGTCGAGATCACCTCGCTCGTCAACAACCCGAACCTCTCGCCGCTGGCAGAGGACTTCATCAGCTACGTCCACCAGCCCGAGGTCGCCCACACGGTCGCCTTCGCCGAGGGCACCTTCAACCCGGTCACGCAGATGGGCGATCCCGCCTGCTTCGACCTCTTCACCGCCGAGGAGCTCGACGCCATCCAGTGGGACAGCCTCGAGGAGGAGATGGCGCGCTCGATCGAGTACGACATCGTGCCCGACTACGACGCGGCGCTCGACCTGATGACGGCGGCCAAGCGGGCGCGTGGCTGACCGGCGTCCGACTTGACGGCCGGCATGCCCGACGCGCAGGCTCGCCGCCGCGGATGCGCAGGACCGGAAAGGCGGGCGCAACGATGAAGCCTGCTCGCGCCCTCGACGACGACGCGGCCACCGCCGTCGGCCCGGCGCCGATCCTGCGCCTCGACGGCGTGACCAAGCGCTTCGGCGCCGCCGCCGCCGTCGACGGCGTCGACCTCGACGTGCGCGACGGCGAGTTCCTGACCATCGTGGGCCCGTCCGGCTGCGGCAAGACCACGCTCCTGCGGATGCTCGCGGGCCTGGAGCAGCCCTCCGAGGGCGGCATCGTGCTCCGCGGCCGGGTCATCAACGACCTGCCGCCCAACCGGCGCCCGACCTGCCTCGTCTTCCAGTCGCTCGCGCTCTTCCCGCACCGCACCGTCGGCGAGAACATCGCCTTCCCGCTCAAGATGCGCGGCGTGGCGCGCGCGGCCCGCGAGGCGCGGGCGCGCGACCTGATGCGCATGATGCGCCTGCCCGACCATTATTTCGCGCGCAACGTCATGCGCTGCTCCGGCGGCGAGCGGCAGCGCGTCGCCATCGCCCGCGCCTTCGCCAACGACCCCGAGATCCTCTTCTTCGACGAGCCGCTCTCCGCCCTCGACTACAAGCTCAAGAAGACGCTCGAGAAGGAGCTCAAGGACATCCACAAGGAGACCGGCAAGACCTTCATCTACATCACCCACAGCCTCGAGGAGGCGATGGTGATGTCCGACCGCGTCGCGGTGATGCGCGCCGGCCGCATCGTGCAGATCGGCACGCCCGAGGAGATCTACACCCGCCCCGTCAACCGCTTCGTCGCCGAGTTCATGGGCGAGGTGAACGTCCTCGGCGCCCGGCGACGCGCCGACGGCCTCTACGACAGCCCCGACGCGCCCGGCGCCTTCCGCGTGGCGAACGCCGCCGCCCCCACGGGCTTCATCGTCGTGCGGCCCGAGTTCCTGCGCCTCCTGTCCGGCCGCTCGGACGCGGAAAACGTCATCGAGGCGGAGATCTACAACTCCTACTCGCTCGGATCGCGCCAGCAGTACCGGGTGCGCGCGGGCGACCAGACTCTCGTCCTCGAGCAGTCCCGCGCCGCCGGCCCGGCGCCGGCGCTCGATTCCCGCGTCCTCGTCGGCTGGGACAGCCGCGACGGCATCTTCGTCGAGGAATGACCGGCATGGCCGCCCCCGACGCAACCATGCATGGCGACGCGGCCCCCCGGGCCGAACGGCGCCTCCAGGTGCTCTCGATCGGCGCGCGCTGCGCGATCCCGGTCTACGTCCTGCTCGCGCTCGGCTTCCTCGCGCCCCTCGTCGCCATCGTCGGCTTCTCCTTCGCCACGCCCCGCGGCTACGATGCGTTCCAGACCTTCACGCTCGCGAACTACGCCGGCATCCTCGACCCGGCGAACACCGTCTGGGTCTCCTTCGTCCGCTCGCTCGTCCTCGCCGGGCTCACGGTCGCGATCCTCGCCGTCGTCGCCTACCCGATCGCCTACGGCCTCGCGCGGGTCTTCGGCCGCCGGGCAGGCCTCGTCAGCCTGCTCTTCGTCTTCCCGCTCTTCGTCTCCGAGAACATCCGCCTCTACGGCTGGGTGCTCTTCTTCATCAAGGGCGGCGTGCTCGACGGAACCCTCCGCTGGCTCGGCCTCCCCGGCGGCCCGGAGTTCCTCTTCTCGCCGGCCGCGACGCTCTTCGGCATGGTCTACGTCTACCTGCCCTTCATGCTCTTTCCCATGACGCTCGGCCTCTCCACCGTGCCGGCCGACCTGATCGAGGCCGGGCGCGACATGGGCGCGTCGCGCCTGCAGATCTGGCGCGAGATCGAGCTGCCCCTCGCCATGCCGGGCATCCTCATCGGCATGCTCCTGACCTTCGTCCTCGCCGTGGGCGCGGTGGCCGAGGCCAAGGTGCTCGGCGGCCAGTCGATCATCGTCATCACCCACGACATCGAGATCGCCTTCACCTACGCCCAGAACTGGCCCCTCGGCTCGGCGCTCGCGGTGCTGCTCACGATCCTGGTCGGCGTCCTCACCTTCTTCGGGATCGCGCGCCTCGATCTCGACCGCATCCTCGGGAGGCGCTGATGTCCGGCGCCAGCGCCCCCCGCGCCACCGACCGCCTCGTCCGGGGTTGGACCGCCTTCGTGATCGTGGCGATCTACCTGCCGATCCTCTGCGGCGTGCTCGCCTCCATCGGCAAGTCGCGCTACTTCCGCTTCCCCGTCCCGCAATACTCGCTCGAATGGTGGCAGCGCACGGTCGACTCGATCGAGATCGGCCAGCTGGTGCGCACCTCGCTCAAGATGGCCTCCGCCGTCACCGTGATCGCCGTCGTCGTCGCCTTCCTCGGCGCGCTCGCCTACGCCCGCTACGAATGGAAGGGCCGCAAGCTCTACCAGAAGCTCGTGCTCCTGCCGATCTTCTTCCCCCAGCCGGTGATGGGCCTGGCGCTCCTGCTCTGGTTCAACGCCCTCGGCGTCACCCTCTCCTGGCAGACGGCCGTCTTCGCGCACCTCGTCTGGATCGTGCCGGTCGTCACCCTCGTCATGGCGATCCAGATGTACGGCTTCGACCCCGCGCTCGAGGAGGCCGCCTTCGACCTCGGCGCCTCGCGCCTGCAGGTGCTGCGCGAGGTGACGCTGCCGATCCTCTGGCCGGGCATCTGGTCGGGGGCGCTCTTCGCCTTCCTGCTCAGCTGGGGCAACTTCCCGCTGTCGCTCTACACGACCGGCCCCGACACCTCGGTGCCCGAATGGCTCTACGCCAAGATGGTCGCCGGCTACACGCCCATGGTCCCCGCCCTCGGCTCGATGGCCACCATCGCCGCCGCCGCGATCCTCCTCGTCGCGAGCCTCGCGCTCCGCCTGCGCCGGCGGCGGGCCGAACCATGAGGACGCGGCCATGAGCGACAACCGCTGGCGGCGCTTCGCGGACTGGGACGCGCGCCCCCTGCGGCTCGACAAGTTCGCCCGCGAGGACCCGGAGAACGGCTTCGCCGCCATGCGCAGCCCCCGCGATCCCGCCGCCGCCGTCGCGGTCGAGGACGGCCGGATCGCCATGATGGACGGAACCGCCGCGGCCGATTTCGACATGATCGACCGCTTCATCGCCGCCTACCACCTCGATCCCGCCATCGCGCCCGAGGCGATGGCCATCCCCGCCCTCGAGCTCGCCCGCCGCCTCGTCGACATGACCGCGCCGCGCGCCGAGCTCGTCCGCCTCGCCCACGGCCTCACCCCGGCGCGCCTCGCCGAGGTGGTCGGCCACCTCTCGGCCCTCGAGATGGCCTTCGCCTACGCCAAGATGCGCGCCCGCCGCACCCCCGGCAACCAGGGCCACGTCACCAACGCCAAGGACGACCCCCTCCAGCTCGCCGCCGACGCCGCCATCGCCGTCGGCCTCGGCTTCGACGAGATCGAGACCACCCAGCGCGTCGCCCGGAACGCCTGGTCGAACGCGCTCGCCTGCGCGGTCGGGGCCTCGGTCGGCCGCTGGGGCGCGCTCTTCCAGTGCGCCTCCGAAGAGGCGGAGGAACTCGCCATCGCCATGGCGGGCTTCACCTCCTACGCCGAGACCGTCTCGGTCTACGGCTCCGAGGGCGCCTTCGTCGACGGCGACGACACCCCCTGGTCCAAGGCCTTCCTCGCCGCCGCCTACGCCTCGCGCGGCGTCAAGATGCGCGCCACGTCGGGCGGCGGCGCCGAGCTCCTCATGGGCTTCCACCAGAGCCAGTCGCTCCTCTACCTCGAGGCGCGCTGCCTCTGCCTCCAGCGCGCCATGGGCGTCCAGGGCACCCAGAACGGCGGCATCGACGGCGCCCCCGTGACCATGTCCACCCCCGGGGGCGCCCGCGAGCTGATGGCCGAGAACCTGATCGCCGTCTGGCTCGACCTCGAATGCGCCTCCGGCAACGACGCCCGCCCCACCGAGAGCGAGATCCGCGTCGGCGCCAAGATCATGCCCTACCTCGTGGCCGGCTCCGACCTGATCTGCTCGGGGATGGGCTCGGTCCTCAAATACGACAACTCGTTCAACCCCTCGCTCCTCAACGGCGAGGAACTCGAGGACTTCCTCGTCCTCCAGCGCGACTTCGAGGCCGACGGCGGCCTCACGCCCATGGGCGAGGACCGTGCCATGGCCCTGCGCGAGCGCGCCCTTGCCGCCGTCGCCGCCGTCCTCGAGCATCTCGACCTCGCCCGCCCCACCCCCGCGATGCTCGCGAGCGTCGCCGCCGCCTCGGGCTCCAACGACACCGCGAGCTTCACTCCCGGCGACGCCAGCCGCATCAGCGAGGCGATCCGCGCCCGCGGGATCACCGTGATCGACGCGATCCGCGCCCTCGCCGCCCGCGGCTTCGCCGACGAGGCGGAGAACCTCCTCGCGCTCGTGCGCCTGCGCCTCTCCGGCGACTACCTCCAGACCTCGGCCCTGGTGCGCGACGGCCGCGTCCTCTCGGCCGTCAACGACCCCAACGACTACGCCGGCCCCGGCACCGGCTACCGCCTGGACCCCGCGCGCCGCGAGGCGATCACGGGCCTGCGCGACACCCTCGACGAGCGCGAGGTGCTGCGCTCGCAGGAGATGTTCCGCAAGGCGGAGGCGCTGCGCGCCCGCTACCGCAGCCTCGGCGACGCGGCCGCCGGGACAGCGCCCGGCGAGGTGGTGATCGGGCTCAGCCCCGCCTTCGGCACGCGCCTCTTCAAGACCCTCGCCGGCGAGGGCGTCTCGGACATGCTCCGCGCCGTGGTCGAGGGCGTGCGCGAGGGCGGCGGCGCCCCCCGCATCGTGCGGATGCTCCACACCGCCGACACGTCGTTCCTCGGCCTCTCGGCGGCGCGGATGTCGGGCTCGGGCGTCGGCGTCGGCCTCCAGGCCAAGGGCACCGCGGTCATCCACCAGGCCGATCGCCTGCCGCACCACAACCTCGAGCTCTTCTCGAACGCGCCGATCACCACCCTCGACCACTACCGCCGCCTCGGCGCCAACGCCGCCGCCTACGCCCTCGGCCGCGACCCCGAGCCGGTGGTGGTCCCGACCCGCGGCGAGGCCCTCGGCGCGCGCTTCCACGCCGAGGTCGCGCTCATCTACGCCATCGAGACCGGGCTCTGCCGCGACGGCGCCGCGCCCGAGGAGATCGCGCTCGACTTCACGGGGGCCCCATGACCGACACGCCCGGCGTCGCCGACTACCCGCTCGCCGAGACCCGCCCCGACGCGGTCCGCGCCCTGAGCGGCAAGCCCATGAGCGCGATCACCCTCGACGCCGTCGTCGCGGGCGAGGTCGCCATGGACGACCTGCGCATCGACGCCTCCGCCCTGCGCGCCCAGGCCGCCATCGCCCGCGCCGCCGGCCGCCCCACGCTCGCGCGTAACCTCGAGCGCGGCGCCGACCTCGTCGCCGTGCCGCAGGACGTCGTCATGGCCGTCTACGACCTGCTCCGCCCCGGCCGCGCCCGCGACAAGGCCGAGCTCCTCGACGCCGCCCGCCGGCTCCGCGACGAGTACGGCGCCGCGACCGTCGCCGCCTTCGTCGAGGAGGCCGCCGAGGTCTACGAGCGCCGCGGCCTCTTCCGCTTCCGCTACTGAGCGCCCCCATGACCTGGAAGACCGCCCGCCGATCCTTCTACTACGACGGCGCCCCCGAGCCCGAGGACCCGGCCATCGACCCGGCCCGGACCGCCTTCCTCGTCATCGACGTGCAGAACGTCTACGTCGAGCGCCCCGACCGCGACATGCTGGGCATGGAGGAGCGCCGCCGCTTCGACGCCTGGACGCCGTTCCACGAGCGCCTGATCGGCCAGGTGATCCCGCGCACGGCCGCCATGCTCGACGCCTGCCGCGCCGCCGGGATCGAATGCCTCTTCGCCCGCATCGCCTGCCTCAAGGACGACGGCCGCGACCGCTCGCTCAGCCAGAAGCTCCCCGGCTGGAACAACCTCCTGCTGCCCAGGACCGCCCACGCCTCGCAGATCGTCCCGGAGCTGCAACCCCTCGGCGACGAGATCGTCGTCACCAAGACCACCGATTCCGCGCTCACCGGCACAAACCTGCGGCTGATCCTGCGCAACATGGAGATCGAGACCGTGGTCTGCGCCGGCATCTTCACCGACCAGTGCGTGTCCTCGACCGTGCGCAGCCTCGCCGACGAGAGCTTCCGCGTCATCGTGCTCGAGGATTGCTGCGCCGCCGGCACGACCGAGCTGCACGAGCGCGAGCTCGAGATCATCAACATGATCTACTGCCACGTGATGGGCTCGCAGGACTTCGCATCGCTCCTGCCGCGCTGAACGCGGAGGGGCCCGCCAACAGGAGGAGGCATTCCATGGCGCATTCGGTCGCAGGCCGCTCGGTCGTCGTCACCGGCGGCAGCAAGGGCATCGGCAAGGGCATCGCCCGGGTCTTCGCCGGGGCCGGCGCGCGCGTCGCGGTCCTGTCGCGCAACCGCGACGAGGGCGCCGCCGCCGCGGCCGGGCTCGGCGGCGGCGCGATCGCCGTGGCCGGCGACGTCACCGACGATGCCTCCCTCGCCGCAGCCTTCGCCGAGGTGGCCGGAGCCTTCGGCGGGATCGACGTCCTCTGCGCCAACGCCGGCGTCTTCCCGCCGGCCAAGCTCGAGGAGATGTCGGGCGACGACTGGGACTTCGTGGTGGACACCAACCTCAAGGGCACCTTCCTGTCGGTGAAGGCCGCCCTGCCGCACCTCAAGGCCTCCGACCAGGGCCGCATCGTCATCACGTCCTCGATCACCGGCCCCGTCACCGGCTATCCCGGATGGACCCACTACGGCGCCACCAAGGCGGGCCAGCTCGGCTTCATGCGCACCGCCTGCATCGAGCTGGCGAAATACGGGATCACCGTCAACGCGGTGATGCCGGGCAACATCAAGACCGAGGGTCTCGCCGACCTCGGACCCGACTACGAGGCGAGCATGGCCGCCTCGATCCCGCTCAAGCGCCTGGGCTCGGTCGAGGACATCGGCGCCGCCGCCCTCTACTTCGCCTCCCGCGAGGCCGGCTACGTCACCGGCCAGACCATCGTGGTCGACGGCGGCCAGATCCTCCCCGAGTCGCTCGAAGCCCTCGCCTCGGCCTGACCGCCCCCCGCCCGGCGTGCGCGCCGGGCGTCAGCCGAGGCGCCGCAGATACGCCTCGCACAGCCCCGCGGTGCCTTCGGTGTAGTCCACCCCCATCGACTGCGCGAGCTCGGTCTCGCTGTGCGAGCCGATCCAGGCGACCAGCAGCAGCCGCCGCAGCATCACGAAGGTCGGGATCTCCGCCTCGTCCTCCGCGGCCAGCGGCGCCACGCTGCGATAGCCCCGCGCCCAGGCGTCGATCAGCGCCGGAACCTGCGGCTCGTGCTCGTAGAACGACACCGGCGTCGCCGCGTCGTACATGAACCAGCCGAAGCCGCAATCGTCGAAGTCGATGACCTTCACCGCCTCGCCGTCCACCAGCAGGTTCGCGAGCCGCAGGTCGCAGTGGATCAGGCCGAACCGCTCCGCCCCCTTGCCATAGGCCGCAAGCCGCCGCCCGATCGCCGCGACCGTCCGCGCGAACAGCGCCTCCTTGGCCGCGTCCATCCCCATCCCGTCGCGCCAGCGGCCCCAGTGCGGCGCCGCCTCGCCGAGGCTCGTCTCGAAGTCCCAGGTCAGCCGCGTGAAGCCCGGCGGCCGATCCCACGTCCGCGCATGGGCGTGCATCCGCGCCGTCACCGCGCCGAGCGTCTCGAACGGCCCCTCCAGGTCGTCGCCGATCCCCGGCTCGACGCCGTCCTCCCACTGGAACAGCACCATGTTCCGCGGCGCGTCCATCACCGGGTGCGCCATCTCCTGGATGAGCCGCCCGTCCGATCCCGGCACGGGAACCGGCGTCGTCACGATTCCCGACCCGCGCAGCGCCTGCGCCCAGGCGATCTCGGACGCGATCGCCTCCGGCGAATGATAGCCCGCCCGGTGGATGCGCAGCGCATGGCGCCGCCCGTCCGCCGCGCCCTCCACCGCATAGGTCGCGTTCTCCGACAGGTTGATCAACCGCGCCGCGGGCGCGCCGCCCAGCGGCCACAGCCCCAGCGCGGCGTTGGCGAGCTCGGCCAGCGCCGCCTGCTGCGCCTCGTGAT
>ERZ761602.8656-NODE-8656-length-10156-cov-4.700624_pt1 | contig 10156 bp, 7 predicted proteins | sample MGYA00512165_ERZ761602 | MGnify/ENA primary metagenome ERZ761602 (study PRJEB28899, sample SAMN02445085) | bioreactor sludge metagenome | biome: EBPR sludge; isolation source: Thorneside wastewater treatment plant | place: Australia: Brisbane, Thorneside...
GCGAAAGGTCTTCGACCGGATCAAGGAGTGGGTTCAGGAAAGCCGAAGCCCAAAGGCACGGGTACACAAGCTCCATCGCTTGCAATCAAACCGAAAGTGAATGTTGAAGACATGGGCATCAGCGGGGCGCTTTCGGGTAAAGGCGGCGGCGGTCGCGCGGCTTCCGGTGAGGCATTGCAAGGTCAGGGCTTAGGCGGAGAATTAGAAGGATCGCTCGACGGCTTGGAGCGTGGTGCAGACATCGACGCGAAAGGCGCGGGTGGGCGCGGCGCGAGAGGTATTGGTCTTGGCGGCGGCGGAAGTTCTTTGGAAGTAGGAGGCTTGTCGACCAAAGGGAAGGGCGGAGGCCAGTCGGGTTTTGGTCTCGGTTCTTCGGGAAGTAAGGGCGACGCCGAAGTTTCCTACAATGCCGAAGAAGTAGAAGTCATGGACGGACTCACTCGCGAAGAAATCGAGCGCGTGGTGCGAGCGCATCAGCGTGAAATTCAAGCGTGCTACGAAAAAGCGCTCATCGCTGCCAATGGTAAGCCGATCGGCGGTCGATTGAAAGTGGGTTGGTTTGTGAATCGCAATGGTGGTGTCGATACGACCAACGAAATTTCCGGCATCGGGGATGGCGGCGGATTATACAACTGCGTCGCTGCTTCAGTGCGAACATGGCAGTTCCCAAAACCGCGAGGCGGACAAGGCGTCCAAGTTTCGTGGCCGTGGGTATTCCGAAAGGGGAACTAAGTCTTGCAGATTCGAAGCGCTAAGATTTTGCTCCTGGGAATTCTTTGCGTCGGCTCATTCTCAGTTCACGCGAAAGATGAGGAGCTTGGAAACTACGCGCCTATCTCTTCTCGCGAAGGATTCTATGCCGGGTTATCGACGGGAAAGATTTTTTTCACGGGCAGTGATCGTCAGCTTTATACCGATGCTTGGGTCGTAGGATTAAAAGCGGGCTACGATCTTTTCCAATATTTTGGATTTGAACTTCAGCTGAAGTATTCGGCGCACGATACGACATTGCTTGCACCGAGCGCAACAACGCCCACGGCATTTACAGCGCTCCAATTGATCGGCGCAGGAAAGGTGGCGTATCCCGTGCTCAGACGCCTGAAGCTTGGAATTACAGCGGGCGGTGGATTCTTTTATTCAACACCCAGCATGCAAAGTATTCAGTCGCAGGCGCGCGCCATGGGATACGGGTCACTAGACATTGAGTACTTCATGCGCATCAAAGGGATGTCGATTGGGCTCGATCCTTCCATCGCGCTCGTCCAAAATCTCCAGAGCGCCATCATTCAAACGACTGGCTTCGTTCGCTACACGTTCTGATAATTAGGGACAGTATACGCTTTCCCTTTTTTCGGACGGATTCATAAAAAGGGAAAGCGTATACTGTCCCTAATTAAATCGCATCGTCGTTGGAGTGCGATCGCGGATCTGGTTTGGGATGCGGAGTGTTAGTCGCTTTGCTCCAATGCTTCGCGCTCGGTAAGCTCCAGTAGAGAACTCGGTGATAGATTCTTCGCGGCAAGAGACGCCTTATCCAATAAAAAATTTGAGCATCCCACGTTGCGGGTTTTCGAAGAGGAAGAGAATTAGCGCGGATCAGCTTTAAGATCTGTTTTGCCACATCCCTCGCGCTCGTAGGAGAAAGTCGCATGAGCCTCTCGATGAAGGGCTCCATCGCGGTATAGTACCGGCAGTATTCGTCATTTTGCAGATCGCAAGCTGCGGCACGTCTCGAGTAATAGACATTCAAAAATGAATCCGAACGAATAAAGCCGGGTTGGACAAGACTCACTGCAATATTCCATGGTTGAAGTTCATACCAAAGAGATTCCATCGCTCCTTCCAAAGCAAATTTCGAAGAGGAATAGGAAGACATAGTCGGCATGGCCATCATCCCGCTCACGGAGGACACGGAAATAATTTTTCCGTAACGATTCGATCGCATCCAAGGAAGCGCAAGGCGAGTCAGGGCCATGGGTCCGAGATAGTTGGTTTGCATTTGATGGAATTCCTCATCCTCCGTCATATGTTCGACCACGGCGCGATATGAGATTCCTGCATTGTTAACGAGAATATCTACGCCGCCCCAGCGCCATCCAATTTCCTCGAATAAGCCTTCCCGCTCTCTTGCATTTCCAACATCCAGGGGACGAATGATCATGCGCTCCGAATCTGCAAAACCTTCTTTCGCAAGTGTAGCGAGCGATGACGTGCGAGCCGTGAGTACGACTCGAAAGGTAGTGTTTCGAAGTAATCGGGCGAGTTCCAAACCAATGCCAGAGCTGCAGCCGGTGACAAGAATGACGTCTGTGGAAGCCACGTCTCATTTCATCGGAGAGTGATCTTTAGGTCAAAACGATTGACGTCCGAAGCGCACCACCATTGTATAGGACATGGTCAGGAGTATGACGGGTTTCGGAAGTTCCACTCAGGTCTTCCACGGAAGTCGCGGGTCTCTGGAGATTTCAATTGATATTAAAACGGTGAATTCGAAATTTGTGGATATTTCGATTCGTTCGCCTCGCTGCTACATGGATTTTGATCCGGAAATTCAAAAATTCATCCGCGAGCGTTTGAAGCGTGGTCGAGTCGATGTGAACGTAAATTTAAAGATGTTAAAGGGCCAGGCACGCGAGATCTCGGTGAACATGGAACAAGCCCAGGTTCTTATGTCTTCCTACAAGAAGGTGGCCGAGGAATTGAAGATGACGGCGCCTATCACCCTGTCAGATCTTTTAAAATTTCCAGACTGGATCAATACGGAAGATGCTTCAATTGATGTCGAAGAAGAATGGAATTTCGTAAAGCGCTGCCTTGAAGTGTCTTTGAGTGAAGTGATTTCGTCTCGTTTGCAAGAAGGACGTGCCCTTGACCAAGTCATCCGAGATCATCGCGCTCGATTTGGCGAAATTTTTCTGAAGATCACAGAAAGGCACGACGGTCTTCAGGACCAATTAAAGAGTCGCATTCGCGAACGCGTAAAGCAAATTCATGGCGCTGAGGGTTTCGATCCGCAGCGGCTGGAGCAAGAAATTGTACTTTGGGTGGCGCGTTCGGATTTTCAAGAAGAGCTCGACCGCATAGCTCAACATTTAAAAACTTATGACGAGCTACTTTCAAACGGGGGAGAGCTAGGCCGAAAACTGGAATTTTTAGTCCAGGAATTGCATCGGGAAGTGAATACCCTGGGCTCAAAATGCCCCGACGCGACCGTTACGCCCCTCATCATCGAATTAAAGACCCATCTTGAGAGAATTCGAGAGCAAATTCAGAATATAGAGTAGCGACACTGAGCCATGGGACGACGAGGATACATTTTGGCAGTTTCGGCGCCGAGCGGGACGGGCAAGACAAGCCTATGCGACCGTTTGGCCCAGGATTTTGACTTCGTCGTGCGCTCTATTTCCATGACTACTCGGGCAAGACGAGACGGCGAAGTGGACGGAAAGGACTACCAATTTGTTTCGAGAGAAGACTTTAAGAGGTTTGAACAGGAAGGTGCTCTCATTGAAACCGCGGAGGTTTTTGGGAACTGGTATGGGACTCCTCGAAAGCCGGTAGATGAGGCAATCCTTGGGGGCAAAGTAATTGTGATGGATATCGACACAGTCGGAGCCTTCAAACTGAAAAAGATGCTCGGGGAGGATTGCGTAATGGTATTTATAAAACCTCCCTCCTTAGAGGAGCTGGAACGCCGCTTAAAATCGAGAGGGAAGAATACCCCCCAGGAACTTCAAAAGAGGTTGAGTGAGGCCGAGCGCGAAATTTCCGAGTCGAAAGACTATGAATATGTCTTTACCAATGAGGATTTTGCGAAGGCCTATGAGCAGCTCAAACAGATTGTACAGGCGGAAGCGGCGAAGCCCTTTCGAAACCGAAGCGGATAAATGCTTGAAACCCCTTGAAATGCCTGAATTCTCAGGCTAAACGAGTACCTATGGCGCGCATCACCGTAGAAGATTGTTTAGATCACGTTCGAAACCGATTTGAGCTTGTCCATGTGGCCAGCCGCAGAGTTCGTCAGCTTTTAAAGGGATCGCGCCCTATGGTGGACAACACCTTTACGCAGAACCGCACCGTCGTTGTGGCGCTTCGCGAAGTTGCTAATGGCTCGGTGAAGCCGATTCAAAAGCCATCCTCGTAAAACATTCTCCTATGGTAGTATGTTTTTGACGCATGCATGCCAAAACAGAGGCCTCTGATCACATTCATAGACTGCTTGAAGAGGTCCATCAGGTTTACCCCGATTTTCCGCTGAAACCTCTCGAACAGGCATTCGAAATTGCTTCCAAGGCTCACGGCGCTCAACTTCGAAAAAGTGGCGAGCCCTACATCATTCATCCCATCGAGGTCGTCCGTATTTTACTAAAGATGAAGGTCGATTTGCCGTCCCTTGTCGCAGGTCTCCTGCATGACACGGTGGAAGATACCTTGCTCTCGCTCGATGAGATTAAAAAAACATTCGGCGATGAAGTCGCATTCTTAGTCGACGGAGTCACAAAGCTTTCGAAGCTTTCGTTTCATTCGAAACACACCGCTCAAGCTGAGAATTTCCGAAAAATGGTCTTCGCAATGGGCAAAGATATTCGCGTGATTTTGATCAAACTCGCAGATCGACTGCACAACATGCAAACGCTCAATTTCATGTCCCCTGAGAAGCAGATCGAAATTTCGGAAGAGACTGTGGAGATCTATTCACCCTTGGCCCACCGTCTGGGGATTCATTGGGTCAAAATTGAACTCGAAGATCTTTGCCTTAGTTACTTAAAGCCCGACGTTTATTCCAAGCTCACGCAGCTTGTGGCGAAAAAGCGGGAAACTCGTGAAGTTTACATCGAGGAAGTGATTGGAATTTTGAGAGAGAAATTGGACGAAGCCCATTTTCAGAAATATGAAGTGACGGGTCGTCCCAAGAATTTTTATTCCATCTATAAAAAGATGGAGAAATCAAATGTGAGCTTTGATCAGGTTCACGATCTGATTGCCTTTCGCATTATTTGTGAAGACATCCGCGGCTGTTATCAAGCGCTTGGAATTGTACACTCGATGTGGAAGCCCGTTCCGGGCCGCTTTAAAGATTACATCGCGATGCCCAAAGCTAACCTCTATCAGAGCTTGCATACGACGGTGGTGGGCCCCATGGGAGAGCGAATCGAAATTCAAATTCGCACGAGAGAAATGCATGAGATCGCGGAGCGAGGAATTGCAGCGCATTGGACCTATAAAAAGGACGGAAGCGTGGAGAGTGCAGACGTCTCGCGATTTGCTTGGCTTCGAAAGCTCGTCGAGGACCAGGAAACCGTCAAAGATCCAAATGAGTTTATTAAGACATTGAAAATCGACCTCTTTGAAGAAGAGGTTTTCGTCTTTACGCCTCGCGGGGATGTGATTTCTCTACCGAAAGGCGCCACACCTGTGGATTTCGCCTATTCGATTCACTCGAAAGTGGGGGATCGATGCGTGGGCGCCAAGGTGAATGGCCGCATTGTTCCTCTCCGGGAAAAGCTGAAATCAGGGGATGAAGTTGAAGTGATTACTTCCGAAGCACAGTCTCCTCGAAAAGATTGGCTCGACTTTGTCGTCACGAGTCGAGCGCGCGCGAAGATTCGTCAAATTGTAAAAAAAGAGCAGCGCGAGCGATCCCGAGAAATGGGAGTGAAATTACTCGAGCGCGAACTGAAGCGGGTGGGATTGAACCTGACTAAACTTACAAAAGACGGAAAGCTGCAGGAACTCTCGCCTATGGTGGGGGCGTCAGGTGAAGAAGACCTTCTCATTAAGGTGGGCTACGGAAAACTTCTTGCGTTGGATGTGGCTCGAGCATTTGCAAAGGAAATTCTCGGAACGGAGTCGGAATCGGAAGCGAGCGGAGCGGCGGCGGAAGGCATATTGCAGGAGCACCGAGATGCCGATGCGAGTTTTATTCAGAAGGTTTTTAAGAAAGCTCGCGAGCGGCAAGGAACAACTTCTCCCGTTCGTGTCCAGGGCATTGACAACATGCTCATCCGATTTGGCAAGTGCTGCAGTCCCATTCCGGGGGAAGCGATCGTGGGTTTTGTAAGTCGCGGTCGTGGTATCAGTGTGCATTCGGCGGAGTGTGAAAAAGCCTTGGCCTTCGATCCCGAGCGAAAAGTGGATTTGGAATGGCAGCGCGGCGCGGCTGAAGAATTTAGAGCAAGCATCAAAGTTCATGTGATCGATAAGCCTGGCATTTTAGCGCAAGTAACCAAAACCATCTCGAACATGGACGGCAATATTACCTACGCGAATGTTGCAACGACGCGCGATAAGCGTGCCACGATCTCACTCGAAGTGGTGATCAAAGATCTGAGTCATTTGCAGAGTCTTTTACATGCCATTGAAAAGATTGAGGGCGTTGTCTCCGCGGAGCGAAGCCGAAACTAACTTTGCCGGCTGACAATTTTTGTCGCGAAAATTTTTCATATATCTCCTAATAATCCTTGGAAATTCAATTACTTAAAGGTGGCATAACGCTTGCTATTTTTGGGGTCAGAGGTGGTTATGTTGAGACAGGGTGCATTCTCAATTCTTCTTTCCTTTTTATTGATCGCTTGCGGTGCAAGTCAATCTATCGAGGGTCCGGAGACGACCAATCTGAACGAAGACGTTTTGGCTCTCGAAGAAATCACACTGAACGGAGCGGGGTCCGTAGGCATTTTCGATCCCAGTGTTGCCAGGGAAGATGATCAATCCCCAATCTATATGGCTTATTCATCCGTAGAGATACCTACATCGGGAACCGATAACTTTGCAGTTTCCACTCAGCTCGCCAAATCGACGGACGAAGGCAAAACATGGAGCAAAGTTGCTGACATCGTGTCTGCTCCTGAAGTGACGACGACTTTTAGTGGCGTCGAAAAGGGTATTTGGGGGCATGAAACTTCTAACCTCTTTTACGATTCCACCGCAACGGATCCCAACAAGCGATGGGTCTTGATCGGAGTTCGCCTGCTCACTCTCCGACGGGGATTCAATGGAGGGGACGGTCGAGAATTTGCCCATTCTTGGATCAGCTTACGACAGGCGGCTACTGCTGAGGGGCTGGCGTCGGCTCCTGAAACTAAATGGTTTGCAGGAAGTTTGTTGAGTTCGCTTAGCGATACCGCGGGGGGCAGTACGCAGACTCCCGTGGCAGGTCCTGCAGCTATTCAGATCTCAAATGCGATTCTTCCTCAGCTAAATTCCTTCCCAGGAACCGTGATCGCCGAGCCAAGTTTGATGATTCAAAATGGCAAGGTTCACCTCGCGTTGCAGGTCGTTACTCCTCCACCTTTTTTTAGCAAAAAAATTCACATTCTCCGCTGTGATACCACGCCCTGCGACTACACGAATTCTGCGGCGTGGAGTTACGTGGGCAACGCATTTCAGTCGGAAACCGGAATTAATTTAATCGGCAGTGGGAATAGGGCAGCGCCGGAATTGGTTTCTCAAAACGGCAAAGTTTTTGTCATTGTTACCGGCACAACCGATACGCCATGGGCCTCTTATTATGCAGGTTGCAAGGTTTACAAATATGAAGATTTTTCAAATCTGACGCTTTCTCTTGAGCCCACGCTCGCCAATGGAATCGAAGTAGGAAAAAACGCTGTCGCCTCTCTCAGTCTCCGCGTGGATGACAATTTCCATGGTGCTTGTTCCTACATGCCAGGGCTCTCAGGAGGGATGTTGGTGAGTCGCTTCTTTCACGACGCATCGAATGTGAACCAGTCTCGCTTTAAGATTTATAAGACCAATATCTTTAAGGTCTTTGACCAGTAATATGCTGTAACTCCTTGAATTCTCCTGCGGATTCCTATTTTACGGCGAGGCGTTAAAGTTTTTGCCGGAAATGACCGATAGACGGAAGAGAGAGGGGGAGCAGCATCCCGTGACCGTCTGCGGAAAGTGCCAAACGCCAAGTCAGCCTCAGGCCAATTTTTGCCACCTTTGCGGCTGCATGCTTAGGCCCTTTTGCGTCTTATGTCGCATTGAATTGCCCAATCCTTCGCACTTTTGCTTCAAGTGCGGTCATTCGATTTCCTCAGTGCCAGCTCCTTCCACTTCAGTCGCGCCGAAATCTGAACAACCTCTTTTAACAGAGATCATTCCCGATCAATTGAAAGCAAAATTTAACGATGCCCACGCAGCGATTGTGAGCGAGCGGAAGTTAGTGAGTATCGTCTTTGCAGACGTGAGCGGTTACACCGCCATGAGTGAAAAAATGGACGCCGAGCGAGTAGCAGACATTATGAATGCCTGTTTTCGCCGACTTGGAAAAGTAATCTACGAGCATGAGGGCTATATCGATAAGTTCATGGGCGATTGCATCATGGCGCTTTTCGGCGCTCCTATCGCACATGAAAACGATTCTGAACTCGCCATCGAATGCTCGCTGAAGGTTCTAGAGGAACTGGAGGCCTTCAACCGAGAGCACGGTCTAAATCTTGGCATGAGTGTTGGAATCAATTCCGGAATGGTCATCGCAGGAGGAGTGGGTACGGATCGAAAAGCGGATTACACGGTGATGGGAGATGCCGTGAATGTGGCCCAAAGACTTCAAAGCTCTGCCCAACGTGGGCAAATTCTCGTGAGTAAGAATATTTTCAAAGTTTGTGAGTCTAAATTCGATTTCGAAGGATTGAGTCCAATTAAAGTGAAGGGAAAAGAAGCTCCCTTAGACGTTTACTCCGTGTTGCAGAAAAAAAAGAGCGAGTTGCGGGAAAAAGGACTTCAAGCGGGCTTCACTAAGCTGGTCGGGCGAGATCGAGAGGTCCAGATCATTCAGCATCGGATCGATTCTCTTGCTAAATCGGAAGGACACACGCTTTTCATCACGGGCGAGCCGGGGATCGGAAAATCTCGAATTAAGCACGAACTGAAAAAAATGAATTCAGAGCGTCACTATCATTGGTTCGAGGGAAAGTGTACTTCCCTTACGCGCGAAACTCCTTATTTCGTGTTCATGGATCTTCTAAACTCAATGTTTGGGATCGATCCGAAAGCGGATTTGGATTTGCAGCGCCAACGTTTTCGAATTGTGGAAACGCTTGGAATTGAGCCGTTGTCGATTAATTTACTTTCTCAATTCTTAGGAATTCCGCTGGAGAATCAGGAGCCCATTCGTCTCGATGCGAAACAGCGTCAGCGTGCGCTGTTTGTGGCAATCGCATCGGTTGTGAAAGCCCTCTCTCGGGGTAAGCCGATGACTATTTTTATCGAGGACCTCTCTTGGATGGACCCCCTTTCAAAAGATCTCTTTGAGCATCTGCTGGAATCTTTGGGTCATGAGCCGATATTCATTGTATCGAGCTATCGCAATGATTTTGAAAATCCGTGGCTTACTTTTGAAAATACTTCTGAAATGCATCTAAAAGCTCTTGGCCCCGATCAGATTTTGGCTCTGGCGAAGCACATATTGCATGCGGATTCGATCCCGAAAGAAATTGCTGAGCTGCTGATCCAGAAGAGTGATGGGAATCCTCTATTCGTCGAAGAAATTTTAAAGAGCCTCATTGATGCTGGCAAACTAGTGCGGGATGCCGCGGGGTGGAGGCTTGCCATAGAGGGAATGGCGCTAGAGATTCCTCATACGGTTCAGGGAATTATCGCATCTCGTATCGATCGACTGCGAGAGGTCGATAAACAAGTCCTTCAATATGCTTCGGTCATTGGAAGAAGATTTAGTGACTCTCTACTTTCTAACGTGACGGGCTTCGGTGCTGAACTATTTGAAGCACTTAAATTCTTGCGTAAGAAGGAATTAATTTTTGAGGTATCTTCAGACAGCGAAGAAATCATTTATATGTTCAATCATGCTCTCGTTCAGGACGTTGCCTATCAGAGCATTCTTCAAAAGACGCAGAAAATTTATCACCACAAGGTGGCGGAAGTGATGGAGGGGATTACTCGAAGTTGGCCAGAATCCAAACGACAGACCTCCTTTGAAGTGATGGCGCATCACTATGTCGCCGCCCAAGATTTGGAGAAATCGATCCATTATCTAACGGAGAGCGGCCGAGTGCTTGCGGAAAATTATGAAAATGATGGCGCACTAAAGACATTTGAGCGCGCTCTTCATATGCTCGAAGAGGCGAAGACTTTTACCGGAGATCGAGAGAAGGTGCATGTCGACCTTTGCTTTCGAATAAGCTGGATA
>ERZ761602.8658-NODE-8658-length-10155-cov-4.794059_pt1 | contig 10155 bp, 10 predicted proteins | sample MGYA00512165_ERZ761602 | MGnify/ENA primary metagenome ERZ761602 (study PRJEB28899, sample SAMN02445085) | bioreactor sludge metagenome | biome: EBPR sludge; isolation source: Thorneside wastewater treatment plant | place: Australia: Brisbane, Thorneside...
GCGCGAGGCGGACGAGCGCCGCGCCGCGATGGAGGCCCGCATGCGGCTGGAGGCGGACAAGCGCCGCCTGCGCGAGATCTGCTTGCAGCAGTACGGGCGACCCGACTGCTGAAGCGCTACACCGGCACGGTGTAGTTCAGCGTCATGCGGCCGCCGTCGACCACCACGATCTCCCCGGTCACGTAGCTGGCGGCGTCGCTGGCGAGCCAGGCCACCGCGTCAGCCACCTCGCCGGGTTCGCCCAGGCGCTTCATCGGCGTGCGGCTCATGATGCGCAGCTTGGCCTCTTCGCTGGTCAGCACCGCCTTGGCGGCCAGCTCGGTGGCGATGGTGCCGGGCGCCACCGCGTTGACGCGGATGCCCTTCTCGGCCAGCGCGAGCGCCATCACGCGCGTGAGCTGGTTGATGCCGCCCTTGCTGACGTTGTAGCTGGCGATGGTGGGGATGGCGAGCGTGCCGTTGACCGAGCTCATGTTCACGATGGCGCCGCAGCCCGCGCGCGCCATCTCGCGTGCCACGGCCTGACCCACGAGGAACGCGCCTTTCAGGTTGACGCGCAGCACGGCGTCGAAGTCGGCCTCGCTCACCTCCAGGAAGTCCGCCGCGCGGAAGATGCCGGCGTTGTTGACCAGCACGTCGATGCGGCCGTGCCGCTGCAGGGTGGTGGCCACCAGCGCATCGACCTGCGCCTTGTCGCCCACGTCGCAGCGCACGAACAGGCCGCCCAGCTCCTGGGCCAGGGCCTGGCCGCGGGCGTCGTCGAGGTCGGCGATGACGACCTGGGCCTCGTCGCGCGCGAAGCGGCGGGCACAGGCCTCGCCGATGCCCTGCGCACCGCCGGTGACGATGCACACGCGGCCGGCAAGACCGAAGGAGATGGGGGCGGAGGCGGGGGTACGGGGTGCGGGATGGCTCATGCAGCCATCGTACCCGCCCACGCGCGGGCGAACACGCCCGCCTGCGTGCCCACCTCGGCCGCCGTGCGGCCCGGCTGGTACAGCGCCGAGCCGATGCCGAAGCCGCTGGCGCCCGCCGCGCGATAGGCGGCCATGTTCTGCGGCGTGATGCCGCCCACCGGCAGCAGCGCGGTGGCGGGTGGCAGAACGGCGCGCATCGCCTTCACCGCCGCGGGCGCGATCATCTCGGCCGGGAACAGCTTGAGCGCCGTGGCGCCGGCGTCGAGCGCCGCGAAGGCCTCGGTCGGCGTGGCGACGCCGGGCACCGAGAGCAGGCCGAGGCGCACCGCCTCGCGCACGATCACGACGTCGGCATGCGGCGAGACGATCAGGCGGCCGCCGGCGGCCTGCACGGCCCGCACCTCGTCCACCGTGCGGACCGTGCCGGCACCCACTACCGCCTGGGGAAAGGCCCGCGCGAGGCGCGCGATGCTCTCCATCGGCTGCGGCGAGTTCAGCGGTACCTCGATGAGGGACCAGCCGGCCGCGACCAGCGCGGCGCCTGCGGGTTCGGCCTCGTCCGGCGTCAGGCCGCGCAGGATGGCCACCAGCGGCAGCTGGCGCAGCGCGGCCTGCCAGGCGTCGGTGGGCGAGGGCGTCGTCGTCATCGTCATCGTCATCATCGTCGTCGTCATGGCCTCAGCTCCGTTGCAGTGTGCGGGCCAGCGCCCACAGGCCGCGCCAGGTGGCTTCGGCGCCGAAGCGGTGGGTGGCGATGCCGAGGTCGGCCAGCGCGAGGGCGTAGCGTTCGGTGAGCGTGGCGCTGCCGACCAGCGTGACGGGCTGCGCGTCGTTCGCGTGCAGGCGCAGTTCTTCGCCGATGACCAGGCCGGAGAGGTAGCTGGGCTGGGCAGCGGCGGGCAGGGCATCGAACAGGGCCAGTGTGCGCACGCTGAACGCGCTGGCGAGCAGGCTGCCCGCCGCGCGCGCGTGGCGCACGCCGCGCAGGAAGGCCTGGGCATCGAGCGGGCCGTCTTCCGCCGGCAGCGTGCGCGCGAGGATCGACTGGCTTCGCAGCAGGGCGTAGAACTCGCCGGACATGCAGGTGGCGAACGTCGTCACGCGGCCGCCCTGCACGCGCACCCACTTGCTGTGCGTGCCGGGCAGGACCAGCAGACCTTCGCTCGCGCCCTGCAGGGCGAGCGCGCCGAACACCTGGACCTCTTCCCCACGCATCACGTCGGGCACGCCGTCGTGCTCGCAACAGAGGCCCGGGACCAGGGCCACGCGGCCTGGTTCCACCCAGCTGAGGGCATCGGCGATCTCGTCGAAGCCGGCCGGGCAGGGCGCATAGGGCGCCTCCTGCCAGCCTTGCCGGCTGCCCGCCATGCCGCTGATCAGGCACAGGGTGTCGGGCGCTGCAAGCCAGTCGCCGGCGATCTGCGCCAGGGCATCGGGGAAGCCACTCGGTGGCACGGTGAGGATGCCGCGGTCGCTGGCGCGTTCCTCCCTCACCGAGCCATCCGCCGCGATCCGCGCCGCGCGCAGGGAGGAGGTGCCCCAGTCGATGGCGATGAGGGGGTTCATGGGGCTTCCCCCGTCACTCCCGCGCAGGCGGGAATCCAGGAGGAAGTGGCCAGTAGAAATCTCCTGGGTCCCCGCCTGCGCGAGGACGACGGGCACTTCGTCATTCCCGCCCAGGCGGGAATCCATGTGGCAGTAGCTCGGTGAGATCTCCTGGGTCCCCGCCTGCGCGGGGACGACGGGGTGTTCGTCATTCCCGCGCAGGCGGGAATCCAGGAGGTGTAGCCGCGCCTCACAGCAACGCCCTCACCGCATCCGCCCGCGGCAAGGGCGCGACAGCGCCAAAGCCCTGCACGGTCAGCGATGCCGCGGCATTGGCATAGCGCGCGGCGCCCAGCAACGCATCCCCCGCCACCAGACGCGCCAGCAGGTTGCCCGCGAAGCAGTCACCAGCGCCCGTGGCGTCCACCACCATCGCGGGCAGTGCATCGAGCCGATGACGCCGCCCGTCTTCACTCACCAGCGCACCATGATCCCCGAGCTTCACCACCACCTGCCCGGCCCCTCGGGCATGGGCCCAGTCGACGACGGCGTCCGCGTCGGTCAGGCCGCACAGGGCCGTCATGTCGTCCAGGCTGGGCAGGAACAGATCGGTGAGCGGCAGGGCCAGTTCATACGCAGCGGCGGCCGCTTCGCGCGACCACAGCTTCAGCCGCAGGTTGGAATCGAAGGCGACGCGAACACCCGCCGCGCGCGCGGCGCGCATCGCGGCCAGCGTGGTCTGGCAGGCGGTGGGTGAGATGGCCATCGAGATGCCGGAGACATGCAGCCACTGGCTGTCGCGCAGCGCCGCGAGTGGCGCGCCAGTCAACCAGTCGGGTGTCATGCGCGCGGCGGCAGATCCGGCCCGGCGGTAGCTGAAGGCGTGGCCCTGCGGGCCGTGACTCACGAAGTAGAGGCCGGTCTCGCCACCAGCGACCACCTCGACGGCCGAGGTGTCCACGCCTTCGCGCGCCCACAGGTCCAGCAGCATGCGGCCGAAGGCATCGTCACCCACGCGCGTGAGGTAGCCCGTGCGCGCGCCCGCCCGCGCGGCGGCGATGACGGCGTTGCTGGTGTCGCCGCCGAAGCCCTGCAGCCAGGTGGCCTCGCCGGGGCGCGCCTGGTTGAACTCCACCATGGCTTCGCCGAGGGCGAGGATCTGGGGCGAAGAGGGCATGCGTGGGATGTGGAGAGAGGCAAAGGGTGAGCTGGGGTTGCGCTGCGCGCCACCCCAGCCTACGGGGAGCAGCGCGGTGTTCACGTAGGCTGGGGTGTCAGCGCAGCGAAACCCCAGCGCTTGGCACCACCCCCATCAATGATTGTCCTTCGGCACGAACGCCCCGCGCTGGCCGACCAGGAAGTCGAGGTCCGCGCCTTCGTCGGCCTGCAGCACGTGGTCGATGTACAGCTTCCAGTAGCCGGATGACAGCGCCGGCGGCGGTGCCTTCCATTCGGCCAGACGCGCCGCGAGCTCCTCGTCGCTGATCAAGAGCCGCAGCCTGCGCTCGGGCACGTTCAGCTCGATCCTGTCGCCGTTCCTCACCACCGCCAGCGGCCCGCCGGCTGCGGCCTCGGGCGCGGTGTGCAGCACCACCGTGCCGTAGGCCGTGCCGCTCATGCGCGCGTCGCTGATGCGCACCATGTCCGTGATGCCCTTGCGCAGCACCTTGGGCGGCAGCGGCATGTTGCCGACCTCGGCCATGCCGGGGTAGCCCTTGGGGCCGCAGTTCTTCAGCACCAGGATGCAGGTCTCGTCCACATCCAGGTTCTCGTCGTCGATGCGGCGATGGAAGTCATGGCTGTCCTCGAACACCACCGCGCGACCGGTGTGCACCATCAGTTCCGGCGTGGCCGCGCTGGGCTTGATCACCGCGCCGCGCGGCGCCAGGTTGCCGCGCAGGATGGCGATGCCTGCCTTCTCCTTGAAGGGCGCGTCGAACGACTTGATGACCCGGGGGTCGAAGTTCTGCGCGTCGGCGATGTTCTCGGCCACCGTCTTGCCGCTCACGGTGACGATGTCCCGGTGCAGCAGGTGCTGGATCTCCTTCATCACCACCGGCAGGCCGCCGGCGTAGCAGAAGTCCTCCATCAGGTGCTGGCCCGAGGGCTGCAGATTCACCAGGCAGGGCATCTCGCTGCCCAGGCGCTCGAAGTCGTCCACCGTGAGCTTCAGGCCCAGGCGGCCGGCGATGGCGATGAGGTGGATCACCGCGTTCGTGCTGCCGCCGATGGCGGCGAGTGTGCGGATGGCGTTCTCGAAGGCTTCCCGCGTGAGCACCTTCGTGATGGTCTGGTCGGTGTGCACCATCTCCACGATGCGACGCCCGGCGTTGCGCGCCAGCACATTGCGGCGGCCGTCCACCGCGGGGTAGGCCGCGTTGCCCGGCAGGCCGATGCCCAGCGCCTCGACCATGCTCGCCATGGTGGAGGCCGTGCCCATGGTCATGCAGTGGCCGTGGCTGCGGTGCATGCAGCTCTCGGCCTCGAAGAAGTCCTGCAGCTTCAGCGTGCCGGCGCGCACCTGCTCGCTCATGCTCCACACGCCGGTGCCGCTGCCCAGTTCCTGCCCGCGCCACTTGCCGTTGAGCATGGGCCCGCCCGACACGCCGATGGTCGGCAGGCCGACGCTGGACGCGCCCATCAGCAGGCTGGGCGTGGTCTTGTCGCAGCCGAAGAGCAGCACCACGCCGTCGATGGGGTTGCCGCGGATGCTTTCCTCCACGTCCATGCTGGCCAGGTTGCGGTAGAGCATGGCGGTGGGGCGCAGCAGCGTCTCGCCCAGGCTCATGACCGGAAATTCGAGCGGGAAGCCGCCGGCCTCGTAGACGCCGATCTTCACCTGCTCGGCCAGCGTGCGGAAGTGGCTGTTGCAGGGCGTGAGTTCGCTGAAGGTGTTGCAGATGCCGATCACCGGCCGGCCGTCGAACTGGTCGTGCGGCACGCCCTTGCCCTTGACCCAGCTGCGGTAGGCGAAGCCATCGCGGTCCTGGCGGCCGAACCACTGCTGCGATCGAAGGTCCTCGGGTTTCTTGCGGGGCGGGGTCATAGGGTTAATCCGGAAAGTTACTTTCATATTATCGTCATACGATTGGCCGCAGCCCTTCGGTAGAAACCATGACCATCAAGAACGTCCACGGCAACACGCTCGACCTGCTCGGCGCGGCCATCGTGGGCGGTCGCTGGCCCGCCGGCAGCAGCATCCCGCCCGAGCCCGCGCTGTGCGACGAGCTGGGGGTGAGCCGCACCGTCGTGCGCGAAGCGGTGAAGTCGCTGGTGGCCAAGGGCCTGATCTCCACCGGCCCCAAGGTCGGCACGCGCGTGCTGGCCGCCGAGCAATGGAACTGGTTCGACCCCGACGTGATCGTGTGGCAGTCCAAGGTGGGCCTCACGCGCGAGTTCCTGCGCGACCTGCAGGAACTGCGCCGCGTGGTGGAGCCGGCCGCCGTGCGCATGGCCGCGGAGCGCGCCACCGCGGCCGACATCGCCGGCATCGAGGAGGCCTTCGCCGGCATGAAGCAGGCGGTGGAGCACGGCGGTGACTATGTGAAGCACGACCTGCGCTTCCACCAGGGCCTGCTGCGCGCCAGCCACAACCGCATGGTGGTGCAGATGAGCAAGGCGCTCTCGGCGCTGCTGCGCACCAGCTTCGAGATCTCCACCACCCGCAAGGACGGCCCGAAGAACTCGCTGCCCCTGCACCGTGCGGTGCTCGACGCCGTGATCGCGAAGGAGCCCACCCGCGCCGAGCGTGCCATCCTGGTGCTGATCGACGGTGCCCGCGAAGACATCGAGACGGTGCTCGCCAGCCGCCGCCGCCTGCCCAACCTGGATACGCCCGCGCCGCTGCTGCGGGCTGCCTGAGAACCCTGCATGAGACCCACCGTGCCCATGCCGGCTCCCGTCGTCCCCGCGAAGGCGGGGACCCAGGAGGTTTTTGCTGGCGACCACCTCCTGGATTCCCGCCTGCGCGGGAATGACGGGGTGGGGGATTCCCGCCTGCGCGGGAATGACGGGGTGAGGGATTCCCGCCTGCGCGGGAATGACGGGGCGAGGGATTCCCGCCTGCGCGGGAATGACGGGGGGATGGCATGAACCGCGCCATCGACTGGTTCTTCAAGGGGCTGGAGTTCCTGGTGGTCGCCTGCCTGGTGGCCATGGTGTTCATGGTGTTCGGCAACGTGGTGCTGCGCTACGGGTTCAACAGCGGCATCCTGATTTCCGAGGAGATGTCGCGCTACTGCTTCATCTGGCTCACCTACATCGGCGCGATGATCGCCATGCGCGAGCGCGGGCACCTGGGCGTGGACACGCTGGTCAAGCACCTGCCGCGCGTGGGCAAGCAGGCCTGCCTGTTCCTGAGCGAGTCGCTCATGCTGTTCGTGAACGTGCTGTTCCTGGTCGGCACCTGGAAGATGCATGGCCTGCAGGTCACCAACGTCTCGCCGGTGGTGGGCATCTCCATGATCTGGGTCTACGGCATCGGCTACGTGGTGGCGGTGGTGATGGCGCTGTTCAACCTCTCGGTGCTGTGGCGCCTGTGCACCGGCCAGCTCTCGGAAGACGAACTGGTGCAGGTCGTCGAATCCGAGGATCTGCCGCATGAGGCCGCCGGCCAGGGAGCGCGCCCGTGACCGTGACCGTGTTCGTGGGCAGCCTGCTGGCGGCCATGGCCCTGGGCATGCCCATTGCCTACGCGCTGCTGGTGTGCGGCGTGGCGCTGATGGGCTTCATGGCCGCCACCGGCGCGCTGCCGGCCTTCGACTCGCAGATCCTCGCGCAGCGCTTCGTCGACGGCGCGGACAACTTCCCTCTGCTGGCCGTGCCCTTCTTCGTGCTGGCCGGCGAGTTCATGAACGCGGGCGGCCTCTCGCGCCGCATCGTGAACCTGGCCATGGCCTGGGTGGGGCACTACCGCGGCGGCCTGGGCTACGTGGCCGTGCTCGCGGCGGTGATCATGGCCTCGCTCTCCGGCTCCGCAGTGGCGGACACGGCGGCGCTGTCGGCGCTGCTGATCCCCATGATGCGGCAGGCGGGCTACCAGGTGAACCGCTCGGCCGGCCTCATTGCCGCCGGCGGCATCATCGCGCCGGTGATCCCGCCTTCCATCGGCATGATCATCTTCGGCGTGGCGGGCAACGTCTCCATCACCAAGCTGTTCCTCGCCGGCATCGTGCCCGGCATCCTGATGGGCGTGGCCATCGGCCTCACCTGGTGGTGGCTCGCCCGGCGCGAGAACGTGCAACCGGCGCCGCGCCTGCCCATGGCGGAGCGGCTGCGCATCACCGCGCAGGGCTCGCTGGCGCTGGCGCTGCCGGTGCTGATTCTCGGCGGCATGAAATTCGGCGTCTTCACGCCGACAGAGGCGGCCGTGGTCGCCGCGGTGTACAGCTTCGTCGTCGGCCTCTTCGTCTATCGAGAACTGAAGTGGCGCGACCTGTATGGCCTGATCCTCGCCGCGGGCAAGACCACCTCGATCGTGATGTTCCTGGTCGCCGCCGCCATGGTGAGCGCCTGGCTGATCACCGTGGCCAACATCCCCACCGAGGTGGCGAAGATGCTGGCGCCCTTCATGGACAACAAGACGCTGCTCATGCTGGTGATCATGGTGATCATCATCGTGGTGGGCACCGCGCTCGACTTCACGCCCACGGTGCTGATCCTCACGCCGGTGCTGATGCCGGTGATCAAGCAGGCCGGCATCGACCCGGTGTACTTCGGCGTGCTGTTCATCATGAACAACGCCATCGGCCTGATCACGCCGCCGGTGGGCACCGTGCTCAACGTCGTCTGCGGCGTGGCGCGCATCTCGCTCGACGACGCGTTCAAGGGCGTGATGCCGTTCTTCCTGGCGCAGCTCGCGGTGCTGTTCAGCCTGGTGCTGTTCCCGGACATCGTGCTCGTGCCCCTCAAGTTCCTCATGAAGTGACCCCGCCGCCTCAACCCACCCCTAGGAGACAAACCATGATCAAGCGACGCACCCTCGTCACCCTCGCCGCCGGCCTGACCCTGGCCGCGGCGCCCGCCTTCGCGCAGTTCCAGGACCGCACCATCAAGTTCACCAACGGCGTGAACGAGGACCACCCCGTGGGCGTGGGCGTGAAGAAGATGCAGGAGATCCTGGCCGCCAAGACCGGCGGCAAGCTCAAGATCCAGGCCTTCTGGGGCGGCGCCGCCGGCGGCGACCTGCCGGCCACGCAGGCGCTGCGCGCCGGCACGCAGGAGATGGTGTGCACCTCCTCCTCCCCGCTGGTGGGCATCGTGAAGGAACTGGGCGTGTTCGACCTGCCCTTCCTGTTCGCCAACGAGAAGGAGGCCGACGCCGTGCTGGACGGCCCGGCGGGCGCCTACTTCAACAAGAAGCTGGAAGAAGCGGGCCTGGTCAACAGCCGCAAGCCGGTGGCCAAGGTGGAGGACTTCGACGGCATCAAGCTGCGTGTGATGCAGAACAACATCTTCCTGGACACCTTCCGCACGCTGGGCACCAACGCCGTGCCCATGGCCTTCGGCGAGGTGTTCACCGCGCTGGAGACCAAGACCATCGACGGCCAGGAGAACCCCTTCGTCACCATCGAGACCTCGAAGTTCAACGAGGTGCAGAAGTACCTGTCGGTCACGCGCCACGCCTACACGCCGTTCCTGGTGCTGTACAGCAAGAAGCTGTGGGACCAGCTCTCCCCGCAGGAGCAGGCCGTGCTGCGCGAGGCGGCGGTCGAAGGCCAGAAGGTGCAGCGCGCGGCCAACCGCACGCTGAACGAGAAGTCGCTCACCAGCCTCAAGACCAAGGGCATGCAGGTCAACGAGATCAGCGCCGCCGAGCAGCGCCGGATGTTCGAGAAGGTCAAGCCGGTCTATGACAAGAACGTGCCCACCATCGGCGCCGAGGCGGTGAACGTGGTGCTCGACGCGCTGAAGAAGGCGCGCGGCGGCTGATGCGTTGCGCCTGCCGCCCCGGCACGACCCGGCGGCGGCACCCAGGTCGGACCACTAGAATGGCTGAGACCACCCGCCGGGGCCGCGTGCCCCGGCCAACCGATCAGCCCCGTGTCCGACCTGCCAGAGACCCTGCCCGAGAGCGACCGCGACGACGACCCGCGGCGCTGGCTGGGCTCGACCCCGTTGCTGGACCTGGAAGATCCCAAGCTGCGCCTGCGGGCGCGGTCCCTCACCCAGCTGTCCAAGAGCGAGCGCGAGAAGGCGCTGGCGATCTACGCCTTCGTCAAGCGCATCCCCTTCGCCAAGCCCTTCAAGATGCGTCTGAACACCGCGCGCGAGGTGCTCGATGCCGGCCGCGGCGACGCGCCGGACAAGGCCACGCTGCTGGTGGCGCTGCTGCGCATCGCGCGGCTGCCGGCGCGCATCCGCTACGTGTCGCTGCGCGGCGAGATCCTGCGCGGGCTGACCACCGCCGTGAGCCAGGCCGCTCGCCCCGTGCTGGAGGTGTGGCTGCAGGGCCGGTGGCTGCGTACCGACACCTACATCTTCGACGCGGCCTACATGGCGGCGGCGCGCCAGCGCCTCAAGGACCAGGGCTGGGAGTGGGGCTACGGCATCCACGTGGGCGGCGCCATGCTGTGGGACGGCCAGTCGTCCTCCTTCGTGGGCGGCTTCCCCACCGAGTCGGACCCGATGCGCGTGGAGGACCTGGGCGTCTACCAGGACCCGCTGGCCTTCGTCCCCTCCAAGGCCTATCGCG
>ERZ761602.8659-NODE-8659-length-10155-cov-3.390693_pt1 | contig 10155 bp, 8 predicted proteins | sample MGYA00512165_ERZ761602 | MGnify/ENA primary metagenome ERZ761602 (study PRJEB28899, sample SAMN02445085) | bioreactor sludge metagenome | biome: EBPR sludge; isolation source: Thorneside wastewater treatment plant | place: Australia: Brisbane, Thorneside...
CCGCCCGCCCCAGCATCCGCTTTACCGTGCGCAAATACAATTGAAGTAGCAGCGCGCCTTTCCATTCGTTCCAGACCCCCGGCGCAACCGCGGAAAGGTCAGCGTAGGACAACAAAAACAATGCCCGAAGCCGATACTCGTTCTGCATCGTCTTCGCAAAACTCTGCACTATGTCTTCGTCATCGATATCACGGTACTGACTAATGGTCGTCATCAAGATGTGATGCTCCACCAACGCGGCAATCCGCTCGGTGTCGCCCTCATTCATCCCCATGCGTCCGCAAATGTTCCGTGCCAGGCGCACGCTCTCTTCAACGTGCACATCCCCCTGGACCTTCCCCAGGTCGTGAAACAGGATCGCAAGTACCAGCACATAAGGATCGGTCAGGTTTTCGATCGCCTCGCGCAAGCAACGCCCCACAGCGCCGGGCACCGTATCCAGTGCGCCAAGCGCCTCGATTGCGCGAAGCGTATGTTCCCCCACCGGAAAGGAATGAAAATCGCTATAGCGAATGATGCTGTCGACTTCCGCAAACTCCGGTATGTACCGGCCCAGCACCCCGAGAGATGCCGCCTGCCGCAAGGTGACCGCCGCCCGCGTTGGGTGATTGCATATCGCAAGGAAGAAACGGCGCACCACATCGCTTTCCCGAAAGGAATCGTTCACAAGATCGAGACTTGATGCTATCAACCGTTCAACCTGATGGCTCAGTGGCACGCGCTGGCGCGAACTCACCCAGAATACTTCCATCAACCGCGTGGGATTATGCTGAAACCACTTCGGATCGCCTACGGCAAGGTAGAGTTCGCCGTTATCCACAACATAATCCTGAGCAACCGGTGTGCTGGAATCGGGAATAGTCAACCCCGTCATGCTGCTGCACGCCCGCGCCGCGGTTCGCATGAACCGACGCAGTTTTCCGGCGGCAGTGTAATAATCCTGCATGAACCGCCGCACCGAAGGCCCTGGTAAATAACCGAATGCCCCCGCGATATGAGCCTGATTCGGATGCGAAAGAATGTCGTCGGCGCGGCCCGCGGTGAAATGCATCTCATTGCGAATGCGCCACATGAGATCCAGACCTTCTACGAAACTCAAATGCTCGTCGCTCGTAATTATCCCCTGCGCGACCGCATCGTCGAGCGAGGTTATGTCATAAGACATCATCAACAGCCAAAGCGCCGTGTGAAAGTCCCGCAATCCGCCCGCATTCTCTTTCACATTCGGTTCGCTGGCAAAAAGGTCCCTGTGCTCATCGGAGAGCAGTTCATGACGGTCCCGCACTTTCTGTTGCACGAATTTCGTCGCGAATTCACCAGACTGCAACACCTTCAAGTCGAGTTTCAGTCTTGCGAAAACACTGCTTTCACCCGCAAGCAGTCGGCCCTCAAGAAACCGCGTAAACGTAAGCACATCCTCGGAAGCAAGCTCGTTGGCCTACTGAATGCTGTGAATCGAATACCCCACCATGAACCCGCTGTCCCAAAAAAACGGGATGAGATAACTGTTCAACGCGCGGATATGTTCGTCCAGCGGCCCCTCGTACAGAAGCGAGATATCCAGATCGGAATAGGGACTCAACTCCGCGCGGCCGTACCCCCCCAAGGCACAAAGCGCAATTCGGGATTTGATCGGCCGGTGAAGATCCAGCGAAGCCATTGCAAAGTCAAATATGCCCTTTACAACGTCGTCTGCAAGTGCGGACATGAGGTGCACAATATTGCTGCCGGACGCCCCCTCGCTATGCAGACGTCGCAATTCCTCTCGGCCCTCCGCCGCAAATTGTCGCGTCGCATAGAGACACTCGTCCCGTGGAAGGCTCGCTGCGTTGGCCTCGCCGGATTCGGCAAGCGCAACCAGTTCTTGAAACGTTCGCCTCATGGTTGTTGGGGCGCCGCCATCGCTGGACTATAGGGTGGACCAACAAGCATCAGCGCTGACGCCTCAACCCAACCTCGGCCGCCATCCGCCGTGCGAATCTGCATCCACCCTTCCCGGCGATCATCCACGACCACGCGGTCTCCTTGCATCAGTTCGAAGTTCAATGTCTGGCTTTCGCCAATGCCATACCGCACCGCCGCCCCATCGCGCACGGCTACCGCCAAGTCTTCGGGATGGTATTTGGAGTAGGCCGATGTGGCGAACGCCGCCGCCGCCAGCGCGGAAACAACCGCCAGCCTCGTAAACCACTTATTGTCTTTCCAAAGCCGAAGCGTCAAAAATGCCCATAGCGCACACCAGCATATCACGGCGCTCCAGTAGACTTCGCGCGGACGCCAGGCGCCATGCCACATCAGTAAACTTTGCTCCCAGGCACGCGGCAGGGGGCGTCCCCATTGGTGCTTCGTGGACTGCACCGCCAACTCCAGGTTATGCCGCGCCGCCGCGTGATCAGGGTCCTGGCGCAACGCTCGTTCATAGTTGGCGATAGCCGCTCCCAGATTCCCCGATCGGTAGTACGCGTTTCCAAGATTAAAGAATAACGCCTCGTGTTCGACTCCTTCGGATACAAGCTGCTCATACCCGCGCGCCGCACTCGCGAAATCTTCTTGCTCGTAAAAGGTATTCGCCTGTTGAAATGGCGCGTCGAATGCCGCACCCAAGACGATCAAACACCCCAGCGTGACGCTCATGATCGGTCTCGCGATTTCATGAAGCCATTCAACCGCTCCATCGCCGCCTGAGCCCCTTCAAAAAGAGCGCGCCGCTCTTCTGGGCTCAGCGCCGCCGCCGCATATCGCGCACGCTCGCAACTCTTCAGTATGCGAATGAAGGGCCCCGCAATATCTTCCGGGACTTCTTGTTCGGCAAAGAGCTGACGCGCATCTGCGGAAGTCATGCCGCTTTCGGGTAGGTTAAATTCGTCTGAAAGATAGGAGGCCACCGTTCGGTACAATTCGTCCAACGGATTCTGGCTGCTTTCGCCTTCTCCCAGCCGGGACAGTCCAGTGCGCAAAGCGCGGTGCGCGCGGGCAAATCGAATGTCTGTCGCAAATCGTCGTTGACGCGTAACGTGGATCGCGAGCATGAAGTATCCAAGCAGAGGCAAAGTCACTGCGCACACAGTCGGAACGGTCAAGCCCATCGGCCGCCCAAGCGTCGCGGCGGTGACTATAGGAAGGATATCGCCGTTGAGCGATTCACTGTCGCTTCCCGCTGCGCCACCTTCTCCAACCACAATCTGGCTTTCAGGTTTGCCAATTCCTAGCACTACAAGATTCGCGGGCTGCGTGCTCGATGTCTGATAGCGCCGCGATTCCGTATCGAAGTAACAATAGTCAATCGCAGGTATGACCAGATTTCCCGGTTTGGCCGGTGTCACCGCGTACGCAAAATCAATTCGAAACTCGCCCGGGAACGCGCCCGCCCGCGCGGCGCGTCGGGGTTCGTCAACATACGCGTCCGGGATCTCCGGTAGAATCGGTTTCCCGATCGCATCCGGATTCCCCGTACCCTCGATCGTGATCAGGTAGGTCGCCGGCACGCCGGGCTCGGTTTGGTTCTTCCGCAGTTCAGATCGAATCCGAAGATGCCCCACACTACCACTAAAATTTGGGGGCGGTTCGGGAAGGGGTTCGACGGTGATAAGGATCGGTTCGGTTTGTCGTTCCATTTCGACAGGTCTCGATCCGGCGCTTACAAACCCGGCTACCGTCCAAGGGCCAATCCGAAGCGTGCCCGTATTGGTCGGATACAGCGTCTGCGTGTAGGTGCGAACGACATAGTTCCGGTCGTCTCTCGTCTCATACCGTTCGGAATTTCTTTCCGGCGCAATAGGCTCGCGCGGAACGGCGTAGAATCCGGTCACCTCGGGCGCGCCACCCGGCAGCATGGTCATGCTGCACTGCGAATAGAGCCACAGCTCCATGGTGAGCGTCAGGGGCTCGCCTTTATATACCGTCAACTTGTCAGTCCGTATTTCGGTGAACAGTATCTCTTCCGCGGTCAAGGTGCGTCGAGTCGGTTGTTGACGTCCACTTGGGGCCTGTGCTGGGGCTTCTGTCACAGTCACTTCAAGTGCTGCAGACGTAACGGTCGTCCCGTCGATCTCTGCGCGAAACGGCGGAATCGTAAGGGGCCCTGTGCGCGTCGCTCGTATCCGATACTCAAAGGTCTTCGACATCGACAGCGCGCCGTTAACGCTGACGGTCTTTATGGACATGGCCATGGGTGTCTTATTGATAGTCGCCCCCTCGATCGAGGGTACGCTGAAATCGCCAATGTCCAAACCCATCGCTTCAACGACGATCGAGAAAGGCACACCGTTGTAGACCGTGGTGCTCGATACCGTCGCGGTCAATGTCCCGGCAGGTGATGCGGTACTGATCAACAGGAATAAAACAAACGCTCGACGCGCCACTACCACCACGCCTTCTCTCTGAACCGCGTGGACTGTGGAGATTTCCGTATCTCTTGCTGCACTTTCTTGTCCATCTCGTCCAGCGAATCGAGCAGGGCCTCCAGTGTGTTGCCTTCTGGCGGGGGAGTCCCTTCGCTTTCTTGGTCCTTGGGCTCTTCGTTACTCGTGGCGCTGTCGGAGGCGGCCTCGTTCGCGGAATTGTCGCCCTCGTTCTGCTGTTCTTGTGGCTGGTTCTCTTGCGATTCCTGCTGTTCCTGCTCCTGATTCTGCGATGAATCGGTCTGCTGCTCTTGGTCCTGTTGCTGCGGAGTGCTTTGCGGCTGATTCTGATCGTTCGAGTTTTGTTGCTGGTTCTGCTCTTGCGGATTCTCTTCACCCGCCCCTTGCTGGGGAGGAGGCTCCTGCATCGCCTGCTTCAACATATACCGCAAATGGTCGATGTTCTGCTTCGCGCCCGCGTTTTCGGGATCGGTCTTCAACACATCCTCATACGCGCGCATCGCATCGTGAAAAGTCTTTACCCGCTGCTCGGCGGGTATGCTCGCCCCTTCGACCTTCGCCGTCTGCGCAAGCGTATTCGCCCGGTTGAATGCCGCGCTCTTGCGAACGTTTTCGTCAGGGGATTGCAGAGCCCTGTCGAACGACTCGCGCGCCTGAGACAAGGCGGATGTGCCCGTCTTCTCATCTTGCGCGCCCAGCGCCTTCAACCCAAGTTCATACTGCGCACACCCGATGTTGTAGTCGAGAATGGGGGAGTCAGGATAGTCAACCTGCAACTGATGGTAGCGATCAATCGCCGCCTGAGCGTCGCCACTGCGAAGCAGCCCGTTCGCCCGCTGTATTTCGTCATGCAGGGAATCTGCATACACGCAAGGCAAAGTAAGCGCCAGCAGAAGCAATGTCGCCCGCAGCCGCGCCCTAGGCATACTCGGCTCCTTCAACATCGCCCTTGCCACGGTTGCGCATGCGCCTGCCGCGTATCAACGGCAACAGCACAATCCAGACTCCTTCGGCTGCAAAAGCGGCGACCGCAACGGCCAAAGGCCACTGGTATCGATTGATCAATCGCAAGCGAAGCGTGCTGCTCTGGTCCCGCGTGGAAAGAGTCGCGAAGCGACTGTGAAGCTCGTCAATATCCCAGGAGTCAGCGCGCGATCGCGCATACGCGCCCCCGCCCGCCAACGCAATATTGGTGAGCGTATCTTCGTCAAGGCGTGATTTCTGCGGTTCCGGCGAGTGAAACCGGCTCAACATCGAATCCGGCACTTGTACGGTCGCGCCATCGGGATCGCCTATCCCCAACACAAATATACGCGCATAATCCGCCGCGCGCCGGGCCGCCTCCACGCCATCGCCGTCAAGTTGTTCGCCATCGGATATAAGCAGTATCGCGCGCGACGCCTTGTTGTTAACCCCAGCGTCTTCGTCTTCTTTCTTCAGGAGTTCAATCGCTTCGTCCAGCGCTTCTGCAATATTCGTCCCTTCGATACTGACCGTATCGGTGTCAACGTAGTTGAGCAGCGTCCGAAAGTAACCGTGATCGAGCGTGAGCGGACACAACAGTTGCGCATCGCCAGAAAACGGAATCAACGCGAATCGATCGCCTGGCGACTTGTCCAGCAACGCGGAAATCTCTTGTTTGGCCCGTACCATGCGGCTGGGCAAAGGATTCTCCGCCCGCATGCTCTCCGAGGTATCGATCAGCACCACAAAGTCCCGGCTGAGTTTTCGTATCTCCCGCACCGATTGACCCCAGTGGGGTTGTGCGATGGCCGTCAGCAACGCCGCCACGCCCACTAGCGTCAACCAACCAAGTGGCTTGCGCGCGGAATTGTCCAGTCCCGCCAGCAAGCGCGGCGCAAGTTTCGCCTCAACGAATCGCTCTATCCGCCCCTTGCGATGCCGCTCCAGCACGTTGAGCGCGATGTAGAGACACACCATGAGCAGTATCGAAAATGCCAGCCATGCCAGCGGGTGAGCTATGCCGAATTCAATTCCAAACATCTCAGGGCACCGGTTCAAACCAAAGCCGTCGTGTCGCCACGGACGACGCTATCAACAGAGCCCCAAGAACCGCCCAGGGGACAAATGCTTCGCGATACTCGTAGTAGTCTCCAATCTCGACCGTGGTCGTCTCCAGTTGATTGATCTCGTTGTAGGCTGATTCCAGCGACTTGTAGTCTGTCGCGTGAAAGAACTGGCCTTCGGTGATGTTCGCAATTCGTTCCAGAGTCTCGGTATCGATTGGCACACGCGTTCCAAACGCCATCGCACCGGGTTCGGCAATAAAACCGGTGTCTCTGCCCGCGGCAATCGTATACACGCGTATTCCGTAATCCTTGGCAATCTCCGCTGCGGTAAACGGGGCCAACTCGCCAAAATTGTTGCGACCGTCCGTCAACAAGATAATCACCTTTGCCTTGGCTTCGGATTTCCGCAACTTGCTGACCGCAAGCCCAAGGGCCGATCCAATCGCGGTCGCAAGCCCATCGTCCCCGCCCTCAAGTTGAACGCGTTCAACATCGTGCTCCAGCACTGCATAGTCCAAAGTCAGCGGCGTCTGCGTCCACGCGAACTTCGCATAACAAATAAGTCCAATCCGATCGAGGCCAAAACGTTCGTCCGGCCGTTTCTTCCGATTCTCGATAAAGTTCGCGATCGCCTCTTTGGTTACGTCGAGTCGGTTTCCCAAAGTGCGGCTGCCCCGAAGATCGGTTGCTTGCATGCTTCGTGAAACGTCCACGCAAAGCATGATGTCAATGATCTCGGCCTCGTCCTTCTTCACGGCCAAACCCTGCAAGGGTCGCGCAAGCGCCACAAGAAGCACGATCAAGCCCAACGCCCGCAATATCGCCGGCAACCGCCTCCAAATTGCGCCCTGGTCCACCCGTATGCCCGCCAGAGTCTCGCCAGTCGAAATCGTCACCGCGCCGGGCGCGCGCGCAAAGCATTCCGCAATCAAAAGGATGACAACACCAATCGAAAAGAGCAGCACCCAGGGGTGTTGCAAGGTATGAAAATGAAATGTGTTAAACAGGTTCATGCCGCCGCCTCTTCGGAAGGTTGCGGCGCGGGAATTGTCTGCTCAATGAATCTGCGTATGTCCGCAAGATTCTGTCGCGCCTCTTCCTGCGTAGGCTCATGCTTCGCGAACTTGACCCGGTCAGAGTATCGAAGGAACAAGCCAATCATGCGTTGGTGCTCGTCGCTCAACACGCGTTGCGTACTGGCCTCCACCAAAAACTCGGGGGTTGTCCGCTCTGGCGCGTGTATCGCAAATCGGTCTTCGATGTATTGACGCAAAATTGTGGACAGCTCGGTGTAAAATGGTTCCAGTCTGTTGGCTTCGATGAGCCGCTTGGACTCCAACGCCGCGATGCGCTCGTTCGCAAGCTCCCACGCGGGAATCATGCGGATCGGTGCCGCAGGCTTCGTTCGCGTTAACCAGAGATAGAGCAAAAACAGACCGACGCCAATCACGGCTGCGGCCGCGAGCCCTGCCCAAAACTGCCAGTACTCCCAGAGTCGTCTGGGCACGTTCAGCGGATCAAGCGTGGGCGCAAAGCGTTTCGCAAGTTCTTCTTCTTCAGGTGTTAGATCGCGTACGCGAAGCGGGGGAGAGGGGAGGCTGATGACTTCACCGCCGTCAATGCGCACAATCGCGTCTTCCGGCTGGTAAGTCGCGGCCTTCGCCTCCGGGGATTCCAAAGTGTATCGATGCGTGATGCGTTTTATGCCGCCCCCGATTGATTCCTCGCCGGTAACGACATTTCCAAACACGACCAATCCGCCAAAGCGCTCTTTCATATCCTCAACCACGACGCTCGAAGTGCTCGGGGCCTCGACGATGATCGAATAGGTGAACGACTTGTGCCAGGGAATCTCCTGCGCATCGAGTTCCACGCGTGCAATCACATCGGATTGCCCCACTGCCTGAACGGCCAAAAGGAATAGGACCGGATAAAGCTTGAACACGTGCCTCATCATCACAGCCTCAAACTACAAAGCGCTTCTCGCGCATGCGGAAGAAGCGATACAGCTCATTCACATAGGGCTGATCCGTGCGGACGCGAATAGCATCCACACGCGTCCGCCGCAGCGACATCTCTCGGTCTGCCGCACGCTTGGCTGCTGCCTTGGCATATTCAGCCCGCACCGCGCGGTTGCTGGTATTCACCAGGGTCTCAACACCCGTTTCGGCGTCGCGCACGGATAGCAGCCCGACATCGGGCAGTTGCTCTTCCCGTGGATCAGAAACCACAACGGCGATCATGTCGTGCCGCTTGTTAGCCACGCGCAAAGCTGCCTCGTATCCCGTCGCCATAAAATCGGAGACCAGAAAAGTCACCGCACGCCGCCGAGTCACACCATTCAAAAAATGAAGCGCGTCGGGTATGTTCGTTCCACGCCGCTTGGGTTTGAAGTAAAGTATCTCGCGAATCACGCGCAACACATGCCGCCTACCCTTGCTCGGCGGCACGTAAAGCTCGACCTCGTCCGTAAAAACGATCAATCCAACTTTGTCGTTGTTTTTTATCGCGGAAATCGCAAGCACCGCGCAAAGTTCCGCCGCAAGTTCGTTCTTAAACCTTCGAACGCTCCCGAATCGCCCCGATCCGCTCGCGTCGACCATCAACATGACCGTAAGCTCGCGCTCTTCCGCCAGCAGCTTCACGTGCGGTACGCCCGTGCGCGCCGTGACGTTCCAATCAATCGCGCGTATCTCGTCGCCCGGAACGTACTCGCGCACCTCGTGAAACTCCATCCCCTGGCCCTTGAATACGCTTTCGTATTGGCCCGTGAAGATGTCATTCACGATCTTGTTCGTCCGGATCTGTATCCGGCGAATCTCTTGCATGATCTCTTGCGGAATCATGGCCTGTCTTGCTTATCGGTTAAGGAACCGGAACCGTATCGAGTATCAGCTTGATGATGTCCTCGCTCGCCTTGCCCTCGGCTTCCGCCTCGTACGTAATAATGACGCGGTGCCGAAGCACGTCCATCGCGACCTGCTTCACGTCATTCGGGTACACATTCCCTTCGCCCTGAAGAAACGCTTGCGCCCGCGCCGCCTGTTGCAGGTAAATCGTCGCGCGCGGCGACGCGCCAAACTCAATCAAATGTTTGATCGGCAAACCGAACGCCTCTGGCTGACGCGTCGCATGCACGATATCGACGATGTAATTCTTGGCCTTGTCGTCCACGTAGATCTGATTCACCACTTCCCGCGCATGCAGAATCTCGTGCTTCGTCACAACGGTGTCCACCCGCGCTTCGTGCAGCATGTCCACCCTGTCCATGATCTCGCGCTCTTCGCCCTTGCTCGGATACCCAATCCGCAACTTGAGCATGAACCGATCAACCTGCGCTTCGGGAAGGGGATAGGTGCCTTCTTGCTCGATCGGGTTCTGCGTCGCAAGCACCATAAAAGGCTCTTCAAGCTTGTACGTCTGGTCGCCAATCGTCACCTGGCGTTCTTGCATCGCTTCGAGCAGCGCGCTCTGCACCTTTGCCGGCGCGCGGTTGATTTCGTCCGCAAGGATGATATTGCCGAAGATGGGGCCCTTCTTGGTCGTGAATTCTCCGTCCTTCGGGCTGTAAATCAAGGTGCCGATTAAGTCCGCCGGCAGCAAATCAGGGGTAAACTGGATTCGGCTGAACTGGCATTGCACCGCCCGCGCCAATGTCTTGACCGCCGTCGTCTTCGCCAAACCCGGCACGCCCTCGATAAGCACGTGCCCGTTAGCCAACATCCCCACAAGCAACCGGTCAATCATATACTGCTGGCCGACGA
>ERZ761602.8661-NODE-8661-length-10154-cov-4.636499_pt1 | contig 10154 bp, 6 predicted proteins | sample MGYA00512165_ERZ761602 | MGnify/ENA primary metagenome ERZ761602 (study PRJEB28899, sample SAMN02445085) | bioreactor sludge metagenome | biome: EBPR sludge; isolation source: Thorneside wastewater treatment plant | place: Australia: Brisbane, Thorneside...
CTGCTGTACGGCCCCACGAACGAGGAGATGATCACCGACATCTTCCGTGGCTTCGTGAAGAGCTACAAATCCCTGCCGCTGAACCTCTTTCACATCCAGTGGAAGTTCCGCGACGAGCGCCGTCCGCGCTTCGGCGTCATGCGCGGCCGCGAGTTCCTGATGAAGGACGCCTATTCGTTCGACATCGACGGTGAAGCGGCGCGCCGCGCCTATCGCCGCATGTTCATCGCCTATCTGCGCACCTTTGCGCGGATGGGCCTGAAGTCGGTGCCGATGCGCGCCGACACCGGCCCGATCGGAGGCGATCTCAGCCACGAGTTCATCATCCTCGCCGACACCGGCGAAAGCCAGGTCTTCTGCCACCGCGATCTGATCGAGATGCCCGTCCCCGGGGCCGACTTCGACTATGAGGGCGACACCGAAGCCGTCGTCGCCCAGCGCACCTCGCTCTACGCCGCGACCGAGGAGATGCACGACGCCGCCGCCTTCGAGGCGCTGCCCGAGGACAAGCGCGTCACCGCGCGCGGCATCGAGGTCGGCCACATCTTCTATTTCGGCACGAAATATTCGAAGCCCCTTGGCGCAAAGGTCGCCGGCCCGGACGGCAACGATGTGCTGGTCGAGATGGGTTCCTACGGCATCGGCGTCTCGCGCCTCGTCGCGGCGATCATCGAGGCGAGCCACGACGAGAACGGCATCGTCTGGCCGGAAAGCGTCGCGCCCTTCGACCTCGCGCTGGTCAACCTCAAGCCCGGCGACGCGGCAACCGACGAGGCCTGCGCGAGGATCTACCGTGAGCTGGGCGCGGCCGGGCGCGACGTGCTCTACGATGACAGCGATGAGCGGGTTGGCGCGAAGTTCGCCGCCATGGACCTGATCGGTCTGCCCTGGCAGGTCATCGTCGGCCCCAAGGGCCTCGCCAAGGGCGAAGTCGAGGTCAAGGACCGGCGCAGCGGCGCGCGCGAGACGCTCACGGTCGAGGCAGCGATCGGTCGCTTCGCCGCGAAGCCGGCCGCTTGATGGCGACGCGCCCCTTCGCGGCCTTCGAATGGGTTCTGGCGGGGCGCTATCTGCGTGCCCGCAAGCGGGAGCGGACCGTCTCCGTCATTTCGGTCATCTCGTTCCTCGGAATCATGTTGGGGGTCGCCACGCTCATCATCGTGATGTCGGTGATGAACGGCTTCCGCACCGAGTTGCTCTCCAAGATCCTCGGCCTCAACGGCCATGCCGTCGTGCAGACCTATGACGGCATCCCGGACTACGACGCGGCGGCGGCAGCGATCCGTGCGGTACCCGGCGTCGTGCGTGCCGCGCCGCTGGTGGACGGTCAGGTGATGGTGCGCGGGCCGGAGGGCGCCACGACTACCGGTGCGCTGGTGCGCGGCATCTCGAAGGCCGATCTCGCGACCCTCACCGTCGTCTCGAATACGCTGACGCCGGGCTCGCTCGACGCCTTCGAGGGCGGACATGCGATCATCGTCGGCTCGCGGCTCGCCGACCAGATGGGCCTGCGCCTGGGTGACGGCAGCCTCGTGCCCGGCGCGAAGCTCACCCTCATCGGCGCCGAAGGTCCGGTGACGGCCGTCGGGCCGACCACCCGGCGCAAGACCTACGACATCGTCGGCACCTTCACGATCGGCATGTCGGAGTACGATCAGCTCATCATCTTCATGCCGATGGAGCAGGCGCAGCTCTATTTCCGCAAGGAAGGCCTCGCCACCCAGATCGAGGTGATGGTCGAGCGGCCGGAAATCATTCGCGACTACGTGGCGGGCCTGCGCGAGGCCGGACCGCCCGGCGCGCGAGTTTCAACTTGGCAGGAGACCAACGCCTCGTTCTTCAATGCGATCCAGGTCGAGCGGACGGTGATGTTCCTTATCCTCACGCTGATCATTCTCGTCGCATCGCTCAACATCATCTCCGGCATGATCATGCTGGTGAAGGACAAGGGCCGCGACATCGCCATCCTGCGGACCATGGGCGCGACCCGCGGCGCGGTGATGCGCGTCTTCCTTATCGCCGGCGCCTCGATCGGCGTCGTCGGGACTCTGGCTGGGGTCGGGCTCGGCCTGCTGTTCGCCGCCAATATCGAGAACATCCGCCAGGGCATTTCGGGTCTGCTCGGCGTCCAGCTCTTCGACCCGCTGATCTACTTCCTCAGCCGCCTGCCGGCCGAGGTGCACACCGAGGATGTGGTGCTGATCGGCGGTCTTGCGCTTGGCCTGTCGCTGCTGGCGACGCTCTATCCGGCCTGGCGCGCCGCGCGGCTCGATCCGGTGGAGGCGCTCCGCTATGAGTGACGCCGCCCCACCGGTCCTCGAAATCCGCGATTTGGTGCGAAGCTTCCCGCAGGCGAACGGCGTTCTTGAGGTCTTCAAGGGCGCCAACGCCGTAATTCGCCGTGGCGAGATCGTCACGCTCATCGGACCGTCGGGCGCCGGAAAATCCTCGCTGCTGCACATCGCCGGGCTGCTGGAGCCGCCGACCTCGGGCGAAGTGCTGATCGAGGGGCGTTCGGTCGCGGCATTGTCCGACGCCGAACGTACTGCGATCCGCCGCACGACGCTCGGTTTCGTCTACCAGTTCCACCATCTGCTGCCGGAGTTCTCGGCCCTTGAGAACGTGATGATGCCCCAGCGCATCGGGGGAGCGAGCTATGAAGCCGCTCGCGCCGAGTCGCTGCGCCTGCTCGACCTTGTTGGCCTGACGCCGCGCGCCGATCACCGCCCCGCGCAGCTTTCGGGCGGCGAGCAGCAGCGCGTTGCGATCGCCCGTGCCCTCGCCAACAAGCCAAGACTGCTGCTGGCCGACGAGCCGACCGGTAATCTCGACCCCAAGACCGCCGAAAAGGTGTTCGACGTCCTGCTTGGTATCGTGCGGGCCGAGGGCCTCGCGGCTCTGATCGCGACCCACAACCACAAACTGATCAACTACACCGACCGGACTCTGCTTCTGCACGAAGGCAAGCTGGTCGATGGCGGCAAGCTGACGGTCTGAAGCGCGGGCGGCGTCGCAATGCCTGTGGATGGCGGCGCGAACCGCGTTCCACCGGCGCGCCGAAAGGGGCATGATGACGGGCCGCCACCCGAGTCCCCCCATGCCGCCGTTCGTCCATCTCCGCGTCCATTCCGCCTATTCGCTGCTTGAGGGCGCGATCAGGGTGAAGGAACTTGCCGAACTGTGCGCCAAAGGCGGTATGCCGGCCGTCGCGGTGACGGATACCAACAACCTCTTTGGCGCTGTCGAGTTCGCCGACACGGTTGCGGGCAAGGGCGTTCAGCCCATCATGGGGCTGACCCTCAGTGTCGAACTCGGGCGGGAGAAGGACCGCAACCGATCCGGAGCGGCGACGGAGCGGCCCCAGATCGCGCTGCTGGCTCAGAACGAGACGGGCTGGCTCAACCTCTCGCGGCTCTCCAGCAAGGCCTATCTCGACATCTCTGCCCCCGACACGCCGCATGTTCCGCTCGCCGTGCTGGAGGCCCACGCGGAGGGGCTGATCCTTCTCTCCGGCGGTCCGCGCGGCCCCCTCGACCGGTTGATCGCCGAAGGGCGTAGGGACGAGGCCGCTGCGCTCGCGGCACGGCTGGCGGCTTCCTTCCCGACACGCTTCTATGTCGAATTGCAGCGCCACGGCACGTCGGGCGAGGCGGCGGTCGAGCCGGCGCTGGTCGATATAGCCTACGCTCAGGGCCTGCCGCTCGTCGCAACCAACGAGTGCTTTTTCGGCGGCCCCGACATGTACGAGCCGCACGACGCGCTGCTGTGCATCGCGGCCGGCCGCTATGTGAACGAGGAAGACCGGCCGCGCGTGACGCCCGAGCACCGGATGAAGTCGCCTGACGAAATGCTGGCGCTCTTCGCCGATCTCCCTGAGGCGACCGCCAACACGATCGAGATCGCCCGCCGCTGCGCCTACCGGCCCGAGAAGCGTAAGCCGATCCTGCCGGCCTATCCGCTGCCCGCTGGCCAGTCGGCGGCGGGCGAGCTGCGCCGCCTCGCCCATGAGGGCCTTGCGAAACGGCTGGAGACCTATCCGCTGTTCAAGCCGCGCGAGGAATATTTCACGCGCCTCGACTACGAGCTGGACGTCATCATCCGCATGGGGTTCGAGGGCTACTTCCTGATCGTCTCGGACTTCATGAAGTGGACGCGCGGGCAGGGGATTCCGGTCGGCGTACGCGGGTCGGGCGCGACCTCGATCGTCGCCTGGTCGCTCGACATCACTTCGCTCGATCCGCTGCGCTTCAATCTGGTGTTCGAGCGGTTCCTGAACCCGGAGCGCGTCTCGATGCCGGACTTCGACATCGACTTCTGCCAGGAGCGGCGGGGCGAAGTTATTCGTTACGTCCAGGGCAAGTACGGCCAGGACCGTGTTGCACAGATCATCACCTTCGGTACGCTGGCCGCGCGTGCCTGCCTGCGCGATGTCGGCCGCGTGCTGCAGATGGGCTACAATTTCGTCGACCGCATCTGCAAGATGGTGCCGAACCAGCCGGGAAAGCAGATTACGCTGCGCGAGGCGGTGAACGCCGATCCCAAGCTGCGCGACCTCATCCGGGGCGACGAGGGCGTCGCGCGTCTGTTCGAGGTGGCGCAGAAGCTGGAAGGCCTCTACCGAAACGCCTCCACGCATGCGGCCGGCATCGTCATCGGTGACCGCCCGTTGCCCGAACTCGTGCCGCTCTATCACGATCAGAAGGCGGACCTGCCGGCCAGCCAGTTCGACTACAAGGATGCCGAGACGGTCGGCCTCGTGAAATTCGATTTCCTGGGCCTGAAGACGCTCACCGTCATCGCCGAGACCGAGAAGCTGCTGGCCGCGCGCGGCCTCTCCGTGCGCACCGGCGAGGAAATGGAGTTCGGTGACCGCAAGACCTACGAGATGCTCTCGCGCGGCGACACGATCGGCGTGTTCCAGCTGGAAAGCCAGGGCATGCGCGACCTCATCCGGAGGCTTAAGCCCGACCGGATCGAGGACATCATCGCGCTTGTCGCGCTCTACCGTCCGGGTCCGATGGATTCGATCCCCAAATACATTGCCTGCAAGAACGGCAAGGAAGAGGTCACCTATCTCCACCCGGCGCTCGAACCCATCCTGAAGGACACCTATGGGGTGATGACCTATCAGGAGGACGTGATGATGATCGCCCGCGAGCTGGCGGGCTACTCGCTGGGCGATGCCGACCTGTTGCGTCGCGCGATGGGCAAGAAGGACAAGGACGAGATGGCGCGCCAGAAGGCGCGCTTCATCGCCGGTGCGGGCGAGCGCGGCATCGACGCCGAGACGGCCGACGAGATCTTTCAACAGGCCGATAAGTTCGCCGGCTACGGATTCAACAAGGGCCACGCGGCGGCCTATGCGCAGGTCGCCTACCAGACCGCCTTCCTCAAGGCGAACCACCCGGCGGAGTTCCTCTGCGCCTCGATGACGCTCGACATGGGCGACACGACGAAGCTCAACGTCTACCGCCAGGAGGCCGAACGGCTGGGCATCCGCGTTCTGCCGCCGGACGTGAACCGCTCGAGGGCCGTGTTCGCGGTTGAGCAGGGCGAGGACGGCAAGCCTGCCATCCGCTATGCGCTGGGAGCAATCCGCAATGTCGGACGCGCAGCGATGGAGCGTGTCGCCGCGGCCCGCGCCGAAGGACCGTTCAAGACGTTGTTCGACTTCGCCCGCCGCGTCGACTCGCGCCTCGTCAACAAGCGGGCGCTTGAGAACCTGGCGGCCGCGGGGGCGTTCGATTCCATCGTGCCCAACCGCGCCCAGGTGACCGCTGCGGCGGAACTGATGATCGCCCATTCCGACTCCGAGCAGCGCGAGCGCGAGAGCGGACAGTCGTCGCTGTTCGGTGGCGGGTCCGACGTGAAGGATCCTAAGTTGCCGCTTAAGGCGGTGTGGGACTCCAGCGAGCGCCTCCAGCGCGAGTTCGAGGCAATCGGCTTCTATCTTTCGGGCCATCCGCTCGACGAGTATGCGGTGCCGCTGCGCCGTCTCGGGGTGAAGACCTGGGCGCAGGTCTCCGCGAGCGGCAAGTCGGACGGCGGCGCGGTCCAACTCGCTGGAATCATCCTCGATCGAAAGGACAAGCAGGCGCGTGAGGGCGGGCGGCCTTATTCCTTTATCCGCCTGTCCGACCAGACGGCAGTATTCGAGACGACGGTGTTCAGCGAGTTGCTGACCGCGAACGACGACCTCCTGCGGCCGGGTGCTGCTGTCGTCTTCACGGTGACCATCGATTGGGAGGAAGAGACGGCACGCTTGCGCACGCATGGCGTGAAGAGCCTCGACGACGCCGCGAAATCGGCGAGCGCGGGGCTGCGCATCACGGCGGAATCGGCGCGCGCCATGCCGCCGCTGCGCAGCGTGCTGGAGACCCGCAGGGGTAAGGGCCGCGTCAGCCTCGCGCTCAATCTGGAGGAGGGCCGCACGGTCGAGATCGACATCGGCCGCTATGCCGTCACGCCCGACCTCCGCCGCGCCATCCGCACCTTGCCGGGCGTGGTCGAAGTGGAAGAAGTCTGACGGCGGTCAGTCGCGCAGCGCGGCTCCCATGCGTTCCAGTGCCGTCGCCAGCCGCGCCGGATCCTGCGCGAAGCAGAGCCGCAGATAGCTCTCGTCGCGATCGTCGCCGCAGGCGAAGGCCGCGCCGGGCGCAACGCCGACTTTCGTCGTCGCCAGCAGGTTCTTGGCGAAGCCGATCGAGTCCGTCAGCCCGTCGACATGGATATAGCCGTAGAACGCCCCGCGCGGCTCCACCCATGAAAGCCGGTTTTGCGAGGCGATGAACTCGCCAAGCAAGCGCCGTCCGGTACGGCAGCGCTCCACCATCTCGGCGATGAATTGGTCACCCTTCTCCAGAGCGGCCACTGCGCCGAACTGCGCGAAGACGGTGACGCCGGTATTGTTGCTGACGGAAAGCTGCGCCATTGCCGGGGCGAGGCGGCGCGGCGCGATCAGCCAGCCGATGCGCCAGCCGGTCATTGCCCAACTCTTCGAGAAGGAATTGACCACGAAGACGTTGTCGTCGGGATCGGCGTGGTCGAAGAACGAAGGCGCGCGCTTGGCCTCGTAGAACAGAACCGAATAGACCTCGTCGGCGATGATGGCGACGCCCCGCCGACGGGCGATCTCCAGCAGCGCCGCGATCTCGGCGTCGCTGATGACCCATCCCGTCGGGTTTCCGGGCGTGCCGATGAAGAGCGCCTTGGTCTGCGGCCCGATCGCCGCCTCGATCTTGTTCAGGTCCAAAGACCAGGCGCCTTTGGCTCCATCGTGGTCGAGCCGGACATAGCGCGGCGTGCCGCCGGCCGCCTCGATGGCTTGGCTGATGTTAGGCCACATCGGACCGAGGACGATTACCTCGTCGCCTGTCCGGACGCAGGTCTGCAGTGCTGTCAGGACGCAGAGCATCGCTGCGCCCGGCACCCAGACGCGCTCCAGCTCCGGCCGAACCCCGTACCAGCGCTCGGTCCAGTCCTGCAGCGCAGCCCTGAGCCGGGGATGGCCCCCGGCCGAGGTGTAGAAGGTGTAGCCCTCGTCCAGCGCCTGCTTGGCCGCGTCGCGAATGAAGGCGGGCGTCACGAGATCGGTTTCCCCGAACCACAGGGGGATGATTCCGGGATCGCCGAGCCCGAGGCGGGACACTTCCGCGATGGCGTTGGGCCGGAAGCGCAGCATTTCGGCGCGGATCGGGTCGCGGACGGTCAATTCGGGGGCTCCGGAGGCGGAAAACGGGGATTTTTATCGGACTTAAGGGTTGCGCGGGGCAGGCGAGGGCCGTATAAGCCCCGCCATCTCACACGCGGTCAAGGCGTGGGGACGGGCCTGTCCCCGATCCTCGCCTACCTTCCGGTGACGGCAGGTGCCGTCATTTGGGCCGCGGCGGAACAACCGGTCAAGGAGTGACGGCACATGGCTTTGCCGAATTTTTCCATGCGCGATCTGCTCGAAGCGGGCGCCCATTTCGGACACCAGACGCATCGCTGGAACCCGAAGATGGAGCCCTACATCTTCGGCGCGCGTAACAACATCCACATCATCGACCTCGCCCAGACGGTGCCCCTGCTTCACCAGGCCCTGCTGCAGGTGAAGAAGACGGCCGCCGCGGGCGGGCGCATCCTCTTCGTCGGCACCAAGCGCCAGGCGTCCGAGCCGATCGCCGATGCCGCCAAGCGCTCGGCCCAGTACTACGTCAACCACCGTTGGCTCGGCGGCACGCTGACCAACTGGCAGACGATTTCCAACTCGATCAAGCGCCTGCGCCAGCTGGAAGAGACGCTCGATGCCGGCGCCGTGGGCCTCACCAAGCGCGAGGCGCTGGAGCGCCAGCGCGATCGCGAGAAGCTCGAGCGTTCGCTCGGCGGCATCAAGGAAATGGGCGGCCTGCCGGACCTCCTCTTCGTGATCGACACGAACAAGGAGGCCATCGCCATCGCCGAGGCCCGCAAGCTGGGCATCCCGGTCGTGGCGATCCTCGACTCCAACTGCGATCCGGACGGCATCTCGTTCCCGATCCCGGCCAATGACGATGCCGCCCGCGCCATCTCGCTCTATTGCGATCTGGTCGCCCGCTCGATCGTCGATGGCCTGTCGGAGAGCCAGGGCGCCTCGGGCGTCGATCTGGGCGCGTCGGAAGAAGCCCCGGTCGAGGACCTGCCGAGCATCGAAGCCGCCTGACCGAAATCGATTTCCGTCGGGCGGCCGTATCACTGATGCGGCCGCCCGTTTCTTATCAGCGCCCCTGACGGGCGCGCCGAACGAAGACAGGACTGACCACTATGTCGACCATTACCGCCGCGATGGTGAAGGATCTGCGCGAGATGACCGGCGCGGGCATGATGGACTGCAAGACCGCGCTGAACGAGACCGGAGGCGATATCGAGGCCGCGATCGACTGGCTGCGCAAGAAGGGCATCACCAAGGCGGCCAAGAAGGCCGGCCGGACCGCCGCCGAGGGTCTGGTCGCGCTTGCCGTCGAAGGCGCCAAGGGCGTTGTTGTCGAGGTCAACTCCGAGACCGATTTCGTCGCGCGCAATACCGAGTTTCAGGAAATGGTCTCTGCCATCGCCGGCATTGCGCTGGCATCTGGTGCCGACGTCGAGGCGCTGAAGACCGCTGCCTATCCCGGCGCCGGCTCGGTCGCCGACAAGATTCAGGCGACGGTTGCCAAGATCGGCGAGAACATGGCGCTGCGCCGGGCCGCCACGATTTCGGTCGGCCAGGGCGCCGTCGGCTCGTACATCCACACCCAGATCGCCCCGGGCCTCGGCAAGATCGCCGTGATCGTCGGTCTGGAATCGACCGGGTCGTCCGAGGCGCTGACCGCGCTCGGCCGTCAGGTCGCCATGCACATCGCCGCCTCGTCGCCGCTCGCGGTCGATCCCTCGGGTGTCGATCCGGCGGTGGTGGAGCGCGAAAGGGGCGTTCTGGCCGAGAAGGCCGCGGCCTCCGGCAAGCCGGCCAACATCATCGAGAAGATCGTCGAGTCGGGCATCAAGACCTTCTACAAGGAGGTCTGCCTCCTCGATCAGCCCTACGTCCATGACGGCGGCAAGACCGTCGCCCAGGCGCTGAAGGAAGCCGAAGGCAAGGTCGGCGGCCCGATCAGGATCACCGGCTTCTACCGGTTCGCCCTCGGCGAGGGGATCGAGAAGGAAGAGAGCGACTTCGCCGCCGAAGTGATGGCGGCTGCCAAAGGCTGATAGGATCGCGCCGACTCGCCACGCAATGGGACCCCGACACCATGTCTGAAGACTTGCTCTACAAGCGCGTGCTTCTGAAGGTGTCGGGCGAGGCGTTGATGGGCGGCCGCTCCTACGGCATCGACCTGGAGACGGTCGATCAGATCGCTTCTGACGTTAAGGAGGGCGTCGAAACCGGCGCCCAGATCTGCCTGGTCATCGGCGGCGGCAACATCTTCCGAGGCCTCAGCGCGGCGGCGTCCGGCATGGACCGGGCGAGCGCCGACTACATGGGCATGTTGGCGACGGTGATGAACGCGCTCGCCATGCAGAACGCGCTCGAGAAGATCGGCGTACCCACACGCGTCCAGTCGGCGATCCCGATGAGCGCCGTGTCGGAGCCCTATATTCGCCGCCGCGCGGTGCGGCACATGGAGAAGGGCCGCGTCGTCATCTTCGCTGCAGGGACG
>ERZ761602.8662-NODE-8662-length-10154-cov-3.141004_pt1 | contig 10154 bp, 6 predicted proteins | sample MGYA00512165_ERZ761602 | MGnify/ENA primary metagenome ERZ761602 (study PRJEB28899, sample SAMN02445085) | bioreactor sludge metagenome | biome: EBPR sludge; isolation source: Thorneside wastewater treatment plant | place: Australia: Brisbane, Thorneside...
GTCGTAGACCGCCGAGGCAACCGCGTCGGCCGCGAAGTTCACCTTGGTCGCCGACGCCGCAGCGGGGGCGGTGCCGTAGCTGAACGCGTAGCGCTGGTCGGCCGCGAAGGGCTCGCCACTCCGCAGGTTCATCCCGTCGAACGTCACGAGCGAGATGGCCGTGCCCTCGCCACCGGCGCCCGGGACGTCACCGGGCTTGGCGAGATCGATCGCCCAGGGGCCGATCGCCTCGGCCACGACCTCGCCGGTGCGCGACTGGTCCGACGGGGCGACGTCGGGGCTCTCGGCGAGCCACACGCGGCCGACGGTGACGAACACGTGATCGAAGTCGAGCGCCCAGCCGTCGGCGATCACGACCTCACTGCCGTCGGGGAAGCCGAAGCCCTCGGTGGCCAGATCTTCACCCGAGACCTGCACCGTGATGGTGCCGCTGCCCGGCTCGCCGTCGGCTGCGTCGTCGCCGCAGCCCGCGCCGGAGGCCCCGAGCGCCACCAGCACGAGAGCGGCGCGCACACGTTGGATGTCGACGTTCATGACGCGAGTCATGCCGCCGCGGTCCAGTTGCGTCAAGGATACAATTGCAACTGTGTTGCGATTGCGGGTTCGGCCCTACTGGCCCGGGCCTCCGGGGCCGCCGCCGCTCCCGTCGTCGGTGCAATTGATACCGCCGGCGTCGAGCGCCTCCTGGCAGGCATCTTCGCCGCCGATCTCTTCGAGCAGATCGACCGAGGCCTCGCACAGCGCCTGCGACTCGCCGCACTCCGTGCACTCGGACTTGAGCGAGGCGCAGCCTCTCACGAGCGGCAGGTCGTTCGCGCCGACGCAGTCGGCGAGATCTTCGGCCTCGTCGTCGCAGTCGCTCAGATCGACGGTGTCGTCGTCGCAGTCGAGCCGCTCTTCGGCGCACGCCGTGAAGGCCTCGTACGCGTCGTCGCAGCCCTCTTTCGCCGCCTCGGCCTGCGCGTCGTCGACCGAGTCGATACAGTCGTCGCGCTCGCTCTCCGAGCAGCCGGTGCAGTCGCACACCAGCTCGCACAAGCTCTCGGCGGACGCACCCCCGCACCCAGGCGACGCCGCGACCGCCATCGCGAGCACCCATGCGCCCGCCAACACGACCCCACCACGCCGAACGCTATTCATTCGTGACCTCCCTCCGACAATGACGCTAGGCCGTCAGCAAAGTCGGGGCCAGCCCCGCGAGGCCGCGGAGCCCGGCTATCTCGCAGGGAGGTGCGAACGCGCAGGCACAGTTTGCGCCACGCGGTACGCAGAGGAAACGGCCCCGGTCAATCGGGGACGTACGACACGGGCGGGACGAGGAAGAAGACGTCGCGCTCGTCGACGAGCGAGCCGTCACCGAGGACCTTGACCGTGGCCACGAAGAGCTGGGGCTGGTCGGTCGCGGGGACGGTCGTGTTCATCGGGACGGGGTGAACGTCCCAGCACACCGGCGTGCCCGGCAAGAGGTCGGGGTACGCGTCGTCGTAGCTGTCGGAGTTCGTGTCCTCGGTCACGAGGCCCGAGGTGCAGTTGCCCATGCCGGAGACGTTCGCCTCGAGGTAGTCGACGAACTGCATCGCGTCGCCCGCGTCGCCCGGGGCGTCCTCGGGCTCGACGGTGACGTCGATCGGCTTGCCGCGGACGATGTCGAGGACGGCGTCGACCGTCTTTTGCTGCACCTGCGCGTCTGCGGCCGGGTAGACGAAGGGGTTGCCCATGCCGTCGATCGACTGGGCGAGGATGGCGAGCGCGTTGTATTGCGCGAGCTGGTTCGAGCCGTCGTCGGTGCCGTAGAGCGCGACGAACTTGATGTCCTGCGCGATCAGGTTCTGGGCCGCGTATTGCGGGGTGAACGTCGCGCAGCCGGTGCCGGAGCACTGGTTGTCGGCGTCCGAGACGTGCAGGTAGATGCGGATGGCCTCGGGCCGGTAGCCCGGGCACCCGATGCCGGAGGCCTCACACCCCATCGTCGCGAACGGGATGCCGGGGCACGCGGCCGGGTTCGCGACGCACGCCGGCGGCTGGTAGATCGCCTCGCTCGCGCCGGGTGAGCCGCCGATGTTGATCGCCGCCGCCGTGACCGCCGGGTCGGGCTGGAGGCCGACCATGTTGCGGTACGTGTTGAGGTCGTTGAAGAGGCCGACGCCCGTCCACATGTTGGGCACGCAACCCTGCCCGACGTTCGGATCGGCGATGCACTGATCGTTGAAGCAAATCTGGTCGGTGCCGCACTGCGAGTCTTGTGTGCACTGCGTGCCGAACTCGTCGCACGCCAGCGTCGAGATGATCGACGAGAGCGTGGACTGGAGCGTCTGGAACTCTTGGCTCATCGAGCCGGTCTGGTCGATCGTGAAGTAGAGGTCGGCGTACTGGATGCTCGTCCGGAACTCGAGCGTGTCCTCGAGCGGGTCGGTGGGCTGCATGTACGGGACGAGGAACACGAAGTCGCCGTTGGCCTGCGGGGTGTCGAGCGGATCTTGCGGGTCGGTGCCGGCGGCCCACTCGATGAGATCGCCCACGCCGTCGCCGTCGGTGTCGCCGATCGTCGGGTCGCTGCCAGCCTCGACCTCGAGGATGTCGGTGAGGCCGTCGGCGTCGGAGTCGAGATCGATCGCGTCGGGGGTGCCGTCGTTGTCGGAGTCGACGGGGGCGGTGTTGGGGTCGTCGTCGCCGGCCTCGACCGAGTCGGGGATGGTGTCACCGTCGGAGTCGAGATCGTAGCGATCGAGGAAGCCGTCTTGGTCGGTGTCGCCTTGCCCCTCGAAGCCGTCGACGAGCGAGTCGCCGTCCGAGTCGCGGTCGAGGTAGTTGGCGGTGCCATCGCCGTCGCAGTCTTGCGGGGCGTCGACGCTGCCGACCGGGTCGGGGAGGCCGTCGGCGTCGCAGTCGGCGCTCGCGCCTGTGAGCTCGAACGCGTCGTCGGCGCCGTCGCCGTCGTTGTCGGGATCGGCGGCGTTGTAGATGTTGTCTTGATCGAGGTCGTCGCCGCCCTCGAGCTGATCGAGCAAACCGTTCTCGTCCGAGTCGAGGTCGCGGTAGTTCGGGGTGCCGTCCTCGTCGGCGTCGAGGGGCGCAGTCGTGATGTCGGTGTCGCCGGCCTCGACCGCGTCGAGGATGGTGTCGTTGTCGGAGTCGGTGTCGAGGAAGTCGAGGGTGCCGTCGCCGTCGGTGTCGACCTTGTCGAACGCGCCCTCGTCGGCGTCGGAGATGGTGTCGCCGTCGGAGTCGAGGACGTCGTTGTTGGTGCCCGCGCCAGTGCCACCGGCGCCGTCGGTCTCGCCGGCCTCGCACGCGGCGAGCGCGAGGAGACACGCGAGCGGAGCCGACCAACCGATGCGAGACCAATGAAACAAGTTCGGGACGCGACGCTTCACCATGGCGACAACCTCTCTAGGCCAAGGACCCAGTCGACGAGGCGCCAGTATACCCTTACGGGAGTATTCTTGCTATGCTGCGCGCCCCTCGAACGGAACGAGAGGCTCCTATGGCTTTCGCGCTTCACTCTCGTAGCTCCCTCGTTCTCGTTGGCTTTTTCGCGCTCTCTGCCGGGGGCTGCGCGACCGAGATAAGCGGCGGCTTTGGCGGCGATGGCGGCGCCGGGCCTGCCTCGAGCAGCTCCAGCAGCAGCGCGTCGTCGACCGCGTCGTCCACGTCGTCGTCGACGACGTCCGGGATGGGGTGCGCACAGAATTGTGCCGACGTCGAAGCGCCCGCGTGCATGCGGGGTGAGTGCGACATGAACACCGGCACCTGCGTGTTCATGCCTGCCGACGACGGCGACCCGTGCGAAGACGGGATGTTCTGCACCGATGGCGACACGTGCCTCGACGGCGAGTGCGTGGGCGGGCCGCTGCCCGACTGCGGCAGCTCGGCCGACCCGTGCCTGGAGACCGCTTGCGACGAAGAGTCGGACGAGTGCGCCCCCGTGCCCAAGCCGAACGGCAGCTCGTGCACCGCGACCGACCCGTGCATGGTCAACGCGATCTGCCAGAACGGCCTGTGCCTCGGCGCCCCGAAGGACTGCTCGGCTGCGCCCGTGCCCGACGAGTTCCACGTCGCCGTCTGCGACCCTCAGCAGAACGGCATGTGCGTGCCGATCCTCGGCAACGATGGCCTCGAGTGCACCACGTTCGGCGACCCGTGCATGGTGCAAAAGGTCTGCGACCAGGGCGCCTGCGTGGGTGGCGTGCCCAAAAACTGCTCGGCGTTCACCAACGGTTGCAACAACGGCGCGTGCGAGCCCGTCACCGGCGCCTGCTTCGCCGACCCGGTTCCCCCCGGCGGCACGTGCCTCGAGGCGACCGACGCCTGCAACACAGGCATCTGCGACATGAACGGCGCCTGCATCGGGCAGCCCGCGAACGACGGCGGCAGCTGCAACGACGGCTCGAACTGCACCGTCAACGACGTGTGCGGCGCCGGGACTTGCGCCGGTACCCCCGATCCGAACTACACCGTCTTCTTCTCCGACACGTTCTCGTCTGCGTCGCAGGGTTGGACGCTCGGGCCCGAGTGGCAGATCGGGCCGGCGATGGCGAGCTCGTGCGGCTTCAGCGTGGGCAACGACCCCGCCACCGACCACACGCCATCGGCCGACAACGGCATCGCCGGCGTCGTGATCGGCGGCTGCTACCAGCACGTCGCCCACGGCGACTACTGCATGGAGAGCCCCGTGATCGACGCGAACCCGCCGGGTAGCGTCTTTCTCTCGTATTACCGGCACCTCCACAGCGACTACCCGAACTTCATGTCGAGCCACGTCGACGTGTCGTCGAACGGCGGCTCGACGTGGACGCCGGTCTACTCGGTGCCGTCGGGGCAGTCCCAGAACGACACTCAGTGGACGTTCGCCTCGTTCGACGTGACGCCGTTCAAGAGCGCCACGATGAAGGTCCGGTTCTGCTTCTCGATCGGCACCGTGGGCGGGCTCTTCACCGGCGGCGGCTGGAACGTCGACGACGTGGTCGTCGCGACCTCGGCCTGCCCCTAGCGGCCGGCACCCGGGTGGCGGTTTCAGCCACCCGTGGGCCTGCTCGCAAGGGCGTCGCCCGGGGTAGCATCGGCGCTCGATGTTCTGGGAGGAGCAGAGTGCGGTGCTCGAGCGCGTGGCGGCGGGCCACGTCCTCTCCGAGATCCTCCACGATGTCGTGGCGCTCATCGAGCGACAAGCCGCGGGCATGCTCTGCTCGATCATGCTCCTCGACGCGTGGAGCGGGACGGTGCGCACGGCGGCCGCTCCGAGCCTCCCGAAGGCGTACACGTCGCAGCTCGACGGTCTGGCGATCGGGCCCAAGGCGGGCTCGTGCGGCGCGGCCGCCTACCTCGGCGAGCGCGTCGTGGTCGAGGACATCGCGACGCACCCCAACTGGGAGGCGTACCGTGAGCTCGTCGCCCCGTTCGAGCTCCGCGCGTGCTGGTCGAGCCCGATCTTCTCGACCGACGGCCGCGTCCTCGGCACCTTCGCGATGTATTACCGCGAGCCGCGACGGCCGACGGAGGAGGAGGAGGCCTGGGTAGACGCGGCGACGCACCTGGCGTCGATCGCGATCGTGAGCGACGCGGCGACGAAATCGTTGCGTCGCAGCGAGGCGCACGCGCGGCGGCTCGCCAGGCTCTACGCGATGTCGAGCGCGGTGAACGAGGCGATCATCCGTGAGCGCGACGTGGATGTGCTGTACCGCAGCGCGTGCCGGATCGTCGTCGAGCACGGGATGGCTCGGGTCGCGTGGATCGGCCTCGCGGGCGACCCCGCCGACGCGGTGGCGCCCATCGCTCACGCGGGCGCGGCGTTCGAGCAGGTGTGGCGTCTGCACGCCGAGCCCGGGAGCGCCGGCAGGGCCGCGATCGCGACCGCGCTGAGAGACGGCCGCCCGCTGGCGTTCGGCGACCTGGCCGACGACGCCGCCCCCGCCTGGGGCAAGGCCGCGGTGTCGCTGGGGCTCCGTGCTTCGGTGATCGTTCCGATGCGTCACCGCGGCGCGACCGCGGGTGTGCTCGTGATCTACTCGGAGGAGGCGGGCGCGTTCGGTGAAGAGGAGACGCGCGTCATCGGCACCCTCGCCGAGGACATCGCGTTCGCGATCGAGTCTGCGAAGACGGCCACCGCGCTGCGCCAGAGCGAGGAGCGGCTGCGCAGCATGATCGAGCGGACGCCCGACGTGGCGATCCAGTGGTACGACGACGACGGCAAGATCATCTTCTACAACGAGGCGTCGAGGCGGCTCTTCGGCTGGGGCGGGCGATCGGCGATCGGCAAATCGCTCTTCGAGCTGGGGTTCTGGGACCGCTCCGAGGAGGACCGTTTCGCGGATGCGCGTGCGGCGGCGGCCGGCGATCGGCACGTGGCGCCGACGCAGTTTCGCTACAAGCGGCCCGACGGCTCGGAGGGCTTCGTGGTCTCGACGGTCTTTCGCATCCCGCTCTCGGAGACCGAGCAGTGCACGGTCTGCATGGACGTCGACCTCACCGAGCATCGGCGCATGGAGGCCGCGGTGCGCGAGAGCGAGGCGCTCCGCGCGTCGATCTACGACAACGTCTCGGACTGCCTCTTTTACGTGCGCGTGGAGCCCGGTGAGCGCTACCGGTTCATCTCGGTGAACCGCGCGTTCCTCGAGGCGACGGGCCTCCGCGCCGACGCAGTGGTCGACCACTGCGTCGACGAGATCGTCCCGCCTGCGTCGCTCGCGCTGGTCAAAGAGAAATACGCCGAGGCGATCCGGACCCGCCGGCGCACGTCGTGGGACGAGGTGTCTCGGTACCCGAGCGGCACGAAGTACGGCGAGGTCAGCGTCAGCCCGATCTTCGACGCGAGCGGCGCGTGCACGCACCTCGTCGGCACCGTTCACGACATCACCGAGCGCCACGAGGCCGAGGAGCAGCGGCGCCAGATCGAGGCGCAGATGCACGAGGCGCAGCGGCTCCAGGCGCTCGGTACCCTCGCCGGCGGCATCGCGCACGACTTCAACAACCTGCTCGCGGCGATCCACGGCAACCTGGACGTCGGCCTCGGCCTCATCGAGCCGGCGCACCCGGTCCGCGACCTGCTCGTGGACGTGAAAGTGGCGGCGGGGCGGGCGACCGACCTGGTGCGGCGCATCCTCGCGTTCGGCCGCAAGACCGAGCCGAGCCGCGAGCTCTTGGAGCTGCGGCCGGTGGTCGCCGAGGCCATCGACCTCGCGCGGGTCACGCTCAGCAGCGGGACGCGGCTCGAGCGCACGTTCGCGGCCGACGTTCCGCGTGTCCTGGGTGACGCGACGCAAGTCCACCAGGTGGTCGTGAACCTCATCACCAACGCGGCTCACGCCACCGACGAGCGGCGCGGCACCATCGACGTTGCGCTCGATCGCTGCGTCCTCGGCCCCGACGGCGCGCCGGGCGCGGAGGATCTGCCGCCAGGGGTGTACGCGCGCCTGACGGTCCGGGACGACGGCACCGGGATGGACGCCGAGACCGTCCGCCGCGCGTTCGAGCCGTTCTTCACCACCAAGCCCGAGGGCAAAGGCACCGGGCTCGGTCTCTCCGTCGTGCACGGCGTCATGCGAAGCCACGGCGGCGCCGTCACGCTGTCGAGCGAGGTCGGCAAAGGCACCACGTTCGAGCTGTTCTTTCCGGTCGCCCCCGACGGCGCGGCGGGCAGCGTCTAGCGGGCTCGGGCAGACGGGTAGGCAAAGTCTACCCGCCGGTTCTTGGCTTTGCCCGCGTCGCTCGTCGACGACGCGATCGGCAAGTCGGAGCCGAAGGACAAAACTGTCAGGTTCGCGGCCTTCGCGCCCTTCTTCACGAGCCAGTCTTTGACGACGGTGGCGCGCGCCTGTGCGAGCTTGGCCGCGTCGGGCTCGGCCGGGTCGGCGTGGCCCCGGATCGTCATGGGCTTGTCGAGCGGGACCGCGCCGAGAGATTTCTCGGCCTCGCGAGAGAGCGTCGCGGCGCCGCTGCCGAACGCGATCCGCAGGAGCTCGCCCTCGGCGATGACACCCGGGTCCTCGGGCATCGAGCAGTCGAGGCACGGTTGGGGCTTTGGCGGCGGGTTGACCATGCGCGGCCACGTGGTCGCATCGCCGAGCTTCATCGCGGCGTCGGTGAGGCCGACGTCGAGCTCCTTGGTGATCGCGCCGAGGAACTCGCGGTGGGCGTGCAGGCGCTGGCGAAACGCGACGCCGCCCCAGTCGCCGCACATGCCGGACTTGATCGAGTCGCGAGCCGCGATGATGGCATCCGCGGCGGCCGCATATTCTTTGCGACAGTCCTTCGGGGCGCACGTCGTGGGCACCGCCTTCCACGCGGCTCCGAGCGCTTCGTAGACGGGCGCGAAGCGCTTCTTCAGATCTTCGAGCTCGGGCTTCTCGGCGGCGGGGAGGCTCGACGCCACGTCCAGAGGAGGAGCCTCGGCGAAGACGGTCTCCCAGGGACGAAGCGAGCTCGCTCCGGCCGGCGGAGTCGCCGTGCCCGTGCCCGTGCCCGTGGCGGTCGCGGTCGCGATCGCCGAGCTCGTCGGGGCCGCGGTCGACGTCGCGGCCGTGCCGCCGTCGGGGAGAGAGCCGTACGGCGCCGATTGCGACGAGCAGCCGAGAGCAGCGAGCGCGGTCGTCACGAAGACGGCGCGCCGCGCGAGGATACGGTCCCGGTCGGCGTCGTCGGGGGGCGGCGGGGGCGACATGGCTGCCAGGATACACGCGCGCATGGTCCAATGCCGGTGTGCGTGAGCGTGAGCTCATCGAGCGGCACGTGGCCGCCTACGCCGCCTATTTCGGCGTGTCGCCGGCGCTCGTCGAAGAGGCGGGCGACGTGCTCGTGCGCTTTCCCGTGCACCGAGAGCGGGAGTACGCGGCGGCGATCGCGCGGGTCGACGAGCTCGGATCGCATCCGGCCCTCCGCGCCTATCTGCAGCGGCTCGGGTTCGATTGGGGCAGCGAGGGGTATTTCTCGACCATCCCGAGCCTCGAGGCGTTCGCGGCGAGGCGCCGGCGAGAGGGCGCGGGCGATTCCGGGTTCGAGCCGGCGGTGTTCGAGGTAACGAGCCTCGCGATCGATCCGGCCGCGTGGCTGTCGGCGTGCGCCCGCGGCTTCGTGCCGTTCGCGTTCGGAACGACAGCGCTGTACGCGCGGCTCGCTCGCCGCCGTCTGCTCGCCCCGCCCTGGCGACGGCGTGCGGAGCGCTATTTCCTCTGGGGGCTCCAGCACGACATGACCCGGCACGCCCTGTTCACGCACCGCGTCCCCGCCGATGTGGTGCGGTCGACCGGCGATCGCATCGCGGCGTTCCTCGAACGGCGCCGGCCCGTGATCACGCCCGCTCCGCTGCTCCGCTTCTACGAGAGCGACCTCGTGCGCTGCTGCCAGTCGGTGTGGCGTGATCTGCCGAGCGCCGACGGCTTCGAGGCCGCCTTTCGGGCGCGTTCGGTGACGACACGCCTGGAGACGATGCTGGCCGAGCGGCTTCGAGCAGCGGAGCGGCCATCCGTCGTGTGGCTGTTCGACGACGCTACTTCGCCGGCGACGCAACCGACGCGCGAAAGAACATGAGGTGCTGCCACGGCAGACCGTCGAAGCTCCGCGCGACCGTGTAGCCGTTCGCCGACAGCTCCTTTTCGATCTGGGCGCGCGACATCTTGTGCTCCTCCTTGATGGGGACGTCGGGGTCCTCGGCCCGAAACTCCAGGAGCACGAGCTGCCCTCGGGCCGAGAGCGCGCGCCGCACGTCGCGGAGCACGGCCGCCGGGTCGGAGAGCTCGTGGTAGACGTCGGCCATCAGGACGAGGTCGCAAGCGCGCGAGGGGAGCTTCGTGCCGGTCTGGTCTCCGAGGACCGTCTCGACGTTGGTGACGCTCTCCTTCTTCGCCCGCTCCCGCAGGAGCTCGAGCATCTCGGGCTGGATGTCGACGGCGTAAGCGCGCCCGCCCGGCGCCACCGCGCGCGCCATCTTCAGCGTGTGGTAGCCGTTGCCTGCGCCGAGATCGCAGACGACGTCGCCGGGGGCGAGCCCGAGCTCGGCGAGCATCCGCGTCGCGTTCTCCTCGGAGTCGCGGGTCTCGCGGATGAGCCAATCGGCGGCTTCGTGCGTCATGGTCGGCGCGATCTGCCGACCCATGTACCAACCGGGCGGGTCGGGGCGCGGAGCGGTCGCGAGCGTGCTCGAGGCCGGCTCGGCGAGGCTC
>ERZ761602.8664-NODE-8664-length-10149-cov-3.985338_pt1 | contig 10149 bp, 6 predicted proteins | sample MGYA00512165_ERZ761602 | MGnify/ENA primary metagenome ERZ761602 (study PRJEB28899, sample SAMN02445085) | bioreactor sludge metagenome | biome: EBPR sludge; isolation source: Thorneside wastewater treatment plant | place: Australia: Brisbane, Thorneside...
AGTTGATTGAGCAGCATCGCCGAGCTATTTCCCATGAGTCAAATCCTTCACATCCTTGAGGTTTTGAGTCAACACCGCGATGATTTTCGTGTCGGTCGGCCCACCCGTTCGGCGAGTGCCAAACACACGCTCGGTCGGTGACTCAAAGATGACGCCGATGCTGTGCACCAGGAAGCCGGTACCACTTGCCCGCCCTGCTGTAGCAGTCAGGCACAATCTACGTGACAAACGCGACCGAGAACTCTGTCTCGGCACAACAGTATTGGTATGGGATATTACAAAGACATCCAAATCAAGATTGACTCCGGATTTGCGAACCCGCTGGTCACTAATGGCCGTTGTGTGTGTGCCGACTGCTTCGAGGAGCGTGGATTGAAGGACTTCATCACCGCCAACGCGACCGCAACCTTGTGCGATTTTTGCGGAGCCACGAGCATCGACCCTATCGCGGCCGACCTGGAAGAGGTGCTCGACCACATTGTCGGCTGCATGCGATTGGAATGGGACGACCCGAACAACTGCTTGCCCTACGAATCGGCTGAGGGTGGTTGGCAGTGTGGGTCTGTCTATGACCGAGCCGATGCATTTGAATGTGCAGGCGTTCTTGTGAGCGACAAGTCTGGTGACCTGTGGGACACGATGATGAACGCACTGGACGACCGCGAGTTCTGCGAAGCGAACCCGTTTTCGCTGTCGGAAGACAAGCGGTTGCTTGGTGGTTGGAATGCCCTTGCGGAGCGCCTGAAGCACGAAACGCGATTCTTCTTCCTTCGGGGTGAAGAAGAAGAGTTCGTCAGTCCGAGTGAACTTCTGGAGAGGCTCGCGAACGAGATTGCCGAACTTGGTCTCGAGACGACTCTCCAGGCCGGAACGAAGTTCTATCGGGTGCGCTTTCAAAGGGCGGGGGAGCACCATGAGACGGCCAGTGACCTTGGGCCGCCTCCAGTGGAGAGAGCGACCGTTTCGAACCGCATGAGCCCACCCGGTATCGTGATGACCTATCTGGCTGAAGACCCGGAGACGGCTCTCGCGGAAACTCAAAGTGGGCCAGGGGTTTACGCCTGCGGCGAGTTCGAGTTGCTGCGCGATGTCGTGGTTATCGACCTGAGCGCGATTCCTCCTGTGCCGAGCTTGTTTGACGCCGACCGGAACTACTTTCGCAGTGCAATCCGATTCCTTCGCGACTTCGCGGCCGACGTCTCGAAACCCATCGCCCATGACGACCGCGTTCATGTCGAGTACATCCCGACCCAAGTCGTCACCGAATACTTCCGCGAGGTCTTCGCGAAGAACCACTTCCCGGTTCAGGGGCTGCGCTACACCAGCGCGCCGCGCCCGAGCCACAGTTCGGTCGTCCTGTTCGCAGACCAGCGGGATGTCGAGGGAACGGATGCCAACACCGAGGATGGACAGGCACCTTTGTTGCGGCTCACGGGTCGCTCCGAGTTGGTTGTGCCCTAGGCTCTGGGTGCTGGTCATGGAAGGCGCTCCTCTTCCAGCCGGTGGCGAGTCACGTTTTCAGACACTTGAAAAACTGAGGCGAGGATTGAAGCAACTGGGTCGCGGACATCACTACCCATGCCCGTGATATCGACCTTCTTCTCTCTGATGATGCGCTGCCTCACCTTTTCGAGTTCAACTAAAAGCGTGGTTTGAGGAACGAGGATGTGCCCCGCGAAGTACGAGGCGTCTCGTTCCATCTCGTCGAGGAGCTTGGGGTCGAGGCTACTGTACTTTGCGAATGCTTGGGCTACGTCGTCGACGGAAACACTGTCGACATGCTCCCGATGAAGCAGGATGTGTCCGAGTTCGTGGGCAAGTGTGAACCGGTAGCGGGTCAGGTAGTCCTCGAAGTCATTGTTCTCCACGATGATGACCCTTCCCGAACTAAGCAGGATTCCCCGCCTTCCGAATCGTTCATGCAGTCCAATCCTCGGCTCAATATCAATCTTGAGCTTAAGTTCGAGGATGTCCTCAATGGGAACCGGGATGCTCAGGTCTGCGTGATGCTCCTTAAGGAATCCCTCCGCCGCGAGCCGGATGTCGCGGCGGGTCATCGGGCTACTCCTTCTTGAGGAACTCGACCAACTCGTTGAATTTCTCTTCGGTCAGTTCGGCTTCTTCGAGCGAGCGAAAGAGGACGGGAAGACCAGCCATCGCAACCTGATTGCTTCGAAGTCCCGTTGGGATTCGGTTCTTGCCAAGTTCCGCGAGTCTGTTCAGCTCTCGGTCTTCCTCCGAGTCGGGCTGAATCTGCAGCGCCTTTCGAAAGAGGTCGAGCCTGACTCCCGGTTCGGGCGGTTCGAGCACGCCGCGCTCGATTTTGCTGTAGTTGGCCGCATCCATTTGGATGAGGTTGGAGAACGCCCTGAGCGTGAGTTCCAGCTTCAGGCGTCGCTCCTTGACGAAATCTCCGAATGTGTTCATGGTTGCTCCTGTGGTAATCAAGATACCACACTCTATTGTTGGACGTCAACAGCAGTTCTTGGAGTTCCCGAAACGTTTGAATGACCATGGCTAGGCGTTGACCTCCTGAAGTTCCTTGGTTAGCCCCAACACCGAAGTAACCTCGGCTTGAATCAGCCGCAATCTGGCATCGCGGAACGCTAGGAACGTCTCGCGGTTCAGGTCCGCAAGCGCAGCCTGGTAGAGGGGCTCAAGCTCAGCACGATTTCGCCCAAAGAAGTCGGTCGACTGGTCTGGCATCTTGCCGCTCTTCTTCCGGTTGGCATACATGACCACCAAACGGTAGTTCCCCAAGTGGTCGGCGACATCGCCCAACTCCTTGTCGTTAAGCACCTTGCGTGGGAACACGTGGTCGACCTCCAACTTCAAGTCCTTTGGGTCGGTCTCTGGGTTGGCGGGGTCTTGCTGCAGGCGCCCTCCGTCGACGATGTTTAGCATCAAGTCGGCATTACCAAGGAAGTCGTTGTCGATGAGGTTATAGTCGACGGCGCTCTTCTCCACAATGAGCTTTCGGATTTCTTCGATGGGGAATCGACTCGGGTCTGCCGCTACGCCGTCCTTGACGATGCGATGCAAGCGGTCGATAACGCCGTCTGCGCTGCGGCTGAAGAGCCGCTTGATGAACGCCATGTGCAGATACTCCGCCATGAGCTGCGAGTTCTCGCCGTCGGGCTTGTCCACGTTGCCCGAAGCCATCATGTAATGCACGATGGGGATAAGCGCAGACTGCGACCGCAGGAACCGGGCGCACTTGATGCGGCCGCTCTCTTCTAGCCAGGCATAGACCTGCCGCAAGCACCCATGAAGTCGGTCGAGATTGGTCTCGATGGCCTTCACGAACTCGGGGTCTTTAAGTTTGGCGACCTCGTATTTGGCGCCCTTGTCAAACACGACTAAGCAAATCTTGATGAGAAAGTCGGTATTGAACTGGTGCCGATTGCCTTGGTTCAAGAACTTGAGAATCTTGGCGAACTCCTCTTCAGCTTCGGCAAGTTGAAGCTTCAGCGTGCAGAACAGCAGGTCGGACTTGCTGAGCACCATGCCACCGCTGTTGACCCGCTCAAAGATTTCCAGCACGTGGTCGTAGTCAATCTTGCTCGGGACGATTTGGAACAGGAGTGCATCGCTGGTTTTGAAGTAGTGCTCAAAGCGGTCGACGGTCTGCTGCACCACCTTGCGGCGCTCGATGTCATCTGGGTTCGCATCCGGGCCGGCAGGCTTGGTGAGGATGGCGTCCACAAATTCGCCCTTCGACTCGTAATCGAGCTTCGCCAAATCGGCAAGGGCGACCATCCAGGGCTTGTCCTTCGCTTCCGATGGGGAAAGGAACTGGAATCGGTAGTCTTCGTCGTCGTTCGACGGCCGATGGTCGACCTGAAGAAACACACGGCTACCGTTGTAGCTCCCGTAGAAGCTGAGATAGAGCGACTGCAGGCGCTGCTGACCATCGAGCACGAAGAAGGGGCTCTCCGCGTCGCTGGCATGGGGTGAGGACGTCAGATAGTCCGCCCCATCGTCGTAATCGCGCACGAACGCCCGCGTGCGGATTTCCTTGGCGTCGTCGCCCGCAGGCTGCCAAATCATGATGGCGCCGATGGGATAACCGTTCATGATGGAGTCGAGCAGCTTAAGGACACGCTGAGAATCCCACTCGTAGCCCCGCTGGATATTGGGGATGCGGAACGAGCCTGCGTGGATTTCCTTCAGCACGCTCGCGATTTTCTGGTTGGGGTCGAATTTCGGCATGGTTAGAAGGAGCCCTCCATCCCAAGGCCTCGGCAAGGGTTTACGTAAATGGCACTATCGACCACCGACCGGCTTCCGCTATTTCCCCTAGTCTCAGGCTGCTTTGAGTTCATTGCCTTCAAGTGATGCTCCATTTTACTTCCGCTATTCTCCGCTTCAGGTTTCCGTTATCAGCTCGGCGAGCACACCCCTCGCAGCCTCCCCAACATCTCCGGCAAGTCTCCAAACACGCACGCGCTCATCGCCCGATGCGGGTTCGACATGCCCTTGGTCTCGCCACTCACCAAGCCACTCGCGCGCCGTCCGGTCACTAACTCCAAACCACTCGGCGACGTCGCCAGGAGTAAACAGCGCATCGTCAGCCCGTTCGCCTACCGCTTGAACCAAGCTCCGTAGCATGAGGTTGTCGAATCGGCGGGACAGACCGCGAAGCGGATTAGCTTCAGCGCGTCTTGGCAAGAGGGCCTCAGTTGATTGACGCACCTCGCGGGCGCCTTCTAACATCGTCGACGTGAAATAGTCGAGCCACGGAGTCATGTCCGGGTCGTGGCGACCGAAGTAGTAGTTGTGGTTCAAGCCCATTTGAAGGGCGCCGTAATACGCATTCAAGTTGCGGGCGTAGTAGTCCTCCAGAGCCAGATAACCTCGGAATGCGTATCCGCTCCGCCAAAGCTCGTAGGTGGCCAGGGCACGGGTCGTCCTTCCGTTACCATCGCCAAATGGGTGGATGGTGACGAACCGGTATGCGACAATAGCCGCCCGAATGGGTGCTGGCAGTTGGCTCGCTTGTGGACTCTCCCACCACGCCACAAATTCAGCCATCAGTTCCGGCACGTCCTGTGGCTCGGGAGCCAAGTATTCGATGTTGCCGGTCGAACTATCAGTAATCGCCATCTGGTCGCTCCGATACTCGGACAGTTCACGGGGGCGACCTTTCCCACCAGAAAACACGATGGAATGGAGGCGCCTGACAAAGTCCTCGCTGGGTTGAACTTCGTCGGATACAGCTTCCGCAATCCACTCCAGAGCCCGCCAATAATTGCGAATCTCCATTTGCGCCTGACTCGGGGTGCGGCCTCGGTCGGCGATTGTCGCGGCAATGCTCTTTCGTGCGATGGGGTTGCCTTCGATGAGAGTGGAACTGTGCGTACTGCGTTGTCGAGCCTGCTGCCGCATCCTCAGGTCGGCAATGGCCGAGATGCGAACGTGCTCGGCGAACTCGCGTTGCCGCGCAATCTCCATGAGTCGATGCACCATGACGTCGTGGTACTCGAACCGAGGAACGTAAGCCATTTAGGCGTTGACCTCCTCAAGCTCTTCGGCGGGTTCGCTCACCGCAGTCGCCTCGCGGAGGAGAGCGGCTTTGTCCTCCCACTTGCGCTTGGCGGAGATGTCGATTGCCCAGAAACTCCAATCTGCGCTCGGCTTAGTGTTGCTGAAGCACAGAAGTGCCGTGTTGAAGTCCCACATCGGCGTGGAGAACGCCTGAGGCCCCATTCGAACGACGGCAAGCCAGCGCTGCTCCTTCAGAAGCTTCTGCCGGAACTTCTTGTCGCTACCGAGGAAGAGCCAGTTCTGAGGGCAGACCACGGCGTACTCTGCGCGGGGCTTGGCAAACGCACGAAGCCGCTCGACGAAGCAAGTGGCAAGGTCTTTCCTCGCCTCGGGGTGGTTGTCGTGGCAGAACTCCTTGAGGTCGTCGCCACCCTTGGTGACCGCCATGAACGGCGGATTGGTGACGACGAACCAGTAACGGTCGCTAAGCATCTGGGCGGCTTTGGCGACGCCCTGTGCACGGACACCCGCGTAGTAATCTTCCTTCGTCGCCTCCTTGGCGAGTGCTTTTTCGAGCAACCGCTCAAGGGCATTCCACTTCACCTGGGAAGCAAGGTCGAGCATCTTCTGGCGTTCGGTGTCGGGCAGGTTGTCTAGCGTGAACTGCCGTGCCTTCGCCTCTTGCGCGACATCGAACATGCCGGGCGGGTGGATGAGACTGCCGAGGTTTGCGGCTTTGGAAAAAGTGTCGTGGAGCATCGCCATGGCCGCGACGAGTTCCTTCTGGTCTTGCCCAAACCGCTCCCATCGCTCGCGGGTGCCCTTGAGCGGTAACCCCGTGCAAGCAATGTGAATATCTGGGAGTTGGCGGTATCCACCATGACGCCAAGCGACGAATGCAACGTTGAAGACCGCGATTTGAGTGCATCGGGGGTCTAGCTCTAGGCCACGGATGTTGTTCGCAATGGCGGCATCTCCGGCGTCCCTTGCGCTCAGGCCCTGCTCAATGTACATCGACTGGAAGAGGAGGAAGGCGTCAACCAGGAAGTGCCCGCTGCCACAGCAAGGGTCGAGGAACGTGACCTCTTGGAGTTTGGTTGGGTAGGTGGAATGGTCATGGGGAATGTCCGTTTTGAAGTAGTCCCATCCTCGCTTCAACTTGGAGTCGGGATTCTGACTCAGCCACCAAGCTCCGATGGTGTTCTCAAGCAGGAACCGCACCATGTAGTGCTCTGTGAAGAGTTGCGTGACGGCGCTGATGTCGCTGCCTTCAATGGCAGGTTTCTCTGCCTCGTTAACGTCCTTCTTACGCTGCGTCTGCCAGAACTGGTATGTCCAGCCGAGGCTGTCGTCGGCTTTGAAGACTGCTTCGGGCAACTCTTTGACCAGCTTCTCCAGGGCGAGACGGTCTTCCGGTGCGAACTTGACGCGAAGCAACGCATCGTCCGGACGGAAGATGGCAGGCAACATTTGCGCCGCGTATCTCGCCGCCAAGTCGTAGGCATCATTGACCCCCTCTTCTCGCTGAAGTTGCTCGTCGTCACAGTCTTCAAGGCTGACTGCAACCCCAGCAGTTGGGTGGATGAGCAGGTCGTTCTCGGCCAAGAATCGAGCGAAGAGGATTCGATGCCAATGCTCGTAAGCGCATTGCTCGACTAGTTCGTCGAAGCTTTCCAGTTGGTTCAGTTGGGCGCGCAGTTCACGATGCAGTGGGCGCTCTTCGGCTGGCAGTGTGCTCGGTGGCTGTTGCTGGTCGACACCGAGTCGGCGCAGTGCCTTTCTTGCCGCAGGCTCAGCAAGGTTCCGGGCATTGACAACCGTTCTTTCCAGGTTTCGTCGCAGCAGACTGTCGAGAACACCCATCTTATGACACCTGTACGGGGCTATGCTCGACCTTAGCGAGAAGCTCGGCTTTCACAGCAGCAACGTACTCCTCCACGTCATCTGCTGTGCGGAGCAGCTTGCGCGGAGCGGTATACGTGATGCTGGTGGGTTCCAGCAACTGGCCAGCCTTGGTGGCAACCTGGGCAAACCGAGATGGTAACGCCGCAAGCTCAGCTTGCCATTGGCCCAGCCCAGCCTTTTTGAGCTGCTCAATAAGTTGCTGGGTCGTGCCCACATCCGGCAAACTGACGACGCGAATCTTCGCCTCCGTGATGATTTCCTTCCACTTGTCCTCATCCAATGAGTTCCAAGATTCCAATGTCTCCAACTTCTTCATCTCCTCAGAGAAGCATTCGATGAACTGGTTCATTACGCCGAGAAGCGCAGCCCTCAAGTCGTTTGAGATGGAGTCGACCAGTGGCTGAATCGGATTTGGTTCATCGACAAGCTGCCGGTTAGTCTGGATTGCATTGACCTGCTTACGGTACGCATCGTAGCCTTCCAAGTCCGTTGCGAGGGCGAGCAACTCCTTTAGGACATACCAACTTGGCAAACGGTCATCGATGCGCTTACGGGTTTTGTTCCATTCTCCAAACTGGATAATCAACTCCTCCGCACGCTGATACAATTCGAGCAGCTGCTCATTTCCGGTGAGCTCCTTGATGACCACTAACTCGTGGGCAGCAGGTCGCTCTGGGAGCGGTGCTTCGCCTCCAGCAGAGTTCGCGAGGTTAAGTGCCTGTTGGACGAAAAGTGGAGCTGCGCTCGCCTCCTCATTGGGCTTGCAGGGCACGCCAAGTTGCTGGAACAATCCGCGAAGCTTGATGCGCTGGGGCACTGAGATGGTGACGCTCTCAACACGAAACTCAGAGTCTCCAATCGTCTTCTGGTCGAGCTCCGTGGCCTTAATCGGCTTGCCCTGGCGTACTGCGAAGATTGCCCCTCCGGCAAGCAGGGCGAGCAACGCGCCGTCAACCGCATCTTGTGACCATCCATACGGCTCGCGAGTGAATCGACCCCTTACTTCTGAACCTCGCTTTCCCGAGGCCAGAAACTCGACGACCGACTTGCACACCTGATGGTCGGTAGCAACACCCGTGAACCCGAGTGCCTTCAGCGGGTCTCCAGCCCCTCCGCGAGCTTGAGCTACAACCTGGTGCCACTTTGCATCGTCCGCTTGGCCGAATCGCGGAAATAGACGGGTAGCCGCAATATCGCATGCTGCCTGCAAGTTAGCTTTGAGGGTGTCACCATTATCAACCTCGGAACCGCCTCCCAGCATCACGCTGGACGCGGCGATTGCTTCTCCAGCTAAACGCTTGATATCCAGCAGGAATCCTTGCTTCCTCGCGTCGATGGCAGCCCGTGCTTGACGTCCCTCGTCAGTCGTAGGTATTCCTTTGGCGGCAAGCGTTTCTGACGCTGCTTCGTGATTGGCAATAGCGACCGCTAGCTCATCTCCTACCGACGGGACAAAAACGAATACAGTAGCATCCTCCTGGCCAGCACGCTCAGCGTCGGTCCTGACGTCTTTGTTCGAGACCATCCAACCATCGCGAACCCATACAGATATCTTCCCACCTTCTTGTTTGGGTCGCTCCTGACCATGCCTGAGGTTGAGGTCACGCTTGAGCTTAACCAAACCCTGCGTGACCGTTACCCCTCTGACCTCAGAGTCCAATGCGGCGGTGATGTACTTGCCGCGAACTTCAGCAACTTTAGACCGGTCGGCAATGATTTTGCGCTTTCGGCTTTCGAAGTCGTTGGCCCACTCCGACCCCTCGCGGGTCTGAATGCGGTACTCGCCGTCAACCAGCATGAGGTCGTTCGCCGCTAGCAGCTCCTTCAAAAGGTCTGGCACAAGTCGCCTGAGCTCAGCTCCACCCTCGCGAAGGTCTTCTACAAGCAGGTCAGCGAGATTCTCCGATGTAGCACGTACCCCGATGTCACCCACTCCTTCCTTCGGCAGCTTTCCGATTAGGAAGCACAGCGCACAGATTCTCCCTTTTAGCTCGCCGTGCTTCGGGTCATCCCTGGGTTGTTTCTCAATGGTGTGCAACTCCTCGGGAAGCAATGTCCCGGAGTTCTGAAGTGCGCCCTTCTCTTGATTGAAGAGGAAGTCGGCCGCGACTACCGTGCCCAGGTCTCTCTTCGCAACGCTACGAACAGCCTCGTCGACCAAGCGCAGTTGGGTCCGTAGCATGGTTGAGGTGCCTGTTGGGTCTACCGACCTCAGTACTCGCTCCCAGAATCTGCGTCGAGCGGGAAGTATGGGATAGTCGGCGACCAGCGTGTTGGAGTCCGAAGCCTTGGGAGCAATAGCTGCACCCTTTAGGTGCCTGAAGATTTCGCCCTTGTTGTCCTCAATAACCTTCTGAACAGCGTCCTTCGCATCCGGCTTCTTACCGAGCACGATGGTCCTCGTCACAGTCTCGACGTCGGCATCGGTCAAACCTATCTGCTCTTGGAATCGACCGGCCAGTCGTTGCAGGTACGGAGTCTCGGTGATGGCGCTTTGACCCGTTGCGACGAACAAGAGCTTAGCCTGGAATTTATTGTTGCAGGCTTCAACGATGTCTTGAACCGTTCGGCTCCGGTCTGTACTGTCACCGACAAACTGCTGCAGCTCGTCGAGTGCCAACAGGGTTAGAGGCATCTCGCCGTTCAGAGTGAGTGCAGCCTCGATGCCCTCGACCATTTGGTCAATGCTGATGTGCCCTCCGGTTGGAGGGAATTGAGCGCGAAGCGCCTTCGAGATTTCGGCGGGGGGAATGTCAG
>ERZ761602.8665-NODE-8665-length-10149-cov-3.734199_pt1 | contig 10149 bp, 5 predicted proteins | sample MGYA00512165_ERZ761602 | MGnify/ENA primary metagenome ERZ761602 (study PRJEB28899, sample SAMN02445085) | bioreactor sludge metagenome | biome: EBPR sludge; isolation source: Thorneside wastewater treatment plant | place: Australia: Brisbane, Thorneside...
GTCCTGTTCATGCGCGCCATCTTTCACCCGCGGCAGACGTGCCGCGGGCCGCTTGTAGTCATCGTGCAGTTCCTTCGGAAAAAGTTGTAGTCCGCCCGCGCCATGCGATTTGTGCATGATGCAGCCCGTCTCGCCGATGAACAGCGCGCCATTCCGATGAAAAGCATCACCTGGCGCAAACGCCGCGGGAATCGGCGGTAGTAAACGGCCGTCGTACCACGTGAGATCGACTGCGGGCATCGCCTCGCGCTCGGGAAAGCGGTAGCGCACGATACTCGCGCGCGGATACGTCTCGCTGCTCACGCCCTCTTCGAAATGCGAGCTCGTAGCCTGCACAGTTTCCGGCGCGCCAAGACGCAACGCCACAAATGCGGGATCGAGAATGTGGCACCCCATGTCGCCCAGCGGCCCCGTGCCGAAATCGTAAAACCCGCGCCACTGCAAGGGGCAATACACCGGGTGATAAGGGCGATAAGGCGCGGGCCCCAGCCACAAGTCCCAATCCAGCGAATCCGGCACCGGCGGTGTTTCCACGGGCCGCGCCATCATCGGAAAATTCGACCAAGGATCACCGCCAACAGGCCTGTCGCTCCACGCATGCACCTCGCGCACCGCGCCAATTGCCCCGTCGTCGATCCACTCGCACAATTGGCGAATCTCGTCGGACGAATGCCCCTGATTCCCCATCTGCGTTTGCACGCCAGACTCGCGCGCCGCGGCAGTGAGCGCGCGGACTTCGTGAATGCTGTGCGCCAGCGGCTTCTGGCAATACACGTGCTTGCCAAGCCGCATAGCCGCCATCGCGATGACCGCATGCGTATGATCGGGCGTTGCCACGATGACCGCATCAATCTCTTTCGATTCGGAATCAAACATTCTCCGAAAATCGGTATGGCGCGAGGCTTTCGGAAAAAGTTCAAGCGCGTCTTTCGCGCGCGTATGGTCTACATCGCACAGCGCCACGATATTCTCCGTGCTGCACGCGCGAAGATTCGAAAACCCCATGCCCCCCGCGCCGACCGCCGCGATATTCAGCTTCTCGTTCGGTGACACTTTTCGCGGAACAACTTTGGCCGTATTCATGCGCACCGTCGCGCCTGCGCCGACCGCGCTTACCGTTGTAGAGGCGAGAAACGCGCGACGTGTCAGTTCGTTTCTGTTCAAGGTGAGTGCTCCTGAGTAAGCTTGCGGGCTATGCACCCGCCATCGCGGCGAGTTGTCTGTCAATAAAAGCTGTCGCGCGCGCATCCTCCGCTTCCGGATCGCACACGCTGCGAAGTTCGCGTTCCAGCGCCGTAAACACGCGCTTCTCTTTCTCAGCAAGATTGTTCAACTCGTCAGGGTCATCTTCCAGATTGAACAATTGGTGTGGCGCGTCCATGCAATAGACCAGTTTCCAATCGCCCCTGCGAACTACATATCCGCCCGCCCGGGTGCCGTGACCGTGATACTCGCTGAACACCGCGCGTCTCGAATCATTCTTGCGAATTCCCTGCAACGGCTCGCCAATCCAGTGCGCCGGTTGCCGCATGCCAACCGACTGAAAAATCGCCGCACGCGCATCGTGCAGATCGACCGCCGTGCGCACGCGCTTCCCGCGATCAAAGTCGGGCCCGGCAGCAACCAGCGGAACCCGCGCACTGTCGTCGTAAAGACTGCTTTTCCACCACATGCCAAACTTGCCCAGCATTTCGCCATGGTCCGACGAATACAGGACGTTCGTGCTGTCGGCGAGGTCATGCTTCTCCAGCGCATCCAACACGCGGCCAATCTGTCTGTCGACATACGTCACGCAACCCAGATAGCCGCGGCGCAACCCGCGAATCTGCTGCTCCGAAAATTGGTCCGTTTGAAAATGATCGCGAAGGTCCCGCGCATAAGGATGTTGCGCGGAAGCCACATCGGCGCCGTGCTCCGGCAGGTCTCCGCCTTCCGCATACAAATCCCACAATTCTTGTGTCACCCGGTGTGGAAAATGCGGTTTTACAAGTTGCAGCACAAGCACCCAAGGCCGATCCATCTGCGCCGGCTTCTCCGCAAGCCACCGCAGCGCCGCCTCCACACATTCATCATCCGCCTGAAAAGGATTCGTATCGAGCGGACCGAACCCATCCGCGCGCTCCGCGCCGTCATCGCGAATCGCGAGAGGCTTTCGGCGAACATTGCGGTCGCCCGGATGCTTTCGTTCTTTAGGTAACAACATCTCGGAAAAACCCAGCGCATTTGCTTCCCGATACACGTCAACCTTGCCGATGTGCACCGTGTGTACACCCGCGTCGCGCAGCACCTGACCGTAGGATGGATACGCGAACTGAAACGCATTGCAGTTGTTGTAGCACTGAATGTCGTGAACGCGCCTGCCCGACATGAACGCGCTTCGGCACGGCAAACAGAGTGGGGAAGGACAGTACGTGTTTTCATAGACAGTGCCCGCGGCAGCAAGCCGATCCAGATTTGGCGTCTGCACGAGCGAATGACCATGAATAGAAGTCACGCGCGGATTGTGCTCATCGCTCATGATCAACACGACGTTAGAAGGTCGATTGTCGATAAGTTCGTTTCGGCCAGGGTGCGCCGTGTGGTAAGGCCTCGTGCCAAACGCCGCCAGCCCGATTCCCGCGGCACTCTCGGCAAAGAAATCTCGACGTGTGCGTTTATTGTCCATGATGGTTATGATGCTACCGCCACCCCGGAAAAACAATGACAACCCGCTGGAGAATCGCGCCATGAATATTACGCGGAGAGACTGGCTGAAAACCGCGAGCGCCTCTTTTGCCGCCAGCGCACTTGCCACGCGCACGGCGTCAGCCGCAACGCGCCCGAACATAATCTTCATTCTCGCGGACGATCTCGGCTACGGCGACCTCGGCTGCTATGGTCAACAGCGCATCAAAACCCCGAACCTGGATCGCATGGCTGCCGAAGGTCTTCGATTCACCAACTGCTACGCGGGCAGCACCGTCTGCGCCCCGTCCCGCTGCTGCCTTATGACCGGACTGCACACCGGCCATTGTTACATTCGCGGCAACGCGCGTTTGCCATTACGCCCCGAAGACGAAACCGTCGCCGAGTTGATGAAGCAGGCGGGATACGCCACCGCACTCATCGGCAAATGGGGACTCGGCAATGAAGACACAACCGGCACGCCCAACAAACAAGGCTTCGACTATTTTTACGGCTATCTTGACCAAGGTCACGCGCACAACTATTACCCGACGTATCTCTGGCGAAACGAACAGCGCGAACCCTTGAAGAACACCGAAGACCCCGAGCATCCCGGCGTCGCGATCGATCGCGTCGAGTATTCGCATGATCTTTTCGCCGAAGAGGCCCTGCGCTTCGTCACCGAACACAAGCAAGCACCATTTTTCCTCTACCTCGCGCTCACAACCCCACACGCAAACAACGAAGGCGGACGCGCGCGCGGCGACGGAATGGAAGTTCCGGAATACGGCATCTACGAGAATGAAGAATGGCCCAACACCCAAAAAGGCCACGCCGCCATGATCACCCGCATGGATCGCGATATCGGCCGCCTCATGGATAAACTGAAAGAACTCGACATCGACAAGAACACGCTCATCTTTTTCTCCAGCGACAACGGCACCCACAAAGAAGGCGGGGCCGATCCGGAGTTCTTCAAGAGCTCGGGCCCGCTCCGCGGATTCAAGCGCGCCCTGTACGACGGCGGCATACGCGTCCCCGGCATCGCATGGTGGCCCGGCACGCTTCGCCCAGGTGAAACCTCAGACCACATTTGGGCCTTCTGGGATTTTCTGCCCACCGCATGCGACCTTGCAGGCATCGCAACGCCACCGAACCTCGATGGCATATCCATCATGCCGACGCTGGCAAAACACGGCGCGCCCAACCCCACCGGCGATCAACAAAAACTACACGAATACCTCTACTGGGAATTCCACGAACAAGGCACCCGCCAGGCGATTCGCGCCGGCAACTGGAAAGGCGTGCGCCTCGCCATCAACGGCCCCATCGAACTCTATGACGTCGTCACCGACCCCGGCGAAGCCAAAAACCTCGCCTCTGCCAATCCCGAAGTAGTAGCAAAAATAGAAACCTACCTTGCCAAAGCACGCACCCCGCACGACAACTGGCCCTTGAAAGAACGCCCCCAAGGCTCAAGCGATCAGCTCGAGGTTGTTTGACATCCCCATATTCAATTGCTAAACTACCCCTTCGCCATTGACGCGGGGTGGAGCAGCCTGGTAGCTCGTTGGGCTCATAACCCAAAGGTCGTAGGTTCGAATCCTACCCCCGCTACCATTTAATTCCAAGGGCTTACGAGGAATCGTGAGTCCTTTTCTCTTTTCTTCGGATCTACCTTAATTCTCGCACCGATTGATCCATTCCGGAGCTGACTGCTCAGAAGTCTCTGCCTAGAAGGTCGACTTCTGACAGCTTGCGATTCGATCATCACGGGTTATCAACGTCAGTTTATAGACTTCGATCTTGAATCGAATTACAAAGTGACGCAGCCAAAGAACAAGCATTGCAAGCAACTAATCGCGCTTACCCACCACCCGAATCGAATATCCCGGCATCTCTTCGTCGAGATGCCCCTCCAGCCGCACTCGTGCGCCGTCTTCCCGGTAGTTCAGGATCGCCAACGACCCATTTTCGAGCGCGCTGACGAAGACTCGGTCGGGGTGTTCGACCGCAAGGGCCTGCAGGGTCAACGGGTGTAAGTTACTCATGCCACGCAGAATGCGCTCGATGTAGTCACCATAAAGCGCGATGGGTTCCATGTCGCCTTGAAATCGGTGGAATGCGCCATCGCCCGTGTCGCCGTTCTCCCACGCACTGAACAGGGCATGGTCGCCGGCGATGGTTACCTGCGGGACACGAGGATAGGTGGGATAGATCGCGCACCCGCCGGTGCGAATCCATCGGTCGATGATCTGTTGTACGTCCGGCTCGATGAAATTGCCCCAACAAAAAACTAGGACCTTGTACCGATCGAGATAACCCTGACGGATCAAGCGCTCATCAAGAAAATCCGTATCGATGCGACGCCGCACTTCCGCGGCGCGCGTATTGAATCCCCACGCGTAAAGGTGACGAAAAGTTCCATCGTCGAGTTGGTTCATCGTCTCCGGATAGTACACGGCAACATCGATCACCGGATCGGCGCGCAGATCGAGCAGGTGGAAATCGCGTAGCCAATTGGCCACGCAGAACGGCGGCTCAAAGAGTACGTTGTGGCGCGTGTACAAATTGTCACCGTTCGTTGTGATTGTGCTAAAGAAACGCGCAACCACACCGCGCGCGCTGTGGTAGCCCGCAGGCTCGTAGCCAAGATCGATTCCATAAAGCCGTGCGGCAGTGGCGGCGAGGCGGGGTGCATAAAAATTCTGCTCGAAGCTGTCCGTCTCGTTTGTAAGGCGAATCCCACCTGCGATCGCCTTCATGGACTCCGCCTGCCCCGAGAAGTCAGTGCCCGCCTCGCGAAACCCCCAACCCCCGGAGGATTGGTAAACTGAGGTATTCGGCAGGGCCTCGCGCGCGGCTTGCGCCCATAGATCGCACCATCGCGTCATGGAGTCCGTATACCAGCCCGTCATGTCCAACCGGCCCTGAAGCGTGCGGTAGCTTTCTGGCAGCTGAGGCTCAATGGCATCAAACGTCGTGAAGTCCTCCTCCCACGCAGCGTTGGTCGACTCGATGCTGCCATAGCGACTCTTAAGATAGTTTTGGAAATCCGTCCTGGCATACTCGTCGCCCGCCCACCAGCCAATGTGTGCGTGCATGCGATTGCCCCGAACGCCAAGCGCCCCACCAGCCCCCGCGGGAAATTGCGCCTCACCGAAATTGCCACTGGGACCCAGCCGCACCGCTTCAAGGATGTTCATCGGTTCGTAGTGGTCCCCGAAGGCCTTGAGCACGCGTTTCACATGCTGCAGGTTGGCGGCATTCCAAATAGTCGGCACTGCGTTTTCCGCGCCGTGTTCCAAACAGCGGAACCCGACATTCTCCGCCGAGTCGACGTACCACGCGGGCAGAGCAAACGCCGAAGTGACGACAAGATTCGGAAACCACTTCAGGCCACGCTCACGAATCGCCGCGACGATCGTGTCGTAATATGTGAAGTCGAATCGGCCAGGTTCGGTTTCAATCAAGTTCCAGCGGACAAAGCATTCCGCGGACGTAAAGCCCAAAAGCCGCGCGAGCGGCCCGTACTCGCGTATGTTGTCAAGCGCCACGTCGAGAGAGGGAGGATCGCCGACATCGGGAATGCCAATGGTGCACGTTACTTTCATCGGCCGCCGGAGCGAGAGTAAAGGTTCCACCAGCCGCGGCACCGCATCCGCAAGCGCCTTCCAGCGCGTTTCGTCCACAATCGCATAGGCTCGCAACGCAACAAGACCTTGGAGACCGGCAATCTTTAAATGCGGATGCGCAGTGTCGCCCGCGGGCAGCCGTGGATTATCGAACGCGAAGAGTGCATGGCGCACCCGCTGCTGGTTTAGGCGCGTGAACGATACTGATCGAAACGGAGTGGAGTAGCTTCCCTTGAATGCATCGTTAACGAGTAGCACGGGCTGTATCACGCCTGCACCTTCATCAAAGTATTCCACTTCCAGAAAAAGCGTGTTCGACTCAGGCAAGAGCGGGGCACGAAGGCGGAATTCCCAGTGAACCTTCGCATAAGCGTCCGCGTCCGCGGCGATGTGAAGTGCTTTCACTTCGCCATGATCAATCAAGCGAGTAATCTCCCGATTGTCGAGCGTCGCGAGCGCGGGGGAAGGGGAGGAGGCATGAAAGAGCAGTAAACCCGAAAGTTCGGCCGCAGATACCTCGGCATCAGGTCTACTATCGTTCTTGCTGCCTGCTTCCTGCCCCTCGGCGATCGCGCCGACAGCGCAGGCACCCGCCGCGACGATGCTTGCCTTGAGAAAATGCCTGCGTTTCAAGATTAACTCCTCTTGATCAATGCCGAAGGGGTTCACCGAACAGCCGGTACTTTACTGCACAGAGCGATGGTTTTAAAAAGTGCGGCAAGTCAATGTCGACTCCAATCATTCGGAGTCAAGTCAAAAAAAGGGCCTGCTCGAAGATTTCTCCGAGCAGGCCCACAACAATCGGCAAATGCTTCAGGCGTAGAAGTAATCCACCCCTATCGCGCGGCGAGGTCGAAACGATCCAGATTCATCACCTTCGCCCACGCGGCCACGAAGTCACGCACAAACTTTTCCTTTGCATCGTCACTCGCGTACACCTCCGCAATCGCGCGAAGCTGTGAATTCGATCCGAAAATCAGATCAACCGCGGTTCCGGACCATTTGAGCTTCCCGGATTCCATCTCATGCCCTTCATACACATGCTCGTCTTTGGAAGATTTCTTCCATTTGATACCCATGTCCAGAAGGTTCACGAAGAAATCATTGCTCAACGTTTCCGGCCGCGAAGTGAACACGCCGAGCTGCGACTGCCCCGTGTTCGCGTTCAGCACGCGCAAACCGCCAATAAGCACTGTCATCTCAGGCGCTGTCAACGTAAGCAGATTCGCCCGTTCGATAAGGAACTCTTCATTGCGCCGATTGAGACCTCTGCCGAAATTGCGGAACCCGTCCACCTTCGGCTCAAGCACCGCGAAAGATTCCGCATCCGTCTGCTCCTGCGCCGCATCGGTGCGCCCCGGCGCGAAAGGAACCGTCACCGCGTGACCCGCCTTCTTTGCCGCCGCCTCGACCGCCGCGCATCCACCCAGAACGATTACGTCCGCAAGCGAAACTTTCTTTCCGCCAGACAAGGTCTTGTTGAAATCCGCCTGCACCTTCTCGAGCGCCTGCAAAACCTTCGCAAGTTCCGCGGGATTGTTCACCGCCCAGTCTTTCTGCGGCGCAAGCCGAACGCGCGCGCCATTCGCGCCACCGCGCTTATCACTTCCCCGGAACGTCGACGCCGACGCCCAAGCCGTGGAAACCAATTGGCCGATCGTCAATCCGGAAGCAAGAATCTTCTCCTTAAGCGCCGCAATTTCTTTCTCACCGATCAACGCATGATCAACCGCGGGCACCGGGTCCTGCCACAACTGCGCCTCGGGCACAAGCGGCCCAAGGCAACGCGAAACAGGCCCCATGTCGCGATGCGTGAGTTTGTACCACGCCTTCGCGAAAGCCTCCGCAAACGCAGCCGGGTTTTCATGAAACCGCTTTGAGATCGGCCCATAGATCGGATCCAGCTTCAACGCAAGATCCGTCGTGAACATCATTGGTGCATGCCGCTTGGAAGGATCATGCGCATCCACTACCGCCGTCGCCGCGGCAGGATCCGTAGGCTTCCACTGCCAGGCGCCCGCCGGGCTCTTCTCCAAATCCCACTCATATCCCAACAACGTGTCAAAGTAACTGTTGTCCCACTTCGTCGGTGTCGGTGTCCAAGCGCCTTCCAACCCACTCGTGATCGTGTCGCCCGCATTACCGCTGCCGTATTTGTTGATCCAGCCAAGGCCCTGATCTTCGATCGACGCACCCTCAGGCTCCGGCCCAACGTACTTGACCGGATCGGACGCGCCATGCGCCTTGCCAAAAGTATGGCCACCCGCAATGAGCGCAACAGTCTCCTCGTCGTTCATCGCCATGCGACCAAAGGTCTCGCGAATATCGCGCGCCGCCGCGAGTGCGCTCGGCTGGCCGTTCGGCCCTTCCGGGTTCACGTAGATGAGGCCCATCTGAACTGCCGCAAGCGGATTCTCGAGATCGCGATCCCCGCTGTAGCGCTCGTCGGCAAGCCATTCGCCCTCAGGTCCCCAATAGATGTCTTCCTCCGGTTCCCAAACATCCTCGCGACCGCCCGCAAAGCCAAACGTCTTGAATCCCATCGACTCCAACGCGCAATTACCCGTGAGCACCATCAGGTCCGCCCACGAAATCTTCTTCCCGTACTTCTGCTTAATAGGCCACAGCAACCGGCGCGCCTTGTCGAGGTTCGCGTTATCCGGCCAGCTATTCAACGGCGCAAACCGCTGCGTGCCCGAACCCGCGCCACCACGCCCATCGCTGATGCGATACGTGCCCGCGCTATGCCACGCCATGCGAATGAAAAACGGACCATAATGACCCCAATCCGCAGGCCACCAAGCCTGCGACGTTGTCATTAACATTTCGATGTCCTTCTTCAGCGCATTCAGATCCAGCTTCTTGAACTCTTCCGCATAATTGAAATCCTTGTCCATCGGATTCGTCTGCGGCGAATTCTTCTGCAGCATTTTCAAGTTCAACTGATCCGGCCACCAGTCATGGTTGCTCCGCGCCTTAACCTCGGCACCGGCATGTTCCCGGCCCGTCACCGGGCACTTACCCCCGTTTCCGTTACCTTCACCTGACACGTCCGTTCCTCCTTATCATTGTCACTAAGAAATGCACCCAAAATCGGCGCGTCACAGCCCATGCAACAACACCGTTAACCTAAACAAACATGCGGCCAGCGGCCCGCCCGCTCACGCGAGAGCCTATCCCGCAGCCGCGGCAACACACTCCCGGCAAGTACCCCAATACACCACTTCAGCCTCGTCGATCTCATACCCCGCGTCAGACGTCGGCGCCAAGCAAGGCGCGTCGCCCACCGCGCAGTCCACATCCACCAACTTCCTGCAAACACGGCAAATCAAATGATGATGATTGTCCCCAACCCGCCCCTCATACATGGCCGAAGACCCCGCCGGCTGAATACGCCGGACAATGCCCTTCTCCGTAAGCAGCCCCAGCGCGTCATACACCGCCTGCCGCGAAATCGCCCCAATCTCCGCCCGCACAACCTCCGCGACCGCATCCGCCGTACAATGAGGACTCACGGAAACCGCCCGAAGCACCGCCAAGCGCTGCGCCGTCACCTGCACACCATGTTCACGAAGAAGCTCAGAAAATTGGTCCGACATCTATTTAGCCTAATCCAAAATCTGGACCAAGTCAAGATCTGGCTGCTGGCAATAACTACCCCTCGCCTTGCCATATCAAACCATCGACCCGTTCCCGCTCGACCCCGTAATCGTCATCATAATCGTAACTCGTAATCGATCCCCGCTCCGAAGCCGAAGGCGAAGGACTCTTCCCGTCCCCCATCGTGCTCGTGCGCGTGCTCGTAATCGTAATCGTAATCGTAATCGCTCCCGCTCCGAAGCCAAAGGCA
>ERZ761602.8666-NODE-8666-length-10148-cov-4.025760_pt1 | contig 10148 bp, 5 predicted proteins | sample MGYA00512165_ERZ761602 | MGnify/ENA primary metagenome ERZ761602 (study PRJEB28899, sample SAMN02445085) | bioreactor sludge metagenome | biome: EBPR sludge; isolation source: Thorneside wastewater treatment plant | place: Australia: Brisbane, Thorneside...
CCGACGGCTCGCGCAGTATGCGCCACCTGTTCACGCCGCTCCGCCGCTGCGGCGCAGCCGCGCGCACGATGCTGGAAGCGGCCGCCGCGAAGCGCTGGGGCGTGAGCGTGAGCGAGGTTGCCGCAAGCCTGCACGAGGTCGTGCACCGCCCGAGCGGCCGCAGGCTCGGCTACGGCGCGCTCGCGAAGGACGCGGCGGCGCTCGCCGTGCCCGATCGGGGCACGGTGACGCTGAAGGCGCCGGCGGCGTTCCGCTACATCGGCCGCGACGTGGCTTCCGCGGACGGCGTCGCCATGACGACGGGCCGCGCGGGCTACGGCATCGACGCGCGCCTGCCGGACATGCTCTACGCCGTCATCGCGCGGCCGCCCGTCTACGGCGGCAAGGTGAAGAGCGTGGACAAGGCCGCGGCGCTCGCGGTACCCGGCGTCGTCCGGATCGTCGACCTGCCCGCGCCGACGCTCCCGTCCGTGTTCCAGCCGCTCGGCGGCGTCGCCGTGCTCGCGGCGAACACCTGGGCGGCGATCAAGGGCCGCGAGGCGCTCACCATCGCGTGGGACGACGGGCCGAACGCCGCCTACGACTCGGATGCTTACCGCGCAGAGCTCGAGCGCGCGGCGCGCGCGCCGGGTCAGGTCTCGCGCAGCGACGGCGATGCGGAGGCCGCACTCGGCAAGGCCGCAAGGCGCATCGAAGCCGAGTATTACATCCCGCATCTCGCGCAGGCGCCGATGGAGCCGCCGATGGCGCTCGCGCGCACCGGCGCGGACCGCTGCGAAGCGTGGGCCTGCACGCAGGACCCGCAGGCGGCGCGCGACCTCATCGCCGAGGCGCTGAAGATCCCGGTCGCCGATGTGACCATCCACCAGACGCTGCTCGGCGGCGGGTTCGGGCGCAAATCGAAGCCCGATTACGTGCTCGAGGCGGCGCTGCTCAGCCGCGCGGCGGGCGGCAAGCCCGTGAAGGTGGTGTGGACGCGCGAGGACGACCTCCACCACAGCTACTTCCACACCGTCTCGGTCGAGCGGCTGGAGGGCGGGCTCGACGCGGCCGGCCGCACGGTGGCGTGGCGGCACCGAAGCGCGGCGCCCTCGATCGGCTCGATCTTCGGGCCGGACCCGAAGCACCAGCTGCCGTTCGAGCAGGGCATGGGGCTGCGCAACGTCGCGTTCGCGGTCCCCGACTTCCGCGCCGAGACCTGCGCGGCGACCGCGCACACGCGGATCGGCTGGTTCCGCTCGGTCTCCAACATCCCGCACGCGTTCGCGGTGCAGTCGTTCGTCGCCGAGCTTGCCGCCGCGGCGGGGCGCGATCCGAAGGACTATCTCCTCGCGCTCATCGGCCCGGACCGCATGATCGATCCGCGCGCGATGGGCGACACCACCAACTACGGCGAGGATCCCGCGCGCTACCCGGTCGACACCGCGCGGCTGAAGGCGGTGATCAATGCCGCCGCCAGGGGCATCGGCTGGGACCGGACGCTGCCTCCGGGTCGCGGGCTCGGCATCGCCGCGCACTACAGCTTCGTCAGCTACACCGCCTGCGCGATCGAGGTCTCGGTGACGGGCGGGCAGCTCACCGTCGAGCGCGCCGACATCGCGGTCGACTGCGGCCCGCAGGTGAACCCGGACCGTATCCGGTCGCAGATGGAGGGCTCGGTGGTGATGGGGATCAGCCTCGCCACGCTCGGCGAGATCACGTTCAAGGAGGGCCGCGTCCAGCAGGACAACTTCGACGGCTACGCGCTCACCCGCATCGACGCCGCCCCGAAGATCACGGAGGTCCACCTCGTCGGCGGCGGCAACTGGAACGCACCCCCAGGCGGCATCGGCGAACCTGGTCTCCCACCCGTCGCACCAGCCCTCTGCAACGCCATCCATGCCGCAACAAACAAACGCATCCGATCACTACCCATCAATGATCAAATACAAAACTGAAACCCTGAGAAACACCTGACCCGTGTCGCCACCCCCGGCTGTGTGTCTCGCCGGGGACATCCATAAAATAAAAAAGGATTGGAGAAGATTGATGCGTCCCTATTTTGCTGCGGCCCTCTCGCTGGCTGCGTTCCCCGCATTTGCCTCGGAAGGTCACCTTCCGCACGGCCACACGCACAGCCGGGGCGAGATCGACGAGAGCCATGGGCCGTTGCTGCTTCAGGCGACCTATACGGGCGAGGTGATGTCGAACGCCTCCGGCGGTATCAAGCGCGGTAGCCGCTATCTCGACAATCTCGACATCGTCGCCGAGGCCGACCTTGAGGCGATTGCCGGATGGAAGGGCGCGAGCGTCCACGTCTATGGCCTCTACAACAACGGCAAGTCGTTCAGCGAGCTCGCCGGCGACGCGCAGACGGCGAGCAACATCGAAACCGGCGTGCAGGCGTTTCGGCTCTACGAAGCGTGGATCGAGCAGAAATTTGCAGGCGGCTCGCTGAAGGTCGGCCTCTACGATCTCAACTCGGAGTTCGACTCGCTTGATGCCTCCGGCCTGTTTATCGGCAGCCCGCACGGCATCGGCACTGATTTCGCCCAGACAGGTGAAAACGGCCCTTCGATTTTTCCCTCGACATCGCTTGCCGCGCGCATTGCCATCGAGCCTGCGGAGGGCTGGGTGGTGCGCGCCGCGGTACTCGACGGCGTTCCCGGCGATCCCGATCGCCCGAAGCGCACCGCCGTGAAACTGGGCAATGGCGACGGGGCGCTCCTCGTGGCCGAAATCGAAGCACCTCTGCCGCATGGGCGGCTTCTGTTCGGCGGCTGGAGCTATACGGCACGTTTCGACGATCACGCGGGAAACAGCGACCGCGGCAATGACGGCCTTTATGTGCGCGGTGAAACCGCGCTGTTCGAAGAATCAGGCGATCCTGCGCAGGGCCTTGCCGCCTTCGCCCGGCTCGGCATCGCTGACGGGCGTTTCAATACGTTCGGCAGGTTCGCAAGTGCCGGCCTCAATTACACTGGGCCGTTCAAGGGCCGTGACGAGGATCAATTGGGCTTCGCGGTTGCCGCGGCGTTCACTGGGGATGCATACAAACATGCTGTTCCGGCGGATAACGCTGAGGTCGCCTTCGAACTGACCTATCGTGCGCCTGTCGCATCGTGGCTGTCACTTCAGCCGAGCGCGCACTACATCATCAATCCCGGCGCCGATCCGACCGTGCGCAATGCACTCGCCTTCGGCCTCCGGGCAGAAATCTCGTTCAACATTCTGGGCTGAGGATAGTGCCCGGCCCGTGCATTTGGAATGCACGGGCCGGGATAGCTGCAACTAGAACCGGGCGCGAACGCCGACGTAAACTTTACGTCCAATCACATCGTAGATCGATGCATTGGTCGCCGAGTTCGAGATGAAGTCGACCGGCACCCTTGGCGGCGTACGGTCAAACAGATTGTCGACACCGGCGTAGATCTCGCTGCTCGAACCGAACAGGTTTTCGAGTTTGTATTTCACCGACATATCGACGTAGACGACCGCACCGATGCTGTTCTCTTTCTTCGACAGTTGCTCGGGTCCGAAAGTCACGTCGTAGACACCACCATCGATATAGCGCGCCTGCACGAAGGCACCCCAGCGATCGGCTTCATAATTTGCGGAAAGCGTCGCTTTGAAATCCGGCATTCCGCCGCCGCTGCGCCCGCCGACTTCACCGGCGACATCAAGCGGTGTGCCACCCGAAGGCGCGATCTTCTTGTGAATGAGATAGCTCGCCACCGCGCCCAGGCCCAGCGTGCCATTGCCGAGGTCCGTGGTGTAACGTGCTTCAAAATCGAGCCCGCGTAGCTTGTACGTACCAAGGTTCAGGTTTTGCTGACGGACCTCAATGAGCTCATTGTCGGGACCAAGTGTGATAAACGCGCACATGGCGGTCTCACCATCATGGCAGCGCTTCACAATATCCCTGGGATCCAGCGAACCAATCGCGCCCTTGAGATTGATGTCCCAGAAATCGAGCGAGGCGCGGAAGCTGCCCAGCGTGACAACCGCACCCACGGTCTTCGTGGTCGCCCGTTCCTCGGTGAGGTCGGGGTTGCCCGACAGCGGAGTCCGGACCAGCGATGTTCCCGTGCTGTCGGGATCGAACGGATTGGCGAGATTGGAGAACAGCAGCACGGTTTCGACGAAGGTCTCGCCGATGCTTGGCGCGCGGATGTCGCGGGAGATCGTGCCGCGGAAACGCAGGAAATCGGCCGGCTCGAAGGTAAGACCAGCCTTCCACGTGACGACATCGCCAACGGTGGAATAATGCGTGTAGCGCGCCGCACCGTTGAAATCGAGACGCTGGTCACCGCCGATCAGAGGAATGGCGACCTCGGCGAAGCCTTCGGTCACGTCATACTTGCCCTTCAGCGGCTGCGCATTGACGATGAGGAATTCCTCGTTGTCGTTGGGCGCGTTCACCGTGCGGTTCAGCTTCTGCGTGCGATGCTCGCCGCCGACTGTAGCGAGAATCGGACCGGCCCAGCCTTCGAACACTTCGCCGCCGATTTCAGCCGCAAAAACCGACTGCTTGATGCGGGTCTTCGAGATGCCGGTTTCGGTAATGTAGTCGATCGCACCTTGGCTCGGCGAGCCCTTGCCGAACAGATTGATCGGCACGCAGGCGGAATCGTTGTTGAGCGGATCTGCATCGGCATTGACGCGGCAAACGATATCGTCACCGACCGCGACAGCGTCCGCTGCCTTCGCAAGATTCCCAACGAGCATATTGTTGTATTGCTTGTTGCTGAAATCGGTCTGGCCGTACTGAGCCGAGACTTCCCAATTCCACTTCGAGCCCAACTCCCCGGAGAAACCGCCGACGAAGCGCATGCTTTCCGTGCGCGACGCCGACGTGATCGGATCGAATTCCTCGAATGTGCGGAACAACACCACCGGATCACCGAGCGCGGCGACGTCCGCAGGCAAATAGGGATTATCCGGCGTGATGACCAAATCGCCGAAAGTGAAGGCGTTCACGAGCGCGCCGCGCGACTTCGAACGCGCAAAGCTTGCTTCGCCGAATATCCGCACGCTGTCGGACAAATCATAGCGGACAGCGCCGAGAACGTTGAAACGCTCGGTCGGAACGACCAGTGCCGTTTGATCGGCAAGACGCGAGCCACTGCCTCCACCCATGAAAGTGCCAAAGGGACTGTAGAGTTCGCCGAGGATGCGCGGTCGCGCGACACCGTCCGGGAAGAACTCAAGGTTGTCGTTCGCCATGCCAATTGGAAGTGTGACCCCGTTCGGGCTGGCAAGGAATAGGACAGAATTGTCACGGAACATGAAGGCCGGAATGCCGTCGCTGGGGTTGTCGCTGCCGCCATCGGTATCTAGCGGATTGGGGACAATCGCCGTACTGCGCCGCTGCCACTTCCGCGCGGAGGCCTTCGGGATGCCCTTGTTGTCGTCATAGTCCGCGGCAAGCAGGATGTGGCCGCGGCCTTCATCGAAGAAATTGCCCCAGGCGGCCGACAGACGCAGGTTCTCAGCATCGCCGCGATCCGCGAGCCCGTACTGGGCGTTCAGCTTCAGCTCGTCGAGTCGCTCGTTGTAGACGAGGTTGATGACGCCGGAGATTGCGTCTGAACCGTAAGCCGCCGAAGCACCACCGGTTACGATATCGACACGCTCGATCGCGAGGGATGGCACGACGTTGAGGTCGACATTCTCGAACTCGTCGAACGGCGTGGAACGACGGCCGTTGACGAGCACAAGGTTGCGGTTGGGGCCAAGGCCGCGCAGGTCGACCACGTTCACGCCGTTCTGGCGGCTGTTGAGGTTCGTGGACGCGGGGGTCAGCGTGCCTGTGAAGGCTGGGATTTCGTTGAGAACGTTGGCGACGTTGGTCGTGCCACGCTGGTCGATGAGCTCGGTGCCGATCGCCTGGACCGGGGTCGGCGCCTCGAAGTTGCCCTTGATGCGCGTGCCGGTGACCGTGATGATCTCGGAATCGGCGTCCGTGTCCGCCTGCGTGGCATCCCCGGCCGTCTGCGCCAATGCCGGAGCCGCCACAGCCCACAACGCCACGCCAGCCAAGCTCTTGAATTTAGACCTGAATATCATTTGAATTCCCCTCTTGTCGCGCTCGGTTCCACCGAATTTTTCAGCGAGATGGAAATTGATATCGCATTCCTGATTGGAAATAAAGCAGCCTTATTGGAGATTTTTCTAAAAATAAGGCTGCCATATTCCACAAATGAAATGATTGCAGAAGCCGTTGACCACCCGGTGAAACGTCAAGATTGAGGCCCATGTCCCGCATGGGCAGAGAATCCGGCCCCTCAGAGGCTGAGGCTGTGCGCGTTCAGCTTGCCATGCGTGAAGATCGCATGGAGGACCCGGTCCTCGCAGGACGAGATCATCATAAGCGTATGCTTGCGGATTTCGTCGGTCTGGTTGTTCTTCACGAGCTCCAGCAGGCTTTTATGCTGCTCCCACGGGTAGGGCATGGACTTGGTGAGCTTGATGTAGATCCAGTAGATCCGCATCGTTGTTTCCTCAAGCTGCCGGATCCAGCTGATCAGAAGCTGGAACTGCGTCTGCTGCGCGATATAGACGTTGAACTCCCGGTTCGCCCTCAGAAGCCGGAGCGCATCCTCGTCATTCAGGATGGGGCCTTCGTGGAAGATCGCGTCGTTCCGGCGCCTGAATTCGGCCTCCTCGATCTGGGGCGAGATCATTGAGAGGATGCTCGGCTCCATCATCTTGCGGATCGTGAAGTTCTCCTTCACGTCGCGGAGCGTAAGTGGGGCGATCCGCGTAATCCGCGGCGAGTTCGAAACCATGAACTGCTGCGCGGTCATCTGCTCCATGGCGTTGCGCGCCGCCGTGCGGCTGATACCGAACATGCGCGTCAGGATGTTCTCTGAAACCTTCTGGCCAGGCGCGAGGCGCTGCATGACGATCGCATCCATGATCCGATCGAAAACGTCGAGCGAGTCGGTCTCCGTGTGCTGATCTGCCATCTTCGTCCTGAATCGGGTCTCCACGGTTGCCCAAGTGGTACAGCCGGGAGGGATCAAGTCAAACAGGCACCGCGTTCGCGTCGCCAACCCGCCTTCCGAACGACGGGCTTACAGCCCCATCGGGAAGCCGCCCGAAACGGGCACGGCAAGGCCTGTCAGAAAACGGGCACCCGGTCCGGCCAGAAAGGCCACCACGTCGCCGACCTCCTCGGGCGTGCCGCATCGGCGCAGCGCGGCCGGGGCCGACATCATCTGTTTGGCCTCTTCCATGCTGACGCCGTGCTCGCGGGCCATCATCTCGGCCTCGGTCACGCCCATCTGCGTCTGGATCATGCCGGGACAGATCGCGTTGCAGCGAATGCCGCCGCCGCCGAATTCCGCCGCGATAGTCTTGGTGAGGCCGACGACGGCGTGTTTTGTCGTCGTGTAGGCGCTGTAGCCGGCAACCGCAGTGATCCCCAGCAGCGAGGAGTTGTTGATGATCGCGCCGCCGCGGCGCGTCAGCATGACCGGAATGGCCGCACGGCAGGTGTTGATCATGCCCTGCACGTTGACGGCGAAGCTGAGCCCCCAATCCGCGTCACTCACCTCCAGAAATGGCGCGGCACCCGCGACCGTGCCGGCATTGTTGAACAGAATGTCGATCCCGCCGAAGCGGTCGACACAGTTTGCCATCGCCGCCTCGACCTGCGCACGATCGGTCACATCCACCGCGATGGCATGGGCATCCCCACCCATGGTGCGGATTTCCGCGGCAAGTCGTTCGAGCTCTTCCGGGCTATCCCCAACCGTGAGCGCACCCCAATGCAGCTCCGGCCGCGCGCGGCAAAGATCCGACAGAACCACGGTAGCGCCCCTGGCGGCCAGCGTTGCGGCGGTGACGGCACCCATGCCTCGCGCCTTTCCTGCTCCGGTGACGAAGGCCACCTTGCCGGCGAGTTCCTTTTCCATGCACGCCCTTCCCTTTGCCTGCGTCCTAAATCGCGGATGGATGTCCTGCTGAAGCCGGTTTCGGCTGGTCAGATCGCTTGCTGCACGGCCGCGGCGACCAGTGTCTCGACAAGCGCGGGTGCGAAGCCGGCGGTTACCGCGCCGTCGATCAGCACCGCCTGCCCCGAGACGAAGGCGCAGTCGTCCGCAACGAGGAAATGAATGAGCGCCGCCACCTCGCCCGGTTTGCAGATACGGCCGAGCGGCGTCGCCATCGCCATCATGGCGCCCTCTGCCGCCGCCGAGGGATCATCCATCATTGGCGTATCGACGGTGGACGGGCAGATGCAGTTCACCCGAATACCGAGCGGTCCAAGCTCGGTCGCCGCCACGCGCGTGAAAGATACGACAGCCCCTTTCGAAGCGGTGTAGGCGCCGTAGGTGGGGAAGCCGAAGGTGCCGGCCAGCGAGGCGGTGTTCACGATCGCGCCGCCCCGGCCCTGCCTGGCCATGATCGCCGCCGCGTGCCGCGTGCCGATCACGACGCCGAGCGTGTTCACGCGGAACATGCGCTCATAAAGCGCCGTTCCCTGCCCTTCGAGCAGCGCCTCGCCATCACCGATCCCGGCATTGTTGACCATGATGTCGAGACCGCCCATGGCCGCCGCCGCACGCGAGATCGCATCCGACATGGCGCGTTCATCGGACACATCGACCACGACGCCGATGCCGCCAGTTTTGGCGGAGAGTGCCTCCGTAGGCGTGAGATCGAGCGTGGAAACCCGGGCGCCCGCTGCGGCCAGACGCTCTGCAGTCGCCGCACCGATACCGGACGCAGCCCCGGTGACGACCGCGCGTTTCCCATCAAGCCTGAACATGTCGTGCCTCCATCAAAGCGTGCGGCCCGGATACGGAAATGGCCGGGGATCGAGAAACCGCCGAAGAACATTCCCCGTCACGCCCGCCACGGAATTGGCATAGCCGTTGTGCGCAAGGCTGCCGCTCCACGAGATCGAGCCGGTAGAAAACACCGCACCGCCAGCTGGCGTTTCGAAGAAAGTCATGTCGGCGCGAACATCGGGGTCGGCGATGCCGGGCGGCACGGTCATCAGCAGTTCCTCCTTGGCGCGGAGCATCGCTTCGTTGAAACCACTCGCCGAGGCGACAACGAGCGCATGCTCCGGCGTACCGAGCGCGACGTCTGCCCTGTCGATCTCCTCCCCGGCCGCAGCGCCGCCATGGCTGCCGAAATCGCCGATAACATCACCGTCGATGCCATCGAAGATGAAGGCCGCACGGGGATCATGGCCAGCGTCCGTGCGCTCATACGGGCGTCCTCCGCCGAACCCCTGCGCCGCGAAGCCGACACCGACCAGACGCTGCGGCGGCAGGCCCTGATGACGCCAGAGTCCGCCCATACCGCCGTCGAAGCTGTTGTAATGCTCGCCTGGTTCCGCCCGCCATCCGCGCGTGCTGTCGTCCGCGCGGCGGACCTCCATGACGCCGGGTCGCTCGGGGTGAAAGGCGACGCGCCAGTAGAAACCATTGCCGCCCATATAGATGAGCCGGCCACCGCGATCGAGAAAACCGCGCACTGCAGTGATCATCGGCAGCGACCAGTATTCGGGATGCGTGCCCGTGATCACCACCCGGTAGGGCGCGAGGAGTGCCTCGCCTTCCCGGTCGAGCACGTCGTCGGTGAGCATGTCGACCGGCTGACCGATAGCCTTCAGCCAGGCGATGATGTCTCCGTCTGCGGTGAAGCCCCAGTTGACCGTGCACGGCGCTACGTTGACGATCGGCCGGTGCCAGGTGCTGACCGCCTTGCCGGCGCCGTCCGGATGCGTTTCATATAGCGAATAGCCGAACTCGGGATGCGAAAGCAGAAACCGGTCAGTCGGGCCATCCAGGTTCATCTGCGCAACGTGCTCGGGCATCACGGTCGGCACGATGACATTGGCGTAAGCGAGATAACTCGCCGTCGGAGCCAGAAAGGCCACATCTGACGTTGCCGCACCCTTTTGGGGCAGCACGTAGAACGGCATCCATGCCCAGTCCGGCGCCGTACCGACCCGAACCGCATAAAGGCCGGAGAGCGCGCTTTCCGGAATCTTCAGCCGCAAGACGGCCGGCCAACCGGCATCGGCCATGTCATCGACATGAAACCGGATCGCGCCGTAATGCGTCGGTGCGTGCTTCCAATCGAACGCGCTGCCGACCCACAGGCGGCCGGTGACACCGCGGAGCGGCTGCTGCACGGTTTCGCCG
>ERZ761602.8667-NODE-8667-length-10145-cov-3.959167_pt1 | contig 10145 bp, 6 predicted proteins | sample MGYA00512165_ERZ761602 | MGnify/ENA primary metagenome ERZ761602 (study PRJEB28899, sample SAMN02445085) | bioreactor sludge metagenome | biome: EBPR sludge; isolation source: Thorneside wastewater treatment plant | place: Australia: Brisbane, Thorneside...
GTGACCGCGGTCCCCGCCACTGCGAGCGGCTTCTATCTGGGTTCAATGACGGCGCGGGAGGAAGCACAGAGGCGCCGCGGCCAGACACTCGATACGAACCTCGCAGCGCTTTATCGGGAGCTCAACCTGACGCCGGCGCAGCGCGAGCAGTTCAAAAATCTCATGCTCGATACCGAGGAAGCGAACAAGCAGCTCTTCAGCAAGGCCGTGGCCGAGGCGCGGGCGCGCAACCCGAATTTCAATCGGGCGGACCAATACGAGGTATTCGAAGCATTGAACGCGCAGACGGAGGCGGAGCAGCAGGCGGCGGTGCGGCAGGCGCTCGGCGAGACTTCGGCGCAGGCGCTGCAGAAATACCAGGCGACGGCCCCCGTGCGGTTTGTTGCGAAGCAGCTCGCAGCGAATCTGTTTAATTCGGAGGCGCCGCTGCTGCCAGGGCAGGCGGACCAACTGATCGAGATCATGGCGCGGAATGCCAGGGGTCCGGCCGGGAAGGTGGACCTCGTGGCGTTGAACCTCGAGGCGACGGTGGCGCAGGCGAGCGGTCTGCTGAGCCCGGTGCAACTCGTCGAGCTGCGCAAGGCGGCGGACATCGCGGTGGAGCGCGCGAAGGCCGAGCGCAAGCTCAACACGGTGTCAGCGGCGACGTTGAAGGCGGCGGGGAAATGAGGCGTGAGTTTGAAGCAAATAGAAGACAGGCAAGATGCGGGTTTGTCCGAGTAGCGCAGGAAATCGGCCGCTCCTAAGAGGATGAGAAACGCTGGCGACCGTGAGAGGACGTCGGGCGTTGGCCAATACGCGGTGCCAATTATGTGAAGCCACGGGCGAGGAGACCGATAATCTCGCTCGTGAGCGGCGACTGCCTCCATGAGGAATTTAACATCTCTGTCCGCCCGTCATACCACCTCGAGGAGCTCGGCCTGCGGACTTGGATGCCATGCCTGACTCGCGTCAACGTGACCTGACGTGCAGTAGCACTCGGTGTCACTCTCTGCCCTTGTAGTGCTACTCTGGTGACATACTGGCACTCCGTGTCAGCGCGAGCATCGCCGCCCTGAAGTCACCTGACAAATTCGACCACTTGGCTATGATATTTGTGAGCTTTGAGAGTTCGTGTGCGTGCCGTTGTGCGTCGGCGGATTTTCCGATTTGGAACGCATTGTTTCGATACACGCCTCCATAAAACGAATACAGGTTCGATCCCAGCCCGGGCCGCCATGAAGGCCCACCCCCTCGGCCTTGTCGGCTTTTTCCCCTAGAAGTCGGTATCCGGCAGACCGCGTCCGATCCGATTCAGGCTTCTTGTTTCTCAGATCTCTGTGTCGCGGTCGATGATGCCACGGCGCATGAGGCGGCTGGTCTTCTCGGAAGGCGCCCAGACCAGGAGTACGGCCATGATGCCGTAGATCGGCAGGTGACCGACCAGTTCGATCCAGCTGAAGATCGTGAGCGTGAGGTTGATGATGCCCCAGGCTCCGATGATGATCACGCGCGGGAAGATCCCGAAGGCCAGGAATAGGCCGAGGAGCAGTTCGGTGGTCCCGGCACACCAGATGAACCACTCGTTCGAAAGGGGGAAGCTCGTCGACGCCGTGAAGTTCAGCGGATATTCTGCCAGGAAGGCATGAGCCAGGGTAGGATTGGCCAGCTTCTCGGTGAACGCCACGAACACGAAGCCCGCGCCGACGGAAATGCGCAGCAACTTCAACCCATGCCCCGCCAGCGCGGGCGACGGCTCGAGACGGGGGAAGAGCAGGCGGTCGATCGAATACGGCCCGCGGCCCTTGCAGAAGAAGAAAACCGCGGCGCCGAGGTAGTGCAGGTTCTCGAAGGCGCTCTCCCAGCCCACGACGAAGCCGGCGATGACCCACAACAACGCCAGCGAAGCGGCGAAGACCCGCGTCAGGCCGCCATAGAGGAAGCTCAGGGCGATGGCGATTTGCCAGGTGCCCAGGATGAAGATCCAAGGCGCGGTGAGCACATTGTTCGGGGAGAAAAGCTGGCCCTGCACCCCGAGCACCAGGAGCGGCACCGCGAAATGGATGCCAATTACAATGGGCACAAGACTGTAGAAGCGGGCCAGACCCTCGTCCGTGGCACCCAAGCGCTCGGGTCCGGGTATCACGTCGCGCTGCCCGCGGCGCCGCCAGAAAACGGCGGCGAGCACCGTGATGGCCACCGCCGCCGCGACCGCGGATAAGCAGTAGGCCGAGAAGAAGCCGCTCGGGGCCAACGCGGGCGGCTTGCCGGCAATAAACCACTTCTCGTGGGCTTGGGTGAGGGTCGCGCTCGCCAAATACCCGAGCGCGGTGATGACCACGGTGATGAGGCGGTTCAATCCCGTGCCATGCATGATCCGACGATTCGAGGCCGCTGGCTGCACGTCAATCGTGGGCAAGGACGAGATGGCGAAGCCGTCCCGCTGTCTGATGCGGTGAAGCGTTGATGTTCGCCTGATTCCTCTAGGTGACCGCGCCCCGCTGCGCGATCGCGGCCCGATAGTGACGCACGACTTCGTCCGCTTGCGCGATGGCTTCGGGCGCGACCGGAACGCGCAGGTTCTCCGAGAGGCGAACGGTCCTGGTCGTGGCGCTCGAGGTGCGGACCGTGACGTTCATCACCGTGCCGAACTCGATCGCGGGAGCACCGGACGCAAGGAATTCCACGCGCGCGAGGCGTCTCCCCCGGGTGACCGACAACGGGAAATAGCCGTCGCCAATCAACACGCCGCCACGGGAGAAAATCACTTCCACGCCCCCGGCAGGGATCGTTGGCGGCGGCTGGTAGAAATTCGTGGTGATGCTCCCCGCCGGCGTCCGTGCTTCATCCTCACAAAATCGGCGAAACTGCTCGGAGGTCAGCGTCCAGCGCGCGATCGCACTGCGCCCGCTGCGCAGGTCGCGAAAGACGCGGATCTTCGTCCAGTAATGAATCAAGAAGATCGGCGCCAATAGCGTCGGAAACAGGCCCACCATCAGCAGGGGCGAGCCGGTTCGACCCGTTTGGCGCAGGTCCACGATACCGAGAACAACGAGCGCCAAGCCGCCAGCTAAGACAACGCCGGAAATCGCCGCGTTTCGGCCGGGATTACGCACGCCACGGCTCCTCGCTCGTTTCGTCCTCATGGCATTTCGCTAAGCGCCATGCCGCCCGCTGTAAAGACGCCGCGCCCGCCCTGGACAAGCGCGCCCCGCGGTGACATGGGCCTTTGGCGCCGTGGAGGCGCGCGCGCTTCGTCGCAATCAGCACCTTCGATGTGTGAAGCCTCAGGTGTTTGCTGCTCCCGCGGGGTTGTTGCCGTCCCGAGCGGTCCGCGCGCGGTGAAAACCGCGCGAAGCCCATCCCGGGGAATTATCGAAGGTTCGACGTTTTCTTTCCGCGCGGCTTTCCCGCACCCGACGCCACGCCCTTGCCAGCCCGCTTGATCTCGGCGGCCACCTGCCCTGACGTCACCTGGGCCTCCAGCTTGGCCGGCGCTTCCACGAATTCGATTCCCTCGCCCTGGTTCCACGGCCCGCGCTCGTCCGTCTCGCCTTCATCCCCCTCCCCGGTGGAGTCGTTGAAGAACTTGTTCACGATGTCCGGACTCGGCGGAAGGACACCGATCTCCAGCGGGTCCTTGCCCATGCTGTCCAAGGCCGCCATGAACGCCCGAAGGTGAGTAATTTCCCGCGTCATCAGGAACTGGAGCGCGTCCTTCGTTCCTGGATCGTCACAGAAATCGATCAGCCGCTCATACACGATCTTCGCGCGGGCTTCGGCTGCGATGTTGCTGCGCAGATCCACGTCGAGTTCGCCGGTGATCTTGAGGTAATCGGCCGTCCAGGGGTTCCCCTGGGAATTGTGGAGGGCAACCCCTCCTCCGCCGGCTATGGCGATCAGTGGGTCGGCCTCCGCCGCTTCGCGTGAGGTCTTCATCGGCTTTAGATGCATGCGCGCAAGGGTTCCGATAATCTCGAGGTGACTTAACTCCTCGGTGCCGATATCCATCAAGAGATCCTTCCGCGCCAGGTCGGGACAATTGAGTCCCTGGATGGTGTATTGCAGCGCAGCCGCCAACTCGCCATTGGCGCCGCCAAACTGTTCGAGGAGCATGTTCCCAAAACGTGGGTCGGGATCGCCGACATTCACGGTGTACATGAGTTTCTTGATGTGGTGATACATAGACGTGGGAGTGCTGGAACGACGGTCTCATCCCGGGATCGTGTCCAGATACGTGGCCCCGCAGCGGCTCCGAGTGGAAGGACGCGGAGACCCCTAGGGTAACGGTTCTCCCCCCACCGGTTCCGTTGCCGCGCCACTTAGTTTCCGGAGACGACAATCCAAGGCCCCGGCACCGTGTCAGTCTGCCGTGAATACAGGCAGGCGCCGTGGCATGCGGCAATTGACCCGCATGACGGACGGCCGCTGAGCCAACTCATGCAGTGGGACTTCAAAACAGCCACGACAACGGCCGCACGGAAAGGTGGAGCGGCTTGTCCTCAAGCCGCTGCGGACCGGTCCGTCGCACGTCAGCCACCTGGGGACAGGCGGCTCCCCCTCAACGGTATGCGTCCGCTGAACCGAACCGCAGGGGGTCCGGTCAGGAATGGAGCATCCCGATGGATCAGTCCTCCGAGCGACGCCTCTGACCCAGGATTCACCCACCGGCCGCCCCCATCGATTCCAGGCCGGCGAAGTTTGCCAGGCGTTCCCCGCATCTGTTGTAGCTTCCCGCATGGGCCTTCTGACCTTCAGTTTCAACGTCACCCTCGACGGCTGCGTCGACCATCGCGAGGGCATCGCCGACGACGAGACGCACGCCTTCTTCACGCGGCTCATGGACGAACACGGGGCGATGCTGTGGGGCCGCGTCACCTACGAGATGATGGAGAGCCATTGGCCCGCCGTCGCGCGCGGCCAGGTGGCGGCGCCAGCGGCGATGCGAGCGTGGGCGGAAAAACTGGAGGCCAAGCCGAAGCACGTCGTGTCGTCCACGCGCCGCGACTTTCCCTGGGCCAACAGCCACGCCGTCACCGGCGACCTGCGCGCGGCCGTGCAGAAACTCAAGGACTCCACCCCTTCCGGCCTGCTCCTCGGCAGCGGCCGTCTCGCCGCCGCCCTGGACCGGCTGGATCTGATCGATGAGTACCGATTTCTCGTCCATCCGCGAATCGCGGGACACGGTCCGACGCTCCATCAGGACGGGTTGACGGAGGCGCGACGGCTCGAGCTCGTGTCCGCCAACGCCCTGCGGAACGGCGCTGTCGCCCTGCATTACCGCCGCGCGCGCTGATCCCAAGGCGGGCAGGGCCGGCGGCCGCCGCACGTCCGGTACCAGAGAGAACGTCACTCGTCTCCATCCCGACTGGTGCGCGGGTGAGCCCCACGACGTCGGGACCTGGCGTCGAGGACGACGGAGTCGCGGGCGACTCGCCTAGGCGATTTTCCGAACGAACGCGTTCGTTCCGGCCGATGGGAATTTGGGGAGGCGAATTCGCTCCGCCCGGTTGAGCGAAAATGCGCCGGCTCGTACTCTGCGGCACACCTCAGCCGCGCCGGGCCGGGTGGCGCCTCATGCGCCGTGCTCCCGACTCCCAGGCGCCTGCAATCCGATTCGCCATGACACCACTCCCTTCGTTTCCACCCCGCCGACAGCGGCGCATTCTCAGCCTGGCCGCTTCCCTTCTCCTCGCCCTTTCCCCCACCGTGATGTCAGCCGCCGCCGCCGGGACTGGCGCCATCAGCGGAACCGTGAGCAACCAGGCGACGGGCAATCTGCTGCAGGGCGCGCGCGTCGAGATCCCCACCGCCGGCTTGTCCGCGTTCACCGACAGCACCGGGCGCTACTCCTTCACCGGAGTGCCCTCCGGCTCACACGAGCTTGTGGTCAGTTACACCGGCCTCGATTCCCAGCGCCAGTCGATCAGCCTGGGCGCGGGACAGCGTCTCACGCAGAACTTCGATCTCACGGCCACGATCTATCGCTTGCAGGCGTTCACCGTGACGGGCGAACGCGAGGGCAACGCCGCCTCCATCACGCGGCAGCGCATCGCCCCGAACGTGAGGTCCGTGGTCGCGCTCGATGCCCTCGGCAACCTGCCCAACGACAGCGCGGGCGAGCTGCTCATCCGCCTGCCCGGCATCGCGGGCAGTTTCGACGACGAGGGAAACGTCACCGGCGTCTCGATCCGCGGCATCGCCCCGGGGATGAATGCCGTGATGGTCGACGGCAACCAGCAGGCGAGCGCCGGCGGCTTCGGACGCGATTTCCGCACGCATAACATCTCCGGCGCCCTGTTCGACGAGATCGAGGTGACGAAATCGCCCACGCCCGACATGCCCGCGGACTCCCTGGGCGGCTCCGTCAACCTGAAGACGCGGTCGCCCCTCAACATGAGGGAAAAGCGCCGCATCTCCTATCGCGCCGCCGCGCGCTGGGCCCCCAATTTCTACGACCACACGCCGATGCGCCGCGAGCGTTACCTGCACCCGCTCCTCAGCCTCAGCTACCAGGAACGATTCGGCTTCATGGGCGGCGATCGCAACCTGGGCGTTTCCCTCGACGCATTCTACAGCGAGAACGTCAACTCCGTCGACCAGACGCTGCTCGACTACGAGTTCACGACGTCGTCGCCGGCCTACATCTACGATTTCCGGCGCCAGAACGCCTACAACAACCGGACGCAGAAGAGCCTCTCGTTGAAGTTCGACTACCAGATCTCGGAGCGCACCCGCGTCTTCGTGAGCGGCATCTACAACGATGCCCCGGAGAAATTCAACCGGCTGTATACGATGCGCGCCTTCACGGCCCGCAACGCCACGGCGATCCCCGACGGTTACACGAGCGACCGCACGACCGTGCTGCCCGTCCCGGCGTCGACCGTGGAACTCAACTCCACGCTCTACAGTTTTCTCGATCGCCAGCGCCAGGTCACGGCGGGAGTGCGGCATGAGCTGGATTGGGCCACGATCGACTACGGCGCCAACTACAGCCACTCCAAGCCCCTCCTCCAGAGCAGCTATCGCGACGGCAATGCCGGCGGCGGCATTTTCACGATGGAGGTGCCGGGAGTGGGCTGGGTGATCGACAAATCCCGCTCCGCCGCCGAGCCCGACTTCACCCAGACGGCCGGCCCGAGCATCTTCGACGCGGACAACTATCGCAACGGCGAGCTCACCAACCGGAACAACAAGCGTTTCACCACGTTTCGAAATGCGACCTTCAACCTGTTGATGCCGCTGCCGACCCCGTTCGAGTCCTCGCTGAAGACCGGGCTCCGTTACCGGGAGGCGAAGATCGAGGAGGTCGCTGGCGAAAACCGCTGGACCTACATCGGAGCGGCGCCCCTCAGCCAGTTCGTCGATCCCAGCATCCGATTGAGCTATCTCGACGACATCGGGCCGCTACCGTTCGTCGACTCGGCCCGCATCGCCCAGGATATCCGGGAGAACCCGCAGAACTGGCGCGAGGATGTCTACTTCCGCGAAGCGCGGACCTTCATCGGCACGCGGTCATTGAAGGAGGAAATCGATGCGGCCTACATCCAGGGTTCCGCCCGCCTAGACCGTCTGAGCGTCGTTGCCGGCGTCCGGGCCGAACGCACGGAGTTCAATGGCCGGGCCTACGTGCTTTCGCAGACGCCGACCACCACGGCGCAGCGCAATGCCGATCCCATCGGGTCCGCCCGGGCCGATTACGCGGACAACCTGCGGCGCCTGACGGGCAGGCGAACGGACTGGTTTCCGGGCGTGCATTTCATCTACCGGTTCACCTCCAACCTCCAGGGGCGCCTGAGCTGGTCCAACAGCATCGGCCGGCCTCCCGGCACGAACCTGCTGCCGACCGAGTCCGTCAGCGAGAACAACGAAACCGTCACGCTCGGGAATCCGGATCTCAAACCGCAGCGGTCGGAGAACTGGGACGTCGCCCTCGAATACTACTTCGAGCCGGTGGGCCAGCTCTCCGTCGGCTACTTCCGCAAGGACATCGAGGACTATATCGTCACGCGTGCGATTGGGATCGTCGGTTCCGGACCCGACAACGGGTTCAACGGCCTGTACTCCGGCTTCACCATCAACGGCCCGAGCAACGCCGGCACCGCGAAGATCGACGGCGTAGAGGTCAATTACCAGCAGCAGTTCACCTTCCTGCCCGGCCTCCTGCAGGGTCTCGGCTTCAATGCGAACTACACGCGACTCTACACCTCGGGCGACTACGGCCAGACCGGCACGCGCTCGACGAGCGATGTCGCGCGCTTCACGCCGCAGACGGCAAACGTCGGTCTCAACTACAGCTACGGGCTCTTCGGCGCCCGCATCCTCTACAGCTACATGGACGCCACGCTGTGGGACTACAACGCGAACGCCGCGCGCCTCCGCTATCGCGACGAACGGGAGCTCGTCAACGTGGGGGTGACGTACCGGCTGCGGAAGGAACTGACGCTCTCGGTCGACCTCACCAACGCCTTCAACTCGCCGCAGGAGTACTATCGCGCGCTGCCCGACCGCCGCGAACGGACCACCTTCAATGGCACCACCGTCACGATCGGCCTCAGCGGGCGCTTCTAGCGTGTGGTATCGAAATTCCGGTACCCGGCAGGCGCCGAAACTCGAGGCCGCACAGCCGGTGGCACTCGCGTTGCCACCAGGCAAGACGCCGCCCGGAACGGCGGTGCGACGCTCTGCAACGGCCGCAGGCACCGTCGGGCTCGCTTCCATCCGCTGCGCGCGATGTCGTCGGCCGTCCACAGTTCTCCCAAGCTTCGCCCCATCATGCCCCTCCCCTTCCGCGCCGCCCTGCTTGCGCTGGTGCCGCTCCTGCCAGCCAGCGCCGCCGAATTTTTCGTCCATCCCGACGGCAACGACGCTCATCCCGGCACGTTCGCGCAGCCGTTCGCGTCGGTGACGCGGGGGCAGGAGGCGGCCATGCCAGGCGATACGGTCTGGATTCGCGGCGGCACCTACGTTTTCCGCGGCACCCGGATCGAGGTCGGCGTCCTGTTCACGAAGAGCGGCAGCGAGGGCAGGCGCATCAACTACTGGGCATACGGGGACGAGACGCCGGTGTTCGATTTTCATCAGCTCGCCACGCCGGTCAGGATCCGCGGCTTCAGCGTCAGGGCCAGCTGGCTGCACCTGCGGGGCCTCGAGGTCCGCGGCGTGCAGCAGATCCTCACCCACACGAACGAGTCCTGGGGCATCCGCGTCGAGGGCGGCAGCCACAACATTTTCGAGCGGCTCAACCTGCACCACCACGAGGGTCCGGGCCTCTTCATCGCCGACGGCGGCGACAACCTCGTCCTCAACTGCGATTCCCACCACAACTACGACCCCGACAAGGGCGGCGAAAATGCCGACGGTTTCGGCGGCCATGCGCGGCAGGGCGGCAATGTCTTCCGCGGCTGCCGCGCCTGGTCCAACAGTGACGATGGCTTCGATCTGATCCACGCCCGTGGCGCGCACCGCATCGAACACTGCTGGGCGTGGAGCAACGGCTTCGTCCCCGATACCCCCCAGCGCGCGGGCAACGGCGGCGGCTTCAAGATGGGCGGCTGGCTGCTCGATCCCGCGCGGTTTCCCGGCCACATCGCCGTGCACGAGATCCATCACAGCCTGGCGTTCAACAACCGCGCCGAGGGCTTCAACGCCAATTACCACCCAGGCATGCTCCGTTTCTACAACAACACGGCGTTCAACAATCCCACCCAATTCAACCTGAAGGTCGCGCCGCGGCTGGCCAAGCCGGTCACCCACGTGCTGCGCAACAATGTCGCCCTCGGCGCCGCTCCGGCGATGTCCGGACATGAGCGCAATCCGCCCGACGATCAGTTCAACGCGTGGAATCTCGAGAACTTCACGGTGACCGCCGACGACTTCATGACCATCAACCCCAGCGGAGTCGATGGTCCCCGCCAGCCGGACGGCGGCCTGCCCGAGCTCGGGTTCATGCGGCCGAAGCCCGCCAGCCGCCTGGTGGATGCGGGCATCCCGGTCGATCTCCCGTTCCGCGGCCGGGCCCCGGATCTGGGTGCGTTCGAGGTGAAGTGAGCCGCGCGCAACAGCGCGGCGATAGCGCGGGGGAGCCCTTCAGTCGGCACGACTCACTTGGGTGGAGCCGCCTGTCCCCAGGCGGCTGAGGTTCGACGGACCGGTTCGCAACGGCT
>ERZ761602.8668-NODE-8668-length-10145-cov-3.853221_pt1 | contig 10145 bp, 9 predicted proteins | sample MGYA00512165_ERZ761602 | MGnify/ENA primary metagenome ERZ761602 (study PRJEB28899, sample SAMN02445085) | bioreactor sludge metagenome | biome: EBPR sludge; isolation source: Thorneside wastewater treatment plant | place: Australia: Brisbane, Thorneside...
GCTGCGCGTGGAGCGCATCCGACAGCCGGTCTTCTACCGCACGGGTCTCCTCCCGCCAATGGTCCGCGTCGCCGACCCAGCCCTTGCGCTGCGCCACGTAGGTCCAGGTGCGGATATAGGCCAGCCGCTTCGACAACGCGTCGATATCGCCATCGGTTCGATCGATGCGCCGGATCTGTGCGGCGAGCCAGTCGCTCGGCGCCGATCCGCCATCGTGGAGGAAGCCGTGGAGCCGGGCGCAGAGGCTGGCGTGCTCGGCCGGCGAGACCTTGCGGAAGTCGGGGATCTGGCAGACGTCCCACAGGAGCCGCACGTCGCGGGCGTCGCGCAGCCGGCCGCGCACCTCGGATATCTCCATCAGCGCGCGGAGCGTCGCGAGATCGTCGGCCTCGCGGGCGCGGGCGAGCTCGGCATGGCCGCTCGGGGCCTCGAGGCTCGCGACCAGCGCCTCCGGCGAGCCGAAGTCCAGCCGCGCGTTGCGCCATTGCAGCCGGGCCAGCGGCGCGAAGCGGTGGGTCTCGATCGCCTCGACCACCTCGGGATCGAGCGGGCTCGCCTCGCCGGTGACGCCGAAGGTGCCGTCCGCGGTGTACCGCCCGGCGCGCCCGGCGATCTGCGCGAGCTCGTTCGGGGCAAGGTGGCGCCGCCGCCGGCCGTCGAACTTCGAGAGGCCCGCAAAGGCCACGTGGGCGATGTCGAGGTTGAGCCCCATGCCGATGGCGTCGGTCGCCACCAGATAATCCACGTCGCCGTTCTGGTAGAGCTCGACCTGGGCGTTGCGGGTGCGGGGCGACAGCGCCCCCATGACCACCGCCGCCCCGCCCTTCTGCCGCCGGATCAGCTCGGCGACGGCATAGACGTCGTCGACGCCGAAGCCGACGATGGCGCTGCGCGGCGGCATGCGGCTGAGCTTGCGCGGTCCGGAATAGCTCAGGCTGGAGAACCGCTCGCGGCGCATGAAGCGCGTTCCGGGCGCGAGGCTGGCGATGCGGGGTCGCATGGTGTCGGAGCCGAGGAACAGCGTCTCGGACAGGCCGCGGGCGTTGAGCAGCCGGTCGGTGAAGACGTGGCCGCGGTCGGGGTCGCCGCAGAGCTGGATTTCGTCGACGGCGAGGAACTCGGGCAGGATGTCGAGGGGCATCGCCTCGACCGTGCAGACCCAGTAGGCGGCGCGGGCGGGAACGATCCGCTCCTCGCCGGTGATCAGCGCTGCGACCGAGGGGCCGCGCAGGCGCACGATGCGGTCATAGACCTCGCGGGCGAGGAGACGCAGCGGCAGGCCGATCACGCCGCTGCGGTGCGCGAGCATGCGCTCGATGGCGTAGTGGGTCTTGCCGGTGTTGGTCGGGCCGAGCATGGCCGTTACCCGCGGGGCGCCGTCGACGGGCATGTGTCACCGGGTCCCCGTCGTCGGCGAGGCGTCCACGACGGTGGCCGCGCGGCCGTCCGGCGCGTTGACCTTCCTTGGGGCCTGGCGCGCTGCATGACGCCGGCCCTGAACGACCCGCGATCCATGTCCCGCGCAGGCGGCGAGGGCGAACGCGGGCCGATCGACGACGGTCGATCGGCCAAGGGACATGTGCGAGGTCTTACGCGCCTCGCGGCCAGCGTCGCGTCGCGTAAAGGCTTGGTGGACGGGAATGGGATTTCTCCATGAACTCATGGAGATGACATATGTCGCACGCGTGCGCTCCACTGCGCGGCCGGCGCCCGGCGGGCTGTCGAAAGGGTCTTTCAGAGCTCGGCCGCTCCCGTCTCGCGCTCGAGGCGCTCCAGGTTCTCGGTGACGCTCGGGCGATGCGGATTGACCTCCTGGGCGGCGCGCAGCGCCTCCCGCGCCAGCTGCGGCTGGCCGAACTCCTCGAGGATCGCGGCGAGGCCTTCGAGCGCCCCGAAATGCCGCGGCTCGAGCGCGAGCGTGCGCTCGATGTCCGCCATGGCCAGGGTGTACTCGCCCAGCATGTAGAACGCGCTCGCCCGGGCGTTCCACCCCTCGGCGAAATCCGGCGCATGGTCGGTCAGCGCGCTGAGATGTCCGATCGCCGCCGCGTAATCCTCGGCGGCGACGGCCTCGCCGGCGCGCCGCAGCAGAAGATCCATCGATGGCGAGCCGGACTGCGACCAGATCCGCTGGATCTCGCTCTCGATGCGCGGATAGTCGTCGCGGTCGGGCTCGGCGAGCTCGGCGAAGAGCGCGTCGAGCCGCGCCTCCTGATCCGCGGTCAGACCCGAGGCCGGCCCGGCGACGGCGGCGAGCGCTGCGACGGCGCCTGCGAGGATACGCTTTCGGAAACCCGTCATGGTCCCTAGATTAGGCGTCCCAACCGGAAAAGCGAGGGGCTCGCCGCCCCGGATCGGAGAAAACATGAGCTCGACAATCGACGCCGCCGTCAACGCCCTGAACGCCAAGCTCGATGGCGAGAGCTTCGAGGGATCGGTCAAGTTCGTCATCGAGGGCGAAGGCGCGGTCCGCATCGACGAAGGCGGCGCCCGGGCCGACGACGGCCCGGCCGACTGCGTGCTGACGGCCGACGCCGAGACTTTCCAGGGCATGCTGGAGGGCGAGATCAACCCTACGGCGGCGTTCATGAGCGGCCGGCTCAAGGTGGACGGCGACATGGGGCTCGCCATGAAGCTCGGCAGCCTCCTCGCGTGACCTCCGAACCCGCGCCCTTCTTCGCCGACGTGGCCGACGCGCCGGAGGGCGCGCGGGCCTTCTGGCTCGCCACCGCCGACGGCCTGCGGCTGCGCGCCGCGGTCTGGGAGGGAGGCGCGGGCGGCACGGCGGTCGTCTTCCCGGGCCGCACCGAGTACGTGGAGAAATACGGCCGCGTCGTGCGCCGGCTGGTGGATCTCGGCCTGTCGGTCGTGGTGATCGACTGGCGCGGCCAGGGCCTGTCGCAGCGCCATCCCACGACGCCGCATCTCGGGCACGTGGAGGACTTCCGGCGTTACCAGCTCGACGTGGCGGCGCTCCTGGCGCATCCGGCGGTCGCCGCGCTGCCCGAGCCGCGCCATCTCGTGGCGCATTCCATGGGCGCGTGCATAGGCCTGCGGACCCTGCTCGAGGGCTCGGCCTTCGCCTCGGCGATCCTCTCCGCGCCGATGTGGCACCTGCAGATGCGCGCGGCGACGCGCGAGCTGACCACCAAGATGACGCGCCTCGCAAGCCTGCTCGGGCTCGGCCAGCGCCTCACGCCCGGGGCGAACATGCGGCCGACCCCGCTGGCGGTCGCCTTCGAGCAGAACGCGCTCACCTCCGATCCGGAGCACTTCGCGTGGGCGGTGCGCCAGATCACCGCCCATCCCGAGCTCGCGCTCGGCGGCCCCAACGTGCAGTGGACCCGCGCCGCGCTCGAGGAGATGGCCCGTCTCTATGTCGCGCCGCTGCCGGGCCTGCCGACGCTCGTCTTCCTCGGGACCGACGAGACCGTGGTCTCGTCCAGCATCATCCGCACCCAGGTGCGCGAGATGCGGGCGGGCCGGCTTGTCGAGCTCCCCGGCGCCCGGCACGAGATCTTCATGGAGCGCCCGGCCATCCAGGAGACAGTCTGGTCCGAGATCGACGGCTTCCTCGCCGGGCCGGCGGCGCCGCAGCGGCCCGCCGCTGCGGTCAGTCGCTGACCGCGGCGAGAAGCTCCAGCGCCGCGGCGTGGATGCGGGCGTCGCCGGCCGCGAGGATGCGCCCCCCGCGATGCGCCGGTCCGCCGCGCCAGTCGGTGACGATCCCGCCCGCCGCCTCGATCACGCCCTGCGGGCCCTGGACGTCGTAGGGATGGAGGCCCGCCTCGATCACCAGGTCGACCTGCCCGAGGGCCACCAGCGCATAGGCGTAGCAGTCGAGGCCGTACCGCGTCAGCCGCACGCGATCGCGCACCGCCTCGAAGCCCGCGCGCTCCGCGGCGGTCCCGACCTCGGGGAAGGTGGTGTAGAGCACCGCGTCCTCGAGCCGCGCGCAGGCGCGGGCGGCGAGCGGCGTCTCGCGGCCGCCCCGCCGCATGAGCGCGCGGCCGAGCCCGCCCATGAAGCGCTCGCCGGTATACGGCTGGTCCACCAGGCCGAGAACCGGCCCCCGGCCGTCGTCGAGGCCGACGAGCACGCCCCAGCTCGGCGCGCCGCTCAGGAAGGCGCGCGTGCCGTCGATCGGATCGAGGACCCACGTGAGGCCGCTCGTCCCCGGCGTCGGGCCGAACTCCTCGCCGAGCACCGCGTCGCTCGGGCGGTTCTCGGCGAGCCAGGCGCGCATCGCCGCCTCGGCGTCGCGGTCCGCTTGCGTGACCGGGTCGAAGCCGCGCGCGGCCTTGTTGTCGGCGATCAGGCCCCGGCTGCGGAAGAGCGGCAGGCAGCGCGCCGCCCCCACGTCCGCCAACGCCTCGGCGGCGCGCCACAGCTCGCGCCGCAGCTCCTGGGAAAAGGCGGCCTGGCGATCCATTCGGGGCTCCCTGCTCCGGGTCGAGCAGTCGCGGATCGCGGGGCGCGCGTCAAGAAGCAGACGGCGTCGGATGCGTTCCGGCGCCGTCAGGTATGGCGGTCACGACGCAGTCAGGCGACGTCGCTGAGCACCCGGGCGAGATCGAACAGCCGCCGGCGCTGGGCCTCGGGGATCGAGTAGTACGAACGCACCAGCTCGAGCGCCTCCTTGTCGGCGAGAAGGTCGCCGCGCTGGGCGTCCTGCGCCGGGGCGGCGTCGGCCGGGGCGACCTCGCCGTCGAAGCCCTCGAAGAAGAAGCTGATCGAGACGTCGAGCGCCTGGGCGATGTCCCAAAGACGCGACGCCGAGATGCGGTTCATCCCGGTCTCGTATTTCTGGATCTGCTGGAACTTGATGCCGACGATGTCACCGAGCTGCTGCTGGGTCATACCGACCATCCACCGGCGATGCCGCACGCGCTTGCCGACATGAACGTCCACGGGATGTCTCATTTCGCTGGCTCCACCTGCACACTTAGACCTTCAACACAAACTATGCACGTTCCGTGCCAGCTTCTCGCACACAGGGGGATAAGCGTCAAGCGGGTTCAATCATGGGTTTTCCGAGGGAGAAAACGGTTCTGGGCCCATGCAACCGCAGGGAGATAGCGTTACGCAATGCCAAAGCGCGTTTCAACCATCCCGTGAAATGCAAAAGGCATTCGCAGAATGCAAATGCCTGTCGCGAGTCAGGAAGCCGCCTGCCGGGCCTGACGCTTGCGCTCGTGCGGATCGAGAAAACGCTTGCGCAGGCGTATGTTTCTGGGCGTGACCTCGACCAGCTCGTCGTCTTCGACATAGGCGATGGCCTGCTCGAGCGTCATGCGGACCGGCGGCGTCAGCACGACCGCCTCGTCCTTGCCGGCGGCGCGGATGTTGGTCAGCTTCTTGCCCTTGAGCGGGTTCACCTCGAGGTCGTTGTCGCGGCTGTGCTCGCCGAGGATCATCCCCGAATAGACCTGCTCGCCGGAACCGATGAAGAAGCGCCCGCGGTCCTCGAGGTTGAAGATCGCGTAGGCGACCGAAACGCCGTCCTCCATCGAGATCAGCACGCCGTTGCGCCGGCCGGGGATCGCGCCGCGGTAGGGCGCCCAATCGTGAAACACCCGGTTGAGCACGCCGGTGCCGCGGGTGTCGGTCAGGAACTCGCCGTGATAGCCGATCAGCCCGCGGCTCGGCACATGGGCGACGATCCGGGTCTTGCCGCCCGCCCCCGTGCGCATCTCGACCAGCTCGCCCTTGCGCTGCGAGAGCTTGTCGACCACCACGCCGGAAAACTCCTCGTCGACGTCGACGGTGACCTCCTCGATCGGCTCCAGCCGCTGGCCGCCCTCCTCGCGGAACAGCACCTGCGGGCGCGAGACGCTGAGCTCGAAGCCCTCGCGGCGCATGTTCTCGATCAGCACCCCCATCTGCAGCTCGCCGCGCCCCGAGACCTCGAAGGCCTCGCCGCCGGGGGTGTCGGCCACGCGGATCGCCACGTTGGTCTCGGCCTCGCGCATCAGCCGGTCGCGGATGACGCGGCTCTGAACCTTGTCGCCCTCGCGCCCCGCAAGCGGGCTGTCGTTGATGCCGAAGGTGACCGAGATGGTCGGCGGGTCGATCGGCTGGGCCGGCAGCGGCGCGGCCACCGCCACATCGGCCAGCGTGTCGGCGACGGTCGCCTTCGACATGCCGGCGAGGCTCACGATGTCGCCGGCCTCGGCCTCGTCGATCGGCGTGCGGCTCAGGCCGCGGAAGGCGAGCACCTTCGAGACGCGGAAGCGCTCGATCTCGCGGCCCTCGCGGTCCATCGCCTTGACCGTCTGGCCGGTCTTCACCGAGCCGCTCTCGATGCGGCCGGTCAGGAGCCGGCCGATGAACGGGTCGGCGGCGAGGGTGGTGGCGAGCATCGAGAAGGGCTTGCCCGCCTCGGCCTGCTGCGCGGGGGCCGGCACGTGGTCGAGGATCAGCTGGTAGAGCGCGTCGAGTCCCTTGCGCGGGCCGTCGAGCTCGGGGTCCGCCCAGCCGGCGCGGCCCGAGGCGTAGAGGACGGGAAAGTCGAGCTGCGCCTCCTCGGCGTCGAGGGTGACGAAGAGGTCGAACACCTCGTTGAGCGCCCGGTCGGGCTCGGCGTCCGGCTTGTCGACCTTGTTGAGCACGACGATCGGCCTCAGCCCGAGGCGGAGCGCCTTGGACAGCACGAACTTGGTCTGCGGCATCGGCCCCTCGGCCGCGTCGACGAGCAGGAGCACGCCGTCCACCATCCCGAGGATGCGCTCCACCTCGCCGCCGAAATCGGCGTGGCCGGGCGTGTCGACGATGTTGATGCGGTGGCCACGCCACTCGACCGAGGTCGCCTTGGCGAGGATCGTGATTCCGCGCTCGCGCTCGAGGTCGTTGGAATCGAGCGCGCGCTCGACGGTCGCCTGATTGTCGCGGAACGCGCCGGACTGCCTGAGCAGCGCGTCCACGAGCGTAGTCTTGCCGTGATCGACATGCGCGATGATCGCGATGTTGCGCAGGTCCATGGGCGACCCCTCCGCCGGAGCTTCGGGGCAGCCCTTAGGCGGCGATCCCGGAAAAGGCAACCGGCGTCAGTCTTCGAGCTGTCGGGTGATCGCGCCGAGGACAAGGCTGATGACGAGCGCAAGCGCCGCGGTCAGGAGCGCGATCGACCAGAGCCCGAGGCCGGCCGACAGGCCGATCGCCGCGGCGACCCACATCAGCGCGCCGGAGGGCAGCCCCTTCACCGTCCCGCGGCTCATGATGATGGTGCCCGCGGCGAGAAAGGCCACGCCGGCCGTGGTCGCCTCGACGAGCCGGATCGGGTCGAGCCGAATGGTGTCCGGCCCCGCTCCGTGCATCGCGATCAGGTTGAGCGTCACAAGCGTATACACCGCGGCGGCGAGGCCGATCAGCATGTGGGTTCGCAGTCCGGCCGCGTGTCCGGTCATCTGACGCTCGATGCCGAGCAGGGCGCACAGGAGCGCTGCGCCGGCGAGCCGGAGCGCGATGACGGAGAACGGCAGGACAAGCCCGCCTCCGGTCAGGTCGCCGGTGATCTCCTGCAGCATCGACGTCTCCGTGGGGGTCTCGCCGGACCCTCTGCAAACGTCCGGGTCCCCGCCGGGTTCCCCTCGATCCCGCCTTGTCCCGAGCCGTGAATGCGCGCCGTGCATCGGTTCGCGCCTGCGCGGCGCATCGTCGCTTTCCCCAGCCCGCTTTGATGCCCGGTTTCGGCCCACCTGCCCGGGGTCGGCCGAAAGGCGATCAGAGCCCCCTGGGAACCGCGAAGAACATCCGGCGCTTGCCGCCCTTGACCGCCTCCTCGCGCTGGATGTCGAACCTTTCCGCCAGCAGGGCGCGGAACGTCTCCTCGTGATAGTCCGCATACTGGTCCTCGCGATTGGCGAGGAGCGTCTGCACCATCTCGTCGTCGCGGCCGACGAACTCGATCGCCACCGCCCCGCCGAGATCGGCCAGCCAGGCGATGAACTCCGCCGGCGGGATGTTGGCGCCGATGACGACATGGTGGACGAGCGCGAGGCAGAGCGTCAGCTCGGGACGGCCGCGCTCGGCGAGCGCCTTGCGCTCGCGGCCGAGCCAGCCCTGGCTCGGCGAGGCGTCGGCGAGGTTGATCACCAGCGGCAGGATCGGCGCCGCGGCGTCGCCGTCGCGGCTGCGCGCGTAGAGGCGCTCGATCGCCTGGGCGTCGCCGTCCATCGCCACCACCTGGTCGGCATGGGGCGCGACGATCCGCGAGAACGTCCCGGTGTTGCAGCCGAGATCCCATGCGAGCCGCCAGCGCCGCGTCGCCGCGGACGCGCTCACGAACTCGGCCTTCCGCCCCGCCTCCGCCTTGTCGTAGGAATGCGTGCGATCATATTCCGACCATTCGGTCCGCTCGCGGGCCGGCTCGAGCCGGGAGACAAGCCCGCGCAGCTTGTCGACGTTGTTGACGATCAGCGCCTTGTCGAAGCCCGCCTGCGCCAGCGTGCCGCGCACGTTGCGCCCGCCGCCGGAGTAGCGCCGCTGCAGCGCCGCCTGCGCGGCCACGTGCATCAGCACCCCCGGCCGCAGCAGGTCGCGCGACGACATCATCCGCCGCATCTGCTCGGCGGGCACGCCGTCGATCCGCCCGCGCAGCAGCGGCCTGAAATCGACGCCGCGATACGCCGCCAGCATAAGCGGATAGAGGAACATCTCGCAGAACTGGCGATAGCCCACCCAGGGTGCGCCCGGCGCGAGCGGCTCGAAGGACGGCACGTCGATGAAGACCGGCCGGCTGCCCACCCACTGCACGTTGTAGGGAGACGCGTCCTTGAGGATCATGTCCTCGGCGAGCGCGTCGCGCATCAGCCCCAGGTGCAGGAGCGCCGCCTCCTTGAGCATCCCGAACGGCCATTCGTAGGGATAGGACACGAAAGGGACCCGGTCGTGCTCAAGCACGGCCGCGGCCCCGGCCGGCGCCGCCACGTCGACGGCCGCGCGCGTGCCCACGATCGCGCCGTCGGCCGTGCGCTCGGCGAAGAAGCGGGTCGCCCGCAGCCGCTCCCAGTTCGCCAGCGCCTGCGGGCTCAGGGTGCGGAACACCCGGCCGTCGCGATAGAACACCGCCCCGTTGCGATCCCTGAACGAGCCGGGCTCGCGCTCGATCGCGCCCGGCGCCCCGACCGGGACGCCCGACAGGACGTTCAATTCTCGGCCCGCGACGTGTCGGCCGCCTTGGCGGGCTCATCGGCCTCGGCCGGCCGCATGCCGACGAGGACGAGGAACCGGTGCCAGTAGAGCTTGCCCGCCAGCGCGACGCCCGCAGCGCCGCCCAGCAGCACCTGCAGGATCATGCTGCCGGTGCCTGGATCGAGATAGGCCTGCGCCGGCATGGTCGACGTGGCGTAAAGCCATGCGGCGACGGCGGCCGGAACGGTGAACGATGAAACCTTGCGCAACATTGCACCCCCTGCTGTTCGCGCCGGAGCGCGAAGGGCCAGGGATTCTCCCCGAACGCGCGCCGGCAGCGTATGTCACGAAACTTACGTCAATTTGTCATCTCGTCGAGTCCGAAGCGCCAGCTTTGATTGGCCTCCCGCTCGATCGCGTGCCATGCTGCCCCCGCTTGCGCCGAGGGGGCGTACGGAATCAGGAGCTTGCATATGACGTCGATGGGGCGCGCCGCCCGCGGGGTGGGCGGATCGCCGCCGATCGGCAGGGATCGGCCGACGCCGCCGCTGGCGGCGCTGATCTTCGCCCCGGCCTCGGTGCTCGGCTACATGTCGGGCAACCTGAACCAGACGACGCTCGCCGCCGCGCTGCCGACGCTCGCCGGCTCGGTCGGCTTCGCGCTCGCGGTCTGGGCGGCGGTGGCGCTGTTGCGCCGGCGCGCCGACGCGTCGAGCGCGGTGATCGCCTGCCTGTGGGTCGTGGCGAGCGTCTACTACCTGAGCCTGTTCGGGCCGCTCAACACATGGCTCGGCGGCGACTACACCCTGCGCGAGACCCTGCCCTGGACGCTGGCGGCGCTCGCGCTCGCGACCTTCGGCCTCGGCCGCGCGCCGCAGGCCTGCGCGCCGCTCCACGTCGTTCTAAGCGTCATCGCGCTCGTCATGCTGGCGACGCCGGCCTGGCGGGTCGCCGGCTTCGCCTGGCGCAACGCGGCCGCCGCGTCGGTCTACGATCCCGCCGCCGCCGAGGCC
>ERZ761602.8669-NODE-8669-length-10144-cov-7.414709_pt1 | contig 10144 bp, 11 predicted proteins | sample MGYA00512165_ERZ761602 | MGnify/ENA primary metagenome ERZ761602 (study PRJEB28899, sample SAMN02445085) | bioreactor sludge metagenome | biome: EBPR sludge; isolation source: Thorneside wastewater treatment plant | place: Australia: Brisbane, Thorneside...
GTGCAGTAAGAATAATACTGACGTTATACCGCCTGTAACACAAGAACTAAAAAAAACCATTAAAACCAGTACCATTAACGGCAACATTAGTTTTGAGTTTGGTCCGGAGGGTAAGCCCAAACAATTCATCGTGGAAAGACCATGGGGTAGCTATCGTTACGACTTTATCTATGAGCCTGCTAAAGCAACTATTAATGTTTTTAACATTGCTACTAATCAGAAGGAGGAAACTTACCAGGCTTCTCTCAATGACAAAGGACATATAACACAACTGATTTTCGACCAATATGACAATAATGGAAATCCAACAGCAACTGCCACCACAAGCTACAGTTATAATGCCAAGGGATTGCTGGAAATGACAACCAGCCCTTCTTCTTTTTCAAAGAAATATTATTATGATACGGAGGGAAACAACATAAAAACAGAGTACTACAACGGCAGCGGGCAGTTAATTAATTATACCGAAAATGACTATAGTGACAAATTAGATAAATGCCCGGCTCATAACATAAACCAGTTTACCTGGCAGGGGTTTTTCCTTCCGGCTCTTTCTAAAAAGCTTTTGAACCACAAAAAACAAATTAATGCTGGCACAAACACAATCAACTTTGAAATCGGAATAACCTACGAACTGGATGCTGAAGGTTTTGTGAAAAAAGGTATGGTTGATGATCTTAACCCCGCTGGCACAGACTGGAGTTGGACGTTTACGTTTGATAAATAATGCACACCTAATCATTAACCAGGACCCGGTTCTCTTAGGCCGGGTTTTCCTTTTATTGTTTCATTTTCGCCACTTAATATTTGCTTTAGTATTACTAATTATCTGTGGTTATTTTTTTGGGGTTTTAATATTTTTTCTTAAGGCAGGCTTCAATGTACAGGTAGAAATCATCGGCCCCGGAAGCCTCTGTTTTACCGCTTACTTCATTGAGGGGTATGTTTTTTATACCGGTGTACTGTAAAAACTATTTCAGACCCATACCATCCCTGCTCTTTTTTACATAGGCTGAAAATGAAAAGGGCTTACATGCACTTGCTTTGCTTCTGCATCCATCCAATTTGACGGGAAAAATACTCTTGCAGGTAGCTTATAGCCTGATCAATTCTTTCGTAGTCTGTCATTGTTTTAAATTTACTACACAAAAATTGCAAACACTACTTATGCATACAACCCGTTTCTTGCGGAAAACACGGCTATGTTTTTTTACATGTGATATGGCTGAAACCCTCTGATTTGCAGAGTCAAACAAGGGTAACAGAAGTATAAAAGATTTCAGCGAGATGTTATTTTTTTACAATGTTTTTCTTTTCCGCTTCGATCATTGCATCGTAATCTATTCCTTCTTCCTTCATCAGTTGTAACCCGTAGTTCCGCAGGTAGGTAATTACTTCTATGGCTTTTTTCCCCTTTGGTGTTAAGCTATATTCAGTTCGGGGCGGAACCTCCGCAAATACCTTTTTGGAAACAAAACCTTCTGCCTCCAGCTCTTTTAATGTTTGCGTTAACATTTTCTGGCTGATATGGGCTATATCCTGTTGTAATTCGGTATAACGCCTTGTGTTCGTACGCAGCCTCCAAAGCACTGGTATCTTCCAGGTACCGCCGAGTTTTTTGAAAACAAAATCCACAGGATTGTAAAATCGTCTGTTTTTGATTATTACGTCAGGCATATGCTAAAAATACAGCTTACGCACCAAAAAGTTCGTTACAGCCTTATTGGTGTTTTACAAGGTTGTACTATCCGGCTGCAACAACTTTACGGTACAAAAATTTATCACATGTCAAACGTAAAAGAAGTAAATCAGTATGTGCATTTTCATGGAGCCCCCACAAAAGGTAAAATACTAATGGTAGCCAGCAGCCCGGCTGTTTCTCAACAAACCGGCTGGCCGATTGGTTTCTGGGCAGCGGAGCTAACTCATCCGTTGAGGGTATTTCAGGAAGCGGGATACGAAGTGGAACTGGTGAGCACTGAAGGCGGTGCTTTGCAAATGGACGGCTTCAGTAATCCTACCGATGCCAGTGGTTATTCAGCCCATGATGTGATCTCACTGGGATATATGCAACAGCAATGGTTCAATGACATGCTCGCCAACACAAAGAAATTATCAGCCATAAACCCTGCCGATTATGTGGCTATCTTTTTAGTGGGCGGCCAGGGTCCTATGTACACTTTCCGGGGTAATAAAGAATTGGAAAAACTTTTTGCCGCCTTCTATGAAAGCGGTAAACCCAGTGCCGCTGTTTGCCACTCGACTACCTTATTGCTGGAAGCAAAAACATCCAACGGTGAATTATTGGTTAAAGGAAAAACATGGACTGGCTTTGCTGATGCTGAAGAAGAATTTGCAGACCAGGCAGTAGGAATGAAAATTCAGCCTTACCGGATTGAAACGGAAGCAAAGAAAATTGATGGCACTAATTTTAAAGTGGCTGCGCCTTTTTCTTCTTATGCCATTGCAGACGGAAACTTAATTACCGGCCAGCAACAGAACAGTGGCGCTGCTGCGGCTGAACTGGTTGTTGAGCAATTAAACAAGTAAAAAATGAATATCGCAATCATCGGCACTGGTAATGTAGGCGGTGCCTTAGCTACGAAATGGGCACAAAAAGGCCATCACATTTTCTTGGGTGTAAATGATACAGCCAACTTCAAAGGAAGGGAATTGTTGAACAATCCCAATACCTCCGTTCATTCCGTTAAAGAAGCGGTACAACAAGCCGATGTTATACTTATCGCCACCCCAGCAACGGTGGCAGCAGAAGTGGCAGAATCGCTGGGAGATACCAGCGATAAGATCATCATTGATGCCATGAATGTGGTGATGGGAAAAGGGCCTGCAGGTTTCACCAATACCACAGACGCCATACTATCACATACACAATCAAAGGATGTGGTGAAATGCTTCAACACCACCGGGTTTAATAACATGCTGAACCCGGTTTATGGTAATACAGCGATCGATGTGTTTGTAGCAGGTGATAGTGTAAAGGGAAAAGAAGTGGCCTTACAACTGGCTAAAGATGCCGGCTTTGCCGAATGTTACAACGTAGGAGGAAACGACCGTTTTCAATTGATGGAACAATTTGCTTTCTTCTGGATCAACCTGGCCATGATGCAGGGACTGGGAAGAGAAATTGGTTTTAAACTCTTGAAACGATAACACCCCTGCAGTATGATAACAAAAAAGGTTTTCAATCCGCTGGCGATTGCTCGTTACATGAAAACGGAACTGGTAGTTTCAGTTTTATTATCAGCCGGTGTTTACTTGTTATACTATACAGGGCAAATAGAGAAAGCAAGTCTTCCTTTTTCCGTTGCAGTAATCTTGGGTAGCGCATTGGCTATCTTTCTCGCGTTTCGAAACAATAATGCCTATAGCCGCTGGTGGGAAGCAAGAACACTATGGGGAGGCATTACGAATAACAGCCGCATTTTTGCCCGGCAGATCATTGCCAATGCAGATAATGCAGTGCACACTGGAAAAGCACCGGCAGAACTCGTAGCTGCATACAAAAAGGAAATGATTTACCGGCAAATTGCATATGTCCATGCACTGCGATTGCAATTAAGAGGGCAACACAATCCTGGTGAATACCAGTATCTTTTGGATGAAAAAGAATTTTCAGAGATGATCCGGAAACAAAACCCTGCCAATTATCTTTTACTGGTGCAGGGTATAAGGATCAAAGAAGCCATGAATACAGAAATACTGGGAGCTTTTGATAATATCAGCCTTGAACCCACACTGGCCGGTTTCAACAATTTCCAGGGAGGGTGTGAACGCATACGCAATACACCCCTGCTGCGGCAATATCATTTTTTCACCAAATTATTCCTGCTGGTGTTTATGATCGTTTTGCCTTTTTCATTAATAAGTGATTTCAGTAAAATGGGAATGCCCTGGTTAATGATACCTGTAAGCATACTAATTTCCTTTGTATTTGGGGTAATGGGTAAAGTAGGCGAAGTGAATGAAGATCCTTTTGAAGATCGCATAACTGATGTACCCATGACAGCAATATGTAATACTATTGAACGGGACCTGAAAGAAATGCTGGGAGAATCAGTTCCTCCCAAAATGCTTCCTGAAAAAGGATTCCTTTATTAAAATCGCTGTTGTATTAATTCTTTATTTTGTGGCATGCACAAAAAAATACTCCTGCTCGGCAGTGGCGAACTCGGTAAGGAACTGGTCATTGCTTTAAAAAGACTGGGACAGACAGTAATAGCAGTGGATAGTTATGCCGGTGCTCCGGCTATGCAGGTAGCTGATGAATTTGAAGTAATTGATATGCTCAATGGTGAGCAGCTTGACTCGGTAGTCAGTAAGCACAATCCCGACCTCGTTGTGCCTGAAATTGAAGCAATCCGCACAGAACGTTTTTATACATATGAAAAACAGGGAAGAAAAGTGATACCCAGTGCCAAAGCCGCCAACTTTACTATGAACAGGAAACTGATCAGGGACCTGGCAGCAAAGGAACTCGGCCTAAGAACAGCGAAATATTTCTATGCAACAACATTTGAAGAATTCAAAAATGCAGTCGGGGAAATTGGCCTTCCCTGCGTGGTAAAACCGCTGATGTCTTCTTCCGGAAAAGGACAAAGTGTATTAAAGAAAGTAGAAGATATGCAAAGGGTGTGGGACTATGCCATCACCAACTCCCGGGGAGATATTCACGAAGTGATCATTGAAGAATTTATTTCATTTCATACAGAGATCACATTATTAACGGTAACACAGCAGAACGGACCAACCCTTTTTTGCCCACCCATTGGTCATCGGCAGGAACGGGGCGACTACCAGGAGAGCTGGCAACCTGTTGCCATCAGTGAAAACGATTATAAAGATGCCTGTATGATGGCAGAAAAAGTAACCACTGCCTTATCTGGTCCCGGCATCTGGGGTGTGGAATTTTTCCTGACAGAAAAAGGAGTGTATTTCTCCGAACTAAGTCCACGGCCACATGATACCGGCATGGTAACACTGGCAGGAACACAAAACTTGTCAGAGTTTGAATTGCATGCAAGGGCAATTTTGGGTCTCCCCATTCCTGAAATAAAACTGGAACGGGCAGGTGCCAGCGCAGTTGTGCTGGCGAATAAGTCTGCCGAACAATTTACTATTACAGGAACAGAGGATGCATTAGCAGAAAAACAAACAGACGTTCGCATATTCGGCAAACCTACAACAAGACCCTATCGAAGAATGGCCGTTGCACTGGTGTATGATGATATACAATCCGATATCAATGAATTACGAAAGAAAGCCAAATCTGCAGCTGATAAAATTGCAATTCTGTGAATCAATTTTCTGCTAACAAAAATTAACACCCACTCCTTACCTCCTCTTTGTTTACCGCTTGTCACTACCACATAAAGATGTGGCATGCTGTTATTGTAACGATAATAGCTTTGTGACCGTTAAACCAAAAACCTTAATTATGAAAAAAGTTTATTTATTACCGGCAATATTGATTGCCTCTGTTGCAGCGCTGGTAGGATCATGTGGTCATAACAGTAATGCTGATGGACAAACCATCAGCAAGGATTCATTGATCAAAAGAGGAAATTATTTAGTAACAACAATGGGTTGCAACGATTGTCACTCACCTAAAGTAATGACAGCAATGGGCCCCGCATTGGATACGACCCGTCTTTTATCCGGGCATCGTAGTGATGTACAGCTACCGCCAGCCAATACAGACGCATTAAAGAACGGCTGGGCCCTTTTCTATGCAGAGGGTACTGCCATGGTAAGTCCGCTGGGCACTTCTTATGCAGCTAATATTACTTCAGATGCTACGGGTATTGGCAACTGGACATTACAACAGTTTAAAACAGCAATAACAAAAGGAAAGTGGAAGGGAATGGAAAACAGCCGAAATCTATTACCCCCCATGCCATGGGAAAATTATAAGGACATGAGCGATGCGGATGTAGAGGCTATTTTTACTTACCTGCAATCAACCAAACCTGTAAACAATGTGGTGCCTGCACCGCAACTGGCTTACAGTGAAATTAAACCTGATAAACCTTAAAACAACCAACTATGAACAAGATCAAAATCTTTAGTACGCCGCATAAAGCGCTGCGTAAACTAATGGCCGAATTTTCTTTGCTGGCTGGCAAAACTGATTATGCCAATGAAAGCGAATTACAGGCCCTTAAGCAACTGGGCAATGAAATGTTTGATTTATTAAAAGAACATGCCCATATCGAAGAGTCTTTGGTATTAACTGCATTGGAAGCCAAAGCCCCGGGTTCATCAGACGAGAATATTGAAGAACATGAGCAGTTGGAAAAAGTGCAGGCAGAACTGGAAGAATGGCTCAACAGTTTTGACGGTTCTCAGTCAGAAGAGGAAGGGTTTCAGTTTTACCTGGCCTTCTCTTCCTACCATGGCCAATACCTGGAACATATTATACATGAAGAAACCAACACCCAGGAATTGTTATGGAAATACTTATCAGATGAAGAACTGATGGGCTTGCAAATGCAGATATTAAAAAGCATTCCGTTTGATGTATTCCTGGTTTGGGGTAAACATATAACCCCTGCACAAACCAGGAAAGAAAATCTCGCTATGCTAACAGGGATGAAAATGATGTTGCCGGCCCCTGCTTTTGAAAAAATTGTTTCAATGGTACAGGCATCTGTATCGGCCAACGAATATTATGAATTAATGACTGAATTAGGAAAGCTCCCTGCTAAAGCAGCCTAGTATAAAAGTAAAGCCATGAAAAAAGCCGGTCTGTGATTTTTCACAACCGGCTTTTTATTTACATGATAAACAGTTTGATTAATGGCTCTCCACCATTTTCTTCAGGTTTTCCAAACCAACACCAAATTGATGGTTGAGGTTCTTGTTGATCATCGGTCCCATCAGCCTGGCCATCGGCCAGGGAAGTTCACCACTGTTTTGCCAGGTTACTTTAGTTTCATTACCATCTCCCCATGCTTCAAAAAGCCAGTTATCTTTTGCTTTGCTTTTCCAGGGCTTTACAAATTCAAGATCGAAATGAATATGCTTGTCATCACTGCTGATCAGCGTAAGACTGCCGGTGCCTACTTTTTTTCCTTCCCATGCATATTTATGTTGCGGTGTGCCGGCCTGACCAGTGATCGTATGGGTGGCAGTTGGATCACTTTGCTGCCAGGGGTTCCATTGGCTGTAATGGTTCAGATCTGCAACAAAATTTCTTACGGCTGCGGGTGATTTGTTAATGATAATTGATTTTTCTACATTATAAGATTTAGGCATCAGGTAAGCCCCAATCAATAATGCTCCGATCAAAGCGGCAAGTATATATATGAAAATCATGGTGGCTGTTTTAGGAGAGTCAAGTTAACGATAAAACAAAGCCCCGCCAATGATTATTATACTACCGGAAAGTGCGATAAAACTTACCGGGTTGCAGGTAAATGATTCCCTGTTGAGTATAAAATCGGGTGGGAATATCAGTATAGTTTCCGTTTTGATCATAGCCCCTCACTTCAAAATGCAAATGAGGAAATGCCGAATAGCCGGTGTTGCCACTAAAGCCAATCAGCCGGCCGCTTGTTACAGTATCTCCCACCTGCACTAATACACCATCTTTTTTAAAATGCCAGTACTGGGCTACAGAACCATCAGCATGCTGAATAAAAATATAATTACCATCTGCCAGGTTTTCCTGCTTTAGCCCTCTTTTATCAGAATCACCCCTGGCGCCTATTACAACACCGTTTCGGGCTGCAAAAATTTTAGTACCGCTTTTTACTTTGAAATCAAGCGCCTTGCTTCCTTTGTGGCTAAACATACTTTCATAACCCTGCACTACAAAAACTTTCTTGCCGGTTGCAAAGGGAAGGGAATAAACAAAACTGCTGTCATGCCCTGTTTTGTACCTGGCAGAATCATAATACCTGTACCCCGTTCCGCAGGCGGATACAATCACCAATAACAATGGCCATACTTTCATTCACTGAATTTACAACTTCTGTTCAGGACTTTTTACGTTTACCCATGTATACCATCAATAGAATTAACACAACGCCACCTGCAGCGAAATACCAGTATTTTTTTATCATTTCTAAAAAGCCGGCGGGTTGATTGCTGCCTGCATCTTTTGTTGCTGCATCATCTTTTGGTAATTGCCAGTAAGCACTGTCTTTCGGAATCTTCATTAGCTCCCCGGCTGATTGAAATTCTAAAGTATCGGCTATAACATAAGGATTTTTAAAATCATTGAAGTACACTTTTCCTGCCGGAACAAGTAAAGTTCGGTTCTCCTTCTTAAGTGTTACTTCCACTTCTCCCTCATAAACGATCAGCCGGCTGCTGTCCTTGTCATGGCAATAAAGAAACCTTGTACCCTTACGCAGCAGTTTTTCATTAATACTTTCAATCACCAGGTTTTTATTATCGTTTGCTTTTTCCCCGTTTACAAACAATGTGCCCTCATTTATTTCTATAACAAGGTCATTTCCATCTGCACCGGTAATTACTGCTGTTGTATTCGGCATAATCATCATCACTGAATTCCGGTCAGGGCTCATCATCAGTAAACCTTTTGGCCCGGTTTTGAGTGTCATGCCTTTTTCGGGCTTACTGTTGTTTGGGATCTTCTGCCCGTTTTTAGTAATACTGATATCATCAGATAATCCTTTTAATAAATCAGTAGTACCTGATCCACCATCGGTGGAAACAATCCTGCCCATTCCACCACAATGACGGGTAAGAGTGCCCAGTTTGGCTGCTTTCTTTCCATTGATGAGGACTTCGGGGTCCCCGTCAACAATCACAAAATTATTAGGCCCGCCACAGGCAGCATGCACACCACGGTCTCCTTCACAGGCGGCCGGCATACCATCAATCAGTACATTGCCATTTCCGGTAATTACAGGGCCGATGCAGACCAAAGGGTCTGCAGGGGTACCATGCGAATCGCCCTGGCACAAAGATTTACTGCCTACTCTTGCATATAAATTTGAGCTTACAGTTACCACTTTATATTCTTTACTGTATTTCTTTCCTTCGTATTCAACAGTCAGGATGATTTTGTTTTCACCGATATTATTAAAAACAGGCCGGCTGCTGGCTCCTTTATCAGGCTCAAAACTGGCAGTGCCGCTCCATTCAATTTTATCGGTGAGGTCAACTTCTTCATTGTCTTTACTGGTTATTTTAAAGGAGGCGCCAAAGAGCCATCCTTTGTCAAATACTTTTGGGCTGCTGCCGAGCGGAAACAATAACTCAGGAGCAAGTTCTCCGGGATTCAGCGTAAAGGTCATGGTCGAAGTTTCTTCTCCGTCATAACGCATATAAAAAGTGCCGGTGATCTTATCTCCTTCTTTCTGCCCGGTAACTCTTGTGGTCACTGCTTCTTCTACAAACCTTTTTCCATCTTGCATGGCCTGGTTCAATGAACCGCTAAGGCTTAATTCACCTCCCTGCAGTGTACCTGATATGTTGCCGGTGAAAGCGATATAATCGCCGGGCTCTGTTTTGGGTCCAAACCTGAGGTTAGCAGTGAGCACTGCCGTTCCTCCAGCATCAACTTTCATACTTAATTTATTGACATAATAGGCGGCATTGAAATCCGGTCCCTTGGGGATTAATGATACAGTGCCTTTGTATTCTTGCTGGGAAAAAGACAAAACGGGTGTGGCTGCCAGCAACAACAGACCTGCTGCAAGGCGTTTCATAAAAATGATTTTATGTGAAGTTGCAACAGAAATCTATCCTGTTAAATGATATTCTTCATTGGTAGCAATGATTATGATACAGGTTCCGCTAAAAAATCAATAAAGGATATTCGGGGATTAAATAAACACTGAAATAGTTATTGCAATAGAAATAAATATTTGGAATCACCTTGTCTCTTGTCGTACCTTAACAATGCAAATGAGAGTGATGGACAAATAGCCATACACCGGACCGGGGATTGCGGCCCGGCGCTTATCGCACAACATCCTGTTCTGCGGCAAATCCAAACAAGATATATGCTTTAGACTTGATAAACAGCAATACACAGTTGCGTATATTACTTCTTTATCAGGCCAACATTTAAAACTAGTTTTATGAAAACGAAGTTTAAAGTGTTCTGGCCGATAATTGCCCTATTGGTCCTGAACGCTTGTCAAAAAGA
>ERZ761602.8671-NODE-8671-length-10144-cov-4.439389_pt1 | contig 10144 bp, 6 predicted proteins | sample MGYA00512165_ERZ761602 | MGnify/ENA primary metagenome ERZ761602 (study PRJEB28899, sample SAMN02445085) | bioreactor sludge metagenome | biome: EBPR sludge; isolation source: Thorneside wastewater treatment plant | place: Australia: Brisbane, Thorneside...
AATGCCGCCGCGCCCAGCGCCGCCGAACCCGCGCCGCCGCCCGCGATGACGCCGATGAAGGCGAACTGCGAGCCGCCGGTGAACATGTGCAGGCTCAGTGCCATGGCCTGCCACACGGTCAGGCCGGCCGCCACGGCGAGCGCGCCGAAGGAGATGCCGTAGAGCCCGGTGGCGGCGGCAATGGACAGGCCCACGCGGATGGCGGGGGTCCAGGTGGCGGGGCGCAGGGTGGGCGGGGAAGAACTCATCGACTTCAAATTTGATAGCTGGTGGCGCTTTCTGGATAAGCGCTTGAGGCCGAAAACACTAAAAATTCGGCCGGACTGACGGCGCATGACGGGAATGCGGGGCGCGTTGCCAACACCGCGCCCTGTGTTCCGGCAAAGGGGTCAGAGCCCGGGTTTCGCTGCGCGAAATCGCGATCCGACCCCTTTGTCTGTGCCGCCCACGCTCCTTGAAACCGGCGCACCCCAGGCCAGCAGACGCCGCGCAAGGGCCGCCCCGCCGCGCTGGCGTCGTCCCCCTGCCCGCGGCGCGCAGCGTTGCGAGAGCGGGGGGGTGTCGTCTCATCTCAATGCGCCTTGTCCCAGTTGGGCCCCACGCCCACCTCGGCCAGCAGCGGCACCTTGAGGTCGGCCACGCCGGCCATGAGGCGCGGGATGTGGCCGCGCAGCCAGTCCACCTCGGCCTCGGGCACCTCGAACACCAGTTCGTCGTGCACCTGCATGATCATTCTGACGGCGGGCTTTTCGGCGTCCAGCACCTGCTGCACCTTGACCATGGCCATCTTGATGAGGTCGGCCGCCGTGCCCTGCATGGGGGCGTTGATGGCGGCGCGCTCGGCGCCGGCGCGGCGCGGGCCGTTGGGGGAGTTGATTTCGGGCAGGTACAAGCGGCGGCCGAATACGGTTTCCACATAACCCATGGATTTGGCGGCGGCCTTGGTTTCGTCCATGTACTGCTTCACGCCGGGGTAGCGCTGGAAGTAGCGGTCGATGTAGGCGGCGGCGGCCTTGGTTTCGATGCCCAGGTTTTTCGCCAGGCCGAAGCTGCTCATGCCGTAGATCAGGCCGAAGTTGATGACCTTGGCATAGCGGCGCTGCTCGCTGGTCACCTGGTCCAGCGCCACGCCGAACACCTCGGCGGCGGTGGCGCGGTGCACATCCAGACCGGCGTGGAAGGCGTGCAAGAGCGCATGGTCGCCGCTGATGTGGGCCATGATGCGCAGCTCGATCTGGCTGTAGTCGGCACTGGCGATCACGCAGCCGGGCGGCGCCACGAAGGCCTCGCGCACACGCCGGCCCTCGGCCGTGCGGATGGGGATGTTCTGCAGGTTCGGGTCGTTGCTCGACAGGCGCCCGGTGACGGCCACGGCCTGCGCGTAGTGCGTGTGCACGCGGCCGGTGCGCGGCAGGGCCAGCTGGGCCAGCTTGTCGGTGTAGGTGCCCTTGAGCTTGGTCAGGCTGCGGTGCTCCAGCAGCTTGGCAGGCAGGGGGTAGTCCTCGGCCAGCTTTTCCAGCACCTCTTCGTCGGTGCTGCGCGCGCCGGTGGCGGTCTTCTTCACCACGGGCATGCCCAGCTTGTCGAAGAAGATTTCGCCCAGCTGCTTGGGGCTGCTGAGGTTGAAGGGCTGGCCGGCGATCTCATACGCCTCGGTCTCCAGCTGCAGGATGCGCTGGCCCAGCTCGTGGCTTTGCTGCGCGAGCGTGGGCGCGTCGATGAGCACGCCGTTGCGCTCGATGCGGTAGAGCGCCTCGCTGCTGGCGATTTCCAGCTCGTAGATGAAGCGCAGCTTCTCGTCGGCCTGCAAGAGCGGCCACAGCGCCAGGTGCACGTCCAGCGTCTGGTCCGAGTCTTCGCACGAATAGGCGGCCGCCTTGTCCACCGGCACCTGGGCGAACGGGATCTGGTGCGCGCCCTTGCCGCACAGGTCTTCGTAGCTGATGCCGGTGCGGCCCGTGTGGCGCTCGGCCAGGCTGGACAGGCCGTGGGGCTTGTGCACTTCGAGCACGTAGCTCTGCAGCATGGTGTCGTGCACGTAGCCCTGCACTTCGATGCCGTGGTTGGCGAACACATGGCGGTCGTATTTGACGTGCTGGCCGAGCTTGTGGTGCTTGCCGTTTTCCAGCCAGGGCTTGAGGCGCGCCAGCACCTCGTCGCGCGGCAGTTGCGCGGGGGCGTCCGGCCCGGCGTGGGCCAGCGGAATGTAGGCGGCCTCGCCCGGCTGCACACTGAAACTGATGCCCACGATTTCGGCGCGCATTTCGTCGAGCGACGTGGTTTCGGTGTCCAGCGCCACCAGCTTGGCGGCGTGAATCCGCTCGAACCAGCGCTCGAAATCGGGCCAGGTGAGGATGGTGTCGTAGCGGGTGTCGCGGGCGGCGGCCGGCGCGGGCGCGTCGTCGAACAGGCTGGCGGTGACACCGGTTGCGGTCGATGGGTTCGCGCCGGGGGGGCCGTCATCCACCGCCGCCAGTGCCTTCGCCAAGCCCTTGAACCCGAATTTCTCATAAAAAGCCTTCAAATCCAGCGTCTTCTGGTCATTGAATGCTATTGAATCAAGAGCAGGCAAACCGGCCACCCAGCCCGACAGGTCGCAGTCGGTCTTGATGGTCAGCAGCTGGCGGCCGGTGGGCAACCAGGGCAGCGCCTTGCGCAGGTTTTCGCCCGCCACGCCCTTGATGGTGTCGGCCTGGGCCACCAGCGCGTCGAGTGAGCCGTGTTCCTGCAGCCATTTGGCGGCGGTCTTGGGACCCACCTTTTCCACGCCGGGCACGTTGTCGACCGCGTCACCCACCAGGGTCTGGAAGTCCACCATCAGCCGCGCGGGCACGCCGAATTCGGCCTCCACACCGGCCAGGTCGCGACGCTTGCCGTTCATGGTGTCGATGATGGTGATGTGCTCGTTGACCAGCTGGGCCAGGTCCTTGTCGCCGCTGGAGATGAGCACCTCGACGCCCTGCCCCGCTGCCGTCACGGCCAGGGTACCGATCACGTCGTCGGCCTCCACGCCGGGCACGTCCAGCACCGTCCAGCCCAGCAGGCGCACCACCTCGTGGATGGGCCCGATCTGCGCCCGCAGGTCGTCGGGCATGGGGCTGCGCTGCTGCTTGTAGGCGGGGTAGATCGCATCGCGGAAGGTCGGGCCGGAGGCGTCGAACACACAGGCGGCGTAGTCGGCGCGGACCTCCTTGCGCAGCGACTGCATCATGTTGATCATGCCGCGGATGGCGCCGGTGGCCGGGCTGGCGGGATCGCCCGGCACGGCGCGCAGGTCGGGCATGGCATGGTAGGCGCGGTAGAGGTAGCTGGAGCCGTCCACCAGCAGCAGGGTCTTCTTGTCGGTCATGGGCGCATTGTGCATGGGCTCGCCGCAGCCCGGGGCCTCGCGCCCCTACAATGACGCCCGATCGTCCGCCCCGGGCTCCGCACCCGCGTTTCAGCGATAAAAAGTGCCAATACCCAGCGTGAAAAGGTCGCTTTTTGCTATTGTTTTTTACAGATTTTTATTGCCCTGACCGGTCCTGGCAGCCCACTGCCGAGGCCGCAGTGGCCTGACAACCGATGGCCGTTTTCACCGAAGTTTCCGCGGACGAGGCCCAGCGCCTCCTGACGGCCCTGAATCTGGGCACCCTCAAGAGCCTGCGCGGCATTGAAGGCGGCATCGAGAACACCAACTATTTCGCCACCACCGACCAGGGCGACTGGGTGCTGACGCTGTTCGAGCGGCTGACCGCGCAGCAGCTGCCGTTTTACCTGCACCTGATGAAACACCTGGCCCACCGCGGCATTCCGGTGCCGGACCCGGCCGCCAACCGCGACGGCGACATCCTGCACACCGTCTGTGGCAAGCCGGCTGCGGTCGTCAACCGGCTGGACGGCAAGAGCCAGCTGGCGCCGCAACCCGGCCATTGCGCGGCCGTCGGCGCGATGCTGGCCCGCATGCACCTGGCCGGGCGCGACTATGACCGCGAGCAGCCCAACCTGCGCGGCTTGCCCTGGTGGAACGAAACGGTGCCGGTGGTATTGCCCTATCTGGACGAGAGCCAAAGCCGCCTGATTCGCCAGGAGCTGGCCTTCCAGAACCACATCGCCGACGGTGCCGACTATGCCGCCCTGCCCCGGGGCCCGGTGCATGCCGACCTGTTTCGCGACAACGTCATGTTCGATGGCGAGCGGCTGACCGGGTTTTTCGACTTCTACTTCGCCGGCGTCGATACCTGGTTGTTCGACATCGCCGTGTGCCTGAACGACTGGTGTATCGACCTGCCCACCGGGCGCCATGACGCCGCCCGGGCGCGCGCCCTGCTGGATGCCTACGGCACGGTGCGCCCCCTGTGCGCGGCCGAGCGGCGCCTGCTGCCCGCGCTGCTGCGGGCGGGCGCGTTGCGCTTTTGGGTATCGCGACTGTGGCACTATTTTCTGCCCCGCGAGGCCAGCATGCTCAAGCCCCACGACCCCACCCACTTCGAGCGCGTGCTGCGCGAACGGGTGGCACACCCGGTTTCGCCCTGACGGACCGTCGCCACCGCCGCACTCTTCCTCGCCCTCCGCCCTCCGCCCCCCCGCCGCCATGAAACTCAACATCGTTCCCGCGCGCACCGGCCTGACCTGGGTCAAGCTGGGCCTGAAGACTTTTGCCGGCCAGCCACTGGCCATGGCCGGCCTGTTTTTCATGTACATGGCCGCCGCGTCGGTGCTCGGGCTGGTGCCGATCGTGGGCGTGGTCGCGGCGCTGGCCATCGTGCCGGCCGCCACACTGGGGCTGATGGCGGCTTCTGCCGAGGCGAGCCGGGGCAAGTTTCCGATGCCATCGATCCTGCTCTCGGCGTTTCGCGCCGGCCAGCAGCGGCTGCGTGCCATGCTCACTCTGGGCGCGCTGTATGCCGCCGCCTGCCTGCTGATCACGCTGGTGGCCGGGTTGATTTTTCCCCTGCCGGCTGGCGGCAAGGAAGCCGACATGCAAACGGTGGTCACGTCCCCCGCGTTTCAGCAGTCCATGATGCTGACCCTGCTGCTGTATCTGCCGGTGAGCGTGATGTTCTGGCACGCGCCGGCGCTGGTGCACTGGCACGGCATCACACCGGCGAAGTCGCTTTTTTTCAGCTCGGTGGCGATTGTCCGCAACCTGCCGGCCTACCTGGTCTATGGTTTTGGCTGGCTTGCCGTTTTCATGATCGCCGGCCTGCTGGTCACCACGCTGGGCAGTCTGCTGGGCGGGCCCGAAATGATCGGCACCATCATGCTGCCCACGGCGCTGATCATGGCCAGCATGTTTTTTGCTTCCCTGTATTTCACCTTCCGTGACAGCTTTGTCGACGACAATGGCGCCACACCCGAATCTCCCGGAGATGCCCCATGAGCCACCATGAACTGTACGGACGCACGGACTCTGAACTGCTGTGGTTTCAGCGCCGCAGCTTTCTGAAGGCCGCTGCGGCCTGGACCGCCGCCGGTGGCGCGGCGGGCGCCGTGGCCCAGTCGCGTGGCAATGTGGTTGAACTCACCGGAGAGGTGCAGGTCAATGGCAGCCGGCTGTTGCCGGATCAGACGGTGCTGACCGGGGATCGCGTGGAAACCGGGCCGGGCGCCAACCTGGTCTTTGTGATCGGCAACGCGTCGTTCCTGGTGCGGCAGAACTCCCGCCTGGTGGTCGAGCGCGGCAGCAGCCTGAACGTGGCCAGCGTGCTGCGCCTGGTTACCGGCGCCGTCGCCAGCGTCTGGGGCAAAGGCGGCGCGCGGCAGATCATCACCCCCACCATGACCGCCGGCATCCGCGGCACCGGCGTCTACACCGAGGTCTTTCCGCAGCAGAATCACCGCAGCTACTTCTGCAACTGCTACGGCGTTGTCGACATGAGTGCCGGTGCCGATGCGGTCACCAGCCGGGCAAGCTACCACCAGGCCTTCTGGGGCGAGCCCCAGCCCCGCAACGGCCGCATGCTCACCCCGGCCAAAGCGATCAACCACACCGACGAAGAACTGGAATACCTCGCCCGCCTGGTCAACCAGCGCACCGCCTGGCAGATTGCCGGCAAGAAAGGGGTCAAGGACGGCAAAGGGTACATGGAAGAAAAGCCGGGCCAAGGGCACCCGGCCGATCGACCCGCCGGCAGTTGACCTGCCGCGCCCCGCAGCGGGCGAAAAAAAGCCGGCCTCGCGGCCGGCTTTTTTTCGTGGGAACCAGGCGCAAGCGCCCGGCCCCCGGGATGCCGATCAGAGTGGGGCGCCACCCGTCGTGCACTGCAGGTTCGGGAAATTGAAGTTCACCGTCGTGGTCTGACCATTGGTCAGAGTGATCGCCTGAGTCACCCACCGATTGGTGTAGCGGTTCCAGGCGTATGCGGTTCCGGTGACCGGCGACGACGGCAGGCTCTGGTTACCCAGCGTAATGGTCGCTGCTGCCGTGGTCGCTGCACCGGTCGGACGGTTGGCGGTACCACTGGTCCAGGTGCGGCCGTTATAGACATACACCATCGCGGGGCTGCCACGCAGACCACCGGTACCGTTGGCACAGGACTCGGTCACGTTGACCACGGCCGTGGCCGGCGGCGGCGGGGCGGGGATCGTCAGCGGAATCTGGGTTCCCGTCGAGCAGGTGCTGATGGGAGAAGACGTACCGCCAACCCGAACACCGGCACTGTTGAATACCGCAACATTCAGCTGGGAGCCGCCGGGCGAACGCAACAGGTTCTGCACGGAATCGGTCACATTTGACAAGGTGCGGCTGAAGTTCCAGCCATTGGCGCCGGTGATGACCACCCGCAGGGGTTGTGTATCCGTTCCACGGTTCAAGGTGAACGTTGTAGTACAGGAATTCTGGTAGTAGTCCAGATTCCACGACGACAAGTGATTGGATTCAAACACCACTTCGAAGTTGGCCGGATCCACCGGGGTTTTCTCCCGGACCTTGCCCATTTTTTCGAATTTCCAGACCCCGGTCACCTCATCGAAGCTCCACACCGGGAAATCGTCCCCGGCGGCGATGGCGCCTCCGGCGGCATTGCGGGTGGATTTCGGCAGGGGGATCGTCAAGGTCAGCGGCTTGTCGAAGGTCTTGAGCGCATTGCCCGCCGAGTCCGTCATGTTGAACTGGGCAAAACCACCGGAAACGAAGGATCCGCCCGACGTGTTCGACGCACCGGAGCCGAGGTTGGCGGCAGGGCTGCCTGCCGGCACGTTGACGTTGGCGGCAAAACCACCGGGGAACGCCTCCAGGCTACCCTCGGTATTCGGCGAATAGGCGGTCACCGTGAGGCTCACCGTGCCAACCGGCGTGATCGGCTGTCCCTGCGCGTTCAGCGCCCGTGTTCCGGCCGGCACGCTGACACCGGCCGAACCGGTGTTGGTGGTGATGCCTTCTGTTGTGGAAATCTGGCGGTTCACCGACGCCACCTGGGTGGCATTGATCGCGCCACCCGTCGTCGACGCAACACCGGCAGCAACGGCAACACCCACGGTGCTGCTGCTGTTGACCGCCGCAATATCGGCCGCCGTGCCGACCTTCACGATCGGAATCGTGACGTTGAGGTCGCCGGCGCGCGAAGTGGCCAGCGTGAATTGTTTGCCCGATTCGTTCCACCCCAGCAGGCGGTTTCCGGCAACAACGCTGAAGGACGTGGTTTCCGTCAGTTCGGCACCCAGGGCCAGCAGGCCGTTGGTCACCGTCAGGATACGCCCCTTGACGCTTTGGCCGGCGGCATCGACCACCTTGTCGGCATCGACCGCAGTCCCTTTGACTTCTACCTGCAGCGTGTCGGTGATCGCCGCGCCGCTGAGCGCATTGGCCAGGACCAACTGGTAACGGAAGGTGGACGCGAGGTTGGCCGGCGCGGCGGTGGTCGGAACCTGCTCGGTCGACGGCGTTGACGACGAACTACACGCGGCCAGAACAGCCAGTGCAACAGCCCCCAGCGCGGCATGGGCCAAGTAAGACTTTTTCATTAATAAACCCTTTCAGACAAATGGAAGACGCCGCGCACGCGGGTTGACCCCATTCTTGCACGGGAAATTGACTGCATCAAGGGAAAAGTTTGCTTACATGTCGGTCGGTGGCGACATCGGGGCAAGGGCCTGGGCAGCCCGGCGCATGACCTCAGGGGCTACCCTCGCGCCAAAGCCGAGCAAGCCAGTAGGCACCGGCGACCACATTTCCCAGTGCCAACAAGCCCAGCACCCACCGACCCGCCGGTGCCGGATCGGCCAACTGAATGATCAGCACCAGCAGGGACGACAAGGCGTTGAAGACCAGCACCAGCCAGAAAGCCGGCCGGTGCGGCCGCCAGAGGCGGCGCAGGGTGGCCGCCAGCGGGTTCATGGAATGGGGGGCAGCTTGGCCACCGACAGCGCCAGCCACTTGGTGCCGTGGCGCGGAAAACTCACCTGCGCCCGGGCGTCGTCGCCGGTGCCCTCCACCGCCAGCACCTTGCCTTCGCCGAACTTGGCATGGAACACCGCGATGCCGGCCCGGATGCCGTGCGCGGGCTCGGCTTTTTGCGCCGGCACCGGCGGGCTCTTGAAGCTCTCGCTGTTCAGGCCGCTGTTGCCCCAGGCCGGCCGCGCGCCGCCGCGCCCGCCCGCACCGGCGCCGAAACCCGCCCCGTACCCGCCGCCATGGCCACCGCCGTAACTGCTGCCAAAGCCGGACGATCCGGTGCCGAAACCGGGGTTTTTCGGTGTGAGCCACTTGAGCGTCTCTTCGGGCAGCTCGTCAAAGAACCGGCTCTTCACGTTGTACCGGGTCTGGCCGTGCAGCAGCCGGGTCTGCGAGTGGCTGAGGTACAGCCGCTGGCGCGCGCGGGTGATGGCCACGTACATCAGGCGGCGCTCTTCCTCCAGCCCGTCGCGGTCGCTCATCGAGTTTTCGTGCGGGAACAGGCCTTCTTCCAGCCCGGTGATGAACACCGCGTCGAATTCCAGCCCCTTGCTGGCGTGCACCGTCATCAGCTGCACCGCGTCCTGCCCGGCCTGGGCCTGGTTGTCGCCGGCCTCCAGCGCCGCGTGGGTCAGGAAGGCGGCCAGCGGGGACAGGGTTTCACCGGTCTCGGCGTCGGGCGCGAGCGCCTGCGCGAGAGCCTCGGGGGGGGCGTCCGGGTCCAGCCCCTGGCTGACCGGGCTTTGCGTCAGCGGCACGCCCAGCTCGTCCACCGGCAGCGCCACCGCGTCACGGCCGAAACCTTCCTGGGTGACAAAACTTTCGGCGGCATTGACCAGTTCGTCCAGGTTTTCCAGCCGATCGGCGCCCTCCTTGTCGGCCTTGTAGTGGTCGACCAGGCCGCTGTGCTCCAGCACCTGTTCGATGATCTCGCGCAGCGTCAGGCCCGCGGTCTGCTCCCGCAGCACGTCGATCTTCGCGACAAACGCGCCCAGGTTGGCGCCCGCCTTGCCAGGCACGGCGCTGACGGCGTCGTGCAGCGCGCAGCCGGTGTCGCGGGCGATGTCCTGCAGCTGCTCGATGCTGCGTGCGCCGATTCCCCGCGGCGGAAAGTTCACCACCCGCAAAAAGCTGGTGTCGTCGCGCGGGTTCTCCAGCAGGCGCAGGTAGGCCAGCGCGTGCTTGATCTCGGCGCGCTCGAAGAAGCGCAGGCCGCCATACACCCGGTAGGGCACCCCGGCGTTGAACAGCGCGGTTTCCATGGCCCGGCTCTGGGCGTTGCTGCGGTACAGCACGGCAATCTCGCTGCGCGCCAGGCCGTCGCCCTTGACCAGCTGGCGGATTTCGTCCACCAGCCACTGGGCCTCGGCCAAGTCGCTGGTGGCCTCATACACCCGCACCGGCTCGCCCGCGCCCTGCGTGGTGCGCAGGTTCTTGCCCAGACGCCGGCTGTTGTGGCTGATCAGCGCATTGGCCGAATCCAGGATGTTGCTGTGGCTGCGGTAGTTCTGCTCCAGCTTGATCTGGTGCGCCACGGCAAATTCGCGCACGAAGTCGGCCATGTTGCCCACCCGCGCGCCGCGGAAGGCGTAGATGCTCTGGTCGTCGTCGCCCACCGCCATGATGGCGCCGCCGCCCTCGCCCGGCAGGCCGGCGATCATCTTGATCCACGCGTACTGCAGCCGGTTGGTGTCCTGGAATTCGTCGATCAGGATGTGGCGGAAGCGCCGCCGGTAGTGCTCGCGCAGCGGGTCGTTGTCGCGCAGCAGC
>ERZ761602.8672-NODE-8672-length-10143-cov-24.009219_pt1 | contig 10143 bp, 7 predicted proteins | sample MGYA00512165_ERZ761602 | MGnify/ENA primary metagenome ERZ761602 (study PRJEB28899, sample SAMN02445085) | bioreactor sludge metagenome | biome: EBPR sludge; isolation source: Thorneside wastewater treatment plant | place: Australia: Brisbane, Thorneside...
GACAGCAAAAAGCCCGACCTCGTGAGCCGGGCTCTCTGCTTGATTCCGTGGTGGGTCGGGTGAGGCTCGAACTCACGACCAATGGATTAAAAGTCCAGTGCTCTACCGACTGAGCTACCGACCCCCGAAAAACGCCGAATTATAGGGAAGGGGCTTGGGCCTGTCAATGCGAGCGGACGAGAAACAGGGCCTGCCTGTCGGCTTGAGTGGCGGTGCTCTGGCGGCTCCTGCGGAGCTTGCCGTTGCCTTGCCAGGTGTGATCGGAGCGGCGTCAGGTCTGTGGAAATCACCGCTAGCGCCGGCTGTGTGGCGATGCGGCCTGGCAGGCTCCCACCCTGGAGCATCCGGCCATTGCCATTAGCCCGTCCCGCCCGAAAAAAAAGGGCGCCACAGGGGCGCCCCAAGGGGAGAGAGCTCGGTTTGGCAGAGCGGCTCAGTAGTGGTACGCCGACTCGCCGTGTGAGGTGATGTCGAGGCCTTCGCGCTCCTCGTCTTCCGGTACCCGCAGGCCGATCAGCATGTCGACCAGTTTGAACGCCACCAGGGAAACGACACCCGACCAGACGATTACCGTCCCGACGCCCCACAACTGGCTGATCACCTGTGCGCCCATATCGTATTCGCCGACCGCATTGGTGACGTAGTCATAGACGCCGGTGCCGCCGAGAGATGGCGCCGCGAACACGCCGGTCAGGATCGCGCCGAGCATGCCGCCGACACCATGCACACCGAAGACGTCGAGCGAGTCGTCGGCGCCGAGCAGGTGCTTCAGGCCATTGACGCCCCACAGGCAGATCACGCCCGCCAGCAGGCCAATGGCGATGGCGCCCATCACGCCGACGAAACCGGCGGCCGGGGTGATCGCCACCAGGCCCGCCACCGCTCCGGACGCAGCGCCGAGCATTGACGGCTTGCCCTTGAGAATCCATTCGGCGAGCATCCAGGACAGCGTCGCACAGGCAGTCGCCACCCAGGTATTGACCATCGCCAGCGCCGAGCCACCACTTGCTTCGAGCGCCGAGCCGGCGTTGAAGCCGAACCAGCCGAACCACAGCAGCGAAGCGCCGATCATGGTGAAGGTCAGGCTGTGCGGGGCCATCGATTCGCGGCCGTAACCGATCCGCTTGCCGATCATGAAGGCACCGACCAGGCCGGCAACGGCGGCGTTGATATGCACCACGGTCCCGCCGGCGAAGTCCAGCGCGCCTTTCTGGAACAGGAAGCCAGCCGTCTTGCCGGCCGCTTCGCCGGCAGCTGCATCGAGATAGGCATCCGGACCCGCCCAGTACCACACCATATGGGCCATTGGCGCGTAGGAGAGCGTGAACCAGATCACCATGAAGAGCAGAATCGCGGCGAACTTGGCGCGTTCGGCAAAGGCGCCGACGATCAGACAGCAGGTGATCGCCGCGAAAGCGCCCTGGAAGATGACGAAGGTCAGTTCGGAGATCAGCACTCCCTTGGAGAAGGTCGCACCGAGCGAGTCGACGGTCACCCCCTTCAGGAACACCTTGTCGAGCACGCCGAAGAAGCTGCCACCCTCGGTGAAGGCCAGCGAGTAGCCGTACGCCACCCACAGCACGCTGATCAGCGAGAAGGTCACGAAGACCTGCATCAGCACCGAGAGCATGTTCTTGGTGCGCACCAGCCCACCGTAGAAGAGGGCCAGGCCGGGCAGCGACATCAGGATCACCAGCGCCGCGCAGACCATGATCCACGCATTGTCCGCCTTGCTCAATGTCGGCGCCGGGGCTGCCGCGGCGCTACCTTCGGTACTGGCGCTGGCGGCAGCAGCGGCCTGCGCAGTGGCGACCGCGGTACTGGTCGCGGAAGCCCCGGCGGGGGTCTCGTCAGCCCAGGCCGGTGCGCCGATGCTGACGGCGCCGAGCAGGGCGAGGATGGCGAAAAAGCGTTTCATGACTGGCTCCTCACAGGGCTTCCTCACCGGTTTCGCCGGTGCGGATGCGAATGACTTCTTCAATGGTCGAGACGAAGATCTTGCCGTCGCCGATCTTGCCGGTGCTGGCCGACTTCTCGATGGATTCGATGACCTGTTCGAGGATGTCGTCCTTGATCGCCGCTTCGACCTTCACCTTCGGCAGAAAATCGACCACGTACTCGGCACCTCGGTACAGTTCGGTGTGCCCCTTCTGCCGTCCGAAGCCCTTGACTTCGGTGACCGTGATGCCCTGCACGCCGATCGCCGATAGCGCTTCGCGTACTTCGTCAAGCTTGAAGGGCTTGATGATGGCGGTAACGAGTTTCATGTTGCACTCCCTGTCAGGGGACCGTATGGCGTCCCCGGTTGAACGAATGATTATCTGGAATCTGCTGCTGATGACTTCACAGCACATTCCGTGCCAGACTTGTTTCTGTTTATTAATCAGCGTAGTGGCTATCGCGGTCGTGGTCGTCTCGGCTTCCCCGCACTGCCATCGCGCAGTGCGGGGAAGCAATGCACCATGGTGGTGCGTGGCCTGCTCGTGCCTGCGCTTGTGCTAGACTCGCTGCACTCAGAAACCAACTGCTCGCCGGTGATTGCCATGATCGACCCCCGAATTCTTGAAGACCTTGGCGCCCGCCTGGGTGGCATCATCGCCGCCAGTCCGGTCGCCGACATCGAGAAGAACGCGCGGGCGCTGCTGGCCAGCGCCTTCAGCAAGCTCGATCTGGTCAGTCGCGAAGAGTTCGATATCCAGACGCAGGTCCTGCAGCGCACCCGGGAAAAATTGAAAGCGCTCGAGCTACGGCTGGACCGGCTGGAGAACCCGCCCGACCAGCAAGCCTGACCCGGGCGAAGCTGGCGCGCGCGTCACCCGTCGACGGCCGGTCCCTGGTCTGCCCCGACATTCGCCATCGATGCCCCTGGCCATTGTCCATAGCCGCGGACTCGACGGCCTGTCGGCTCCCGAAGTCGCTGTCGAGGTGCATCTGGCGGGAGGCTTGCCGAGCGTCACCCTGGTTGGCCTGCCCGATACTGAAGTCAAGGAAGCGCGCGACCGGGTCCGGGCCGCCCTGCAGAACTCGGGTTTCGACTTTCCCAGCAAGCGGATCACGGTCAACCTGGCGCCGGCGGACCTGCCCAAGGAATCGGGCCGCTTCGATCTGCCGATCGCCCTCGGCATCCTCGCCGCCTCGGGGCAGATCCCGGGTCTGGCGCTGGCTGACCACGAATTCGCAGGCGAGCTCTCCCTTTCGGGCGAGCTGCGGCCGATTCGTGGTGCGCTGGCGATGGTCCTCGCCGCCGGCAGCCAGGGGCGCAGCTTCGTATTGCCGGCGAGCAGTGCCCGCGAGGCGGCGCTGGCCGCCGGCGTGCGGGTGCTCACTGCCAATACCCTGCTCGAGGTCTGTGCCCACCTGAGCGGACACCAGGCGCTGTGCGAATGCCTGGCCGGCGAACACCCCGGCGACTGCCCCGGCGAGGGCAGCGACTATCCCGACCTCGCCGACGTGCGCGGCCAGGCGCACGCCAAGCGCGCGCTCGAAGTCGCCGCCGCCGGCGGCCATTCGATCCTGTTTGCCGGTCCGCCGGGGACCGGCAAGTCGATGCTGGCCAGCCGCCTGCCCGGCCTGCTGCCGCCGATGACGCTCGCCGCAGCCCTCGAATCTGCCGCGGTTCTGTCCCTGGCCGGGCAGTTTCACCCCGAGATCTTTCGCCGCCATCCGTACCGCGCGCCACACCACACCGCTTCCTCGGCGGCGCTGGTCGGTGGCGGCAGCGTCCCCCATCCCGGCGAGATCTCGCTGGCGCATCAGGGCGTACTGTTCCTCGACGAGATCCCGGAATTCGATCGGCGCGTGCTCGAAGCGCTGCGCGAGCCGCTGGACAGCGGCCGCATCCACATCTCGCGCGCCGCCCGGCAGGCCGAGTTTCCCGCCCAGTTCCAGCTGGTCGCGGCGATGAATCCCTGTCCCTGCGGCTACCACGGCGATTCGCGCGGCCGCTGCCGGTGCACGCCGGACCAGGTGCTGCGCTATCGCCGCAAGCTCTCCGGCCCGCTGCTCGATCGTATCGACTTGCAGGTCGAGGTTCCCGCCTTGCCCGCCGAAGTGCTCCAGCAGGCGCCGGATGGTGAAGCGTCGGCGGTCGTGCGCGTGCGCGTCGCGCAGGCCCGGGAGCGACAGATGACAAGACAGGGAAAAGCCAATGCGCGCCTGACGACCAGCGAGATCGACCAGTTTTGCCAGCCGGCAGCGCCGGCGATGGCGCTGCTGAAGCACGCGATCAGCCGCTTCGAGCTTTCGGCGCGGGCCTTCCACCGCCTGCTGAAGGTCGCGCGGACGGTTGCCGATCTGACCGGCAGCGACGCCATCGAGGCGCAGCACGTGGCGGAGGCGGTCCAGTACCGCCGCTTCGCGAAGGATTGACCGGCCTGATCCGATCGCTGCGCGACGCGGGGACAAGGGAGGGGCGGATGGCAGCGGGGGTCAGGCCGGCGGCGGCTGCGGCGGCAGGGTGAAATCGGCGTCGCCCCAGGCCTGATAGGCTGCCCAGGTGCTGAGTTCCGGTGCTGCTTCGAAGGCGGTCCGGCGGGCATTGGCGCAGGCATCCTCGAAGCGCTCGCCGTCCGTGAGGGCGATGAAAAAGCGCTGCAAGAAAGCCGCCGATACGCGTTCATCGACTGTCCAGGCCGGCGCCAGCAGGCAGCGAACGCCGGCTTTGAGCAGCTGCGGCACCATCTCCCCGGTCAGGCCCGGATGTCCGGCCTGGTGGCCGTTGAGGACGATCACCTCGGGGATGATCCGCATCGTCTCGATTTCCCTTGCCGTCAGAAACACGCCGTCGCTCAGCACGAATCCGGTCACCATCTGCTTGTTCGGCAAGCGATGCTCGCGGACCGCTCTGCCGCTGATCAACAGGATCCGGTAGGCGCGCGAGAAAAGCCTGTCGATCACCAGCTTGGCGTCCTCGCCGTAGCTGATAACTGAGTCGAGGCGTGCCGATTTCAGGGTGCGCGCCAGGCGGGCAAGTTCTTCTCTCGCCCCGGGCGGCGGCGCGGATTCAGTGGCGCCCTCATCGGACAAGGTGGCACCGGTTCGCGGGTTGCCGATGAGCAGTGCATCGCGGCTGGCGTTGGCTGCGCCGGGTGGGCGGTGCATGCCGTCGAGCAGCCGCAGGACCGGTACTGGCGCGCGTAGCCCGTTTTGCTGGTAAGCGAGGATCAACTCCCAGGGCAGCGCCGCCGCTTCCCCGGCGACGACCAGATGGTAGCTGCGCGCCGACGGCAGGGCGACGAGTTCCGGGGGCAGCAGCATGCTGGCGAGGGTTTCCACCAGGGGCGTGTTGGCTGCCGTGCTGTCGAGGAGTTCTCGCAGCAGGCGGTCGATCATTTCACGCCGGAAGCTCACGCGGCAGTCGTAGCGCGTCTCCTCGGCCCAGATGTACTGCAGCTCGCTCCCACCATGCTCGCGGACGGTGATGACGCGCAATTGCGGTCCTTCGGCTGGCCGGGCATCCAGCGCCTGCCGGATGTTCCTTGCCGTGCGGGCGATCGCCGCGTCCAGGTCGGCGTCGTGGAGGTTCGCCAGGTAGAGGACGCGTCCCTGTTCGTCCCGGTTGGCGCAGGCGAGCGTCGCCAGTTTCCGCGGCTCGTCGAAGGGATCGACGACGACCGGGATCAGGAGCTTGCCGAGGCTGTTGGCGTGCTCGATCTCGGTCATGGCCCAGGAGCTGTCCCGACTGCGGCTGCCGACCACGGCAATCACCGCGTTGGCGCTTCCCATGGTCGCTGCCGCGAGTTGCCCCCACTGCTCGTCGGCCGTCGGGTCCCCGACCTTCAAGTCCATATCCCGATTCACCTCCACCCCCGCGCGGGCGAGAGCTTCCGCGAGCGGGCGGAGGTAGTGCTGGTAGTCGCTTGCGCAGGATATGAACACCTTTGCGACCGGCGGCTGGGCTGGCGTCGCCGCGGCTCCGGCTTCGGTTGCCGGATCTTCGCGGTCCGGATCCATCATCCGGGCTGCCGGCAGCAGGGTGGGCAAGGCGAGGTAGACCGGGCTGTCGATTTCGCTGCTCGCCAGTGCTCCCTTGATTCGTCCGACAAGTTCCGAGCGGAAAGCGGCCGCTTCGCGTTCTCCGAGTTCGTCTCCCGTCTGCCTGTAGCGCAGGACCCGCAGCAGATCGAGGTGATGGGGAGCACGCCACTGCTCTTCGGCGACCAGGAGCGTCCGGCCGGGGCGCAGACCGAAGCGGATTCCGAGTTCCAGCAGTACCTCGCGGACATCTGTCGACAGGTCGGCGATGACCAGTCCTGCTTCGTGCAGGTTGCTGTAGAGCGCGGTCGTGGCATTGCTGCCCGAGCCGGGAAAGTCATCAACACGAACGCAGTTCAGCCCCGCCGCTTCGACCGCCTGGAGGATGATCGCGTAGGCGGCGTCGAGATCGATCGTCCGTCCGCTGCGATCGGGTCTTCGACCGAAGCCCTGGACGACCAGGCACAGGTCATTGCCTGTTTCGGGGGTCCCGGTGTCGATCACCGTCGATTCGGCCGCGGGGGTGTCCGGGCCTTTTCGCCTTGGCGGGAGCAGATCGGCATGCCGATAGACGGGGCTGCCGAGCATGCGCTCGCCGGCGTCGTCCGCGGTGACGCGCAACCGCTCGATGAAGCGCTGCCGCTCGTCCGCATCGATGTGACCGTCCTGTTGCTGGTATCGGAGTTGCGGCGGGAGATCGAGGGTCGCCGAGAAGCGGCAGTCTTGGTCGGCGACGACCAGCGTACCCGATGGCCGGAGCGCCCAGCAGACGCCCAGCAGGTAGCTGACGCCCGCGTCGTCGGCGGACAGCTCGCAGACCACCAGATCCGCGTCGAGCAGTTGCGCGTAGATCGCGGCGGGCGAGGCAGCGGTGCTCGTCAGCTCATCGGCGCGCAGGCAGTCCATATCGAGTCCGGCGACGGCCTCGCGGATCATCTCGTAAGAGCGGTCCAGATCGAGCACCCGCCCGGTGGTGAAATCGGTCTTGTTTCCGATACCGATGATGACGACGCAAGTCCTGCGTCGGGGCGCTTGCTGCTCGGCGTCTGCGGTCTCTGCGCCGGCTGGCGCCGGCCGGCGCTGCGCGAGCAGGGCCGTCGGGGCCATGAGCACGACGCCGCCGACGCGGATTTCGCCGTCGCCGAGCGCTTCCAGGATGCTTGTCGCGCGCTCGTCGTCGCCGCTGCTCAGCGCCTCCATCCCCCGCGCATAGGCCAGCAGCTGCTGCTCGTTGGCCAGCGGCATTTCGATCGCCGAGGTCAGGCCACCGAGGCGCAGCAAGGCGGCGGCGGGTGCGTCGCCGGCCTGGCGCAGGGCGTCGGCGAAGGCGTGCGCGGCGCTCGCCGGTTCGAGGAAGGCGAGGGCGACCCAGCGCTGGATGTCGAGGAATTCGGTGAGCTGCGGGTCGGCCGCGCGGCTCGCGCGTTGTTCCATCGATGCCACGTAGTGCCACAGCAACTCGGCGACGCGCCGTGCGCGCGGCCGAAGGTCGTCGCGGTAGAGCGAGCGCAGCAGCGCCAGGCAGTGCCAGCGCACCTGCGCGTCGATCCGGTAATAGCCGCCGCCGATGGCGGTGGTCAGCGGCGAGAACAGGACGTCGGCTTCGAGGCTCAGGTCGGCGCCGCGGCCGGGCAGGAAGTTCGCCCGGATCAGGTTGAGCAGATCCGGCCGCAGCGTTTCCGGGAGCGCGGCGTGCATCATCAGCAGCAGCGGTTCGCGGCCGTAGTCGGCGGCGTATTGCGCCAGTGCCTGGTAGGCTTCGCGGACTTCCAGCGGGCGCTGGCCGAGGGCGGCGGGGTAGGGCATGGTCGCGAGGCCTACTTGTTGCCGCGCAGGATGTCGATCGCGCGCAGCAGGTTCGCGGCGTCGAGCGGCAGCATCGGCACCGCCGATGCGGCGGCGACCAGCGCCGCGGTGGTGCCCGGCCAACGGCTGCGGGGCATCGGGTTGAGCCAGACCGCGCCCGGAAACAGCGGGGCCGCCTCGGCCAGGAAGGTGGCGGTCTGTACCGCCCGCCGCCGGTTGAGATAGCCGCGCGCGCAGCCCGCGTCGCTGACCACCAGCAGGCCGGCACCGGCGTGGCGGCGCAGGATTTCGGCTCGCGATTCCGGGTTCTCCAGCTCGGCGGTGGCGAAAAGCTGTTTGCGGGGAAGATTGCTGAAATAGCGCAGCTCGGCGCTGGCGAGACGCGCGAACGGCAGCGACTCGGCCAGCGTGGTCAGGAAGGGCCGCCAGGGGTCCATGCTGGCGCTGGCGTCGGCGAGCACCAGCAGGCGCGCGCTGTTGCGGCGGCGGGGGCGGCAGACGGGCTGCTGGAGCAGGCCGCGCTGGCAGCGTTCGCGAATCGTCGCCGCCAGGTCCAGCTCGCTGCGCGGCCCGCGGCGGCTGCTGCGCCGGAAGCGCCGCCAGAGCACGGCCAGCTCCCGAGAGCTGAACAGGGTGTGTGGGTGGAGGACGTAGTCTTCGCCGATCTGCGGTTCGGCCGGCAGGCGAGGGACCGGCAGGCCGCTGCCTTCGCGGGTGCTGGCGAAGGACAGGCGGGCGAGCGCCCGGCTAGCGGCATCGGCATTCGGATCCCCTTCCGCGTTGGCGACGCCCGCCGCCCTGGAGCCGGCCGGTGACCGCGGCACGGCAGACCCGCCACTTTCCCCGGCCGCCAGCGCGCGCCGCTGCTGCGGGCCGCTGGCCGAGTCGTCGGCATCCGCCGGAAGGGCTTCGGCCAGCGCGGCGTCGATCTGGTCGAGCAGCGCCTGCTCGGCAACGGGCAGGATCGCGAACCAGCGCGCGACCAGGCGGCGCTCCTCGTCGGAACGGACCCACAGCGCTTGCGCGAGGTCGCGCAGCGCGTGCCGGTCGCCGTGCCCGAAGCCCAGGCGCAGGGCGCGAATCCCGTCGAGATAGTCGCGCACGCCGAGCGGCACGCCATTGGCCACCAGTTCCCGAAACAGACCCAGGAGCAGCGGCGGCAGGCGGACGTCGTCGCTCACTGGCCGGCTTCTTCGCCGGTACGGGCGCGATAGCGTTCGATGTCCTGGCGGACCTTGAACAGCACCGCCTGGTCGGCGGCCGTCAGTTGCTCGGGCGAGACGTTTTCGGGCTTGCGCTTCTGCCAGTGGAGGACGCGTATCCAGTCGACCAGTTCGCTGGTCGCCGGCAGCTTCTGCATGCTGAGTTCTCGGCCACGCTCGCGGATCCGGCAGAAACGGCTCACCGCCGCAGCGATCAAGGCGTCGCTGACCTGGTCGAGACGCGCGTCCAGGTTCTTGCTGACGATTTCCGCGAGGATCGCCTCGTCCGTCGGGAAATCGAGCTGGGCATACAGGCAGCGGCGCAGGAAGGGTTCGGGCAGTTGCTTCTCGCGGTTGCTGGTGATGATCACGATCGGCTTCACGCCATCCCGCGGCGCCTGCACGTGCCGCCCGAAGCCACGCTTTTCCTTGCACATCCGGCTTTCGGTGCGCGGCAAGTCCTCGATGTCGAACTCGAAGCGGTCGAGTACGTCGAGCAGGTCGTTGGGGAAGTCGATGTCGGCCTTGTCCACCTCGTCGATCAGCACCACGCTCGGCCTGCCCTGGGCGATGGCGTAGCCGAGAGGCTCCAGCTCGATGTAGGGATAGACCCGGCGAGCACTGGCATTCCGGGGGTCCTGGGCGTCCTGCAGGCGGCGCAGGGCGTCGAAGCGGTAGAGCAAATCCCGGGCCTGGCTGGTGCTCTTGACGGTCATCACGATCAGTTGAGCGCTGAGGCCGAGCTCGTCGGCGATGGCGCTGGCCAGGCGGGTCTTGCCGCAACCGGCCTCGCCTTCGACGAGCAGCGGGCGGCCGAGGCGGATTGCCAGGTTGACGATCTCCGCGGTCTGCGCGGAGGCCACGTAGGCGGCGGACTTGCGGCCCGAGAAGATGGCGTAGGGGCGGTGGTCTGGCACGGCGAATTCCTCAGGTGGCGCTGGCCCAGAAGCCTTCCCGGGTCAGGCGGTCATAAACATTGGCGGGTTTGCCATCCGGCTGCGTGACGCGCTCGGCGATCTCCCGCCGCCGATCCTCGCTCAGGCTCACCCCGGCGGTGGCCTTGAGTTCCTTGAGCCAGCGCCGCACCTGCGCCGCGCCGATGTCGCCGAGTGCCGGCAGCGCCAGGAGTTGGCGGTAATCGACGGCGTCGCCATCGTCGCCA
>ERZ761602.8674-NODE-8674-length-10141-cov-3.193932_pt1 | contig 10141 bp, 6 predicted proteins | sample MGYA00512165_ERZ761602 | MGnify/ENA primary metagenome ERZ761602 (study PRJEB28899, sample SAMN02445085) | bioreactor sludge metagenome | biome: EBPR sludge; isolation source: Thorneside wastewater treatment plant | place: Australia: Brisbane, Thorneside...
GTCGCGATCCGCATCATGACGAGGGACGGCGATAATCATGGCGCATATACCTATGGAACATGGCCTCGTACTCGCCGCCATACTTTTTTCGATGGGGTTTGCGGGGTTGTTAGTCCGTCGAAACGTAATATACATGTTGATGTGCGTGGAAATTATGTTGAACGCTTCAGGCTTGGCATTTGTGGTTGCCGGTTCCCGTTGGGAGCACGCCGACGGTCAGATTATGTACATGATCATACTTACGATGGCTGCCGCGGAGGTTGCGGTGGCGTTGGCCCTGGTCCTGCGCTTCTATCGCCATTTCCAAACGTTGGACTCCGATGCAGCAAACACGATGCGTGGGTAGAGAAGAGTGATGCTATCCCTATTACCGTTAGTCCCCGCTTTCCCGCTGGCAGGCGCCATCCTATTGGTGTTGCTAGGAGGAAACATGTCCAGGGGTGCGGCAGCACGAGTTGGCGCGGGAAGCGTCGGGCTGAGTGCATTCGTTACGTGTTTGATTGCGATGCAATTTTATTTTGCGCAGCCAGACGGGCATGTATTCAGGCAGTCCCTTTGGACGCTCTTCGATTTCGCCGGCATGACGGCAGAGGCGGCTTTTCATTTGGATTCGCTCTCCCTGCTGATGACCCTTGTCGTGACACTTGTCGGTTTCCTAATCCATGTGTATTCGACCGAGTACATGAAAGATGATGCAGGGTTTGCGCGATTTTTCGCATATATGAACCTGTTCGTTGCCGCGATGCTGACCCTTGTTTTGGCAGATAACCTGTTTCTACTCTTTCTCGGTTGGGAAGGAGTCGGCGTCTGCAGTTTTCTCCTCATTGGATTCTGGTACGACGAAGAAAAGAATTGTCGCGCGGCGACGAAGGCATTTTTGGTAACGCGCGTCGGCGACGTCTTCCTCGCTGTTGGGGTTTTCTTCATTTTTGCCGAACTCAATACGCTACAGATAGCCACGATTGCGGAGCGAGCACCTGCACAATGGACAATTGGCTCCGGTGCAGCAGTTGCAGCGGCGTTGCTGCTACTCGGCGGCGCTATTGGAAAATCGGGCCAGCTTCCGCTTCAGGTTTGGTTACCCGAGGCGATGGCCGGCCCGACGCCTGTATCCGCGTTGATTCACGCGGCGACCATGGTAACAGCGGGCGTCTATCTGATTGCGCGGATGCACCCCATTTTCCAACTCGCCCCGAGCGTCATGTACCTCGTCGCGATAATTGGAGCAATCACGCTTTTATTGGCGGGATGTTGCGCACTTGTACAGCGCGACATCAAAAGGGCGCTTGCCTATTCGACCATTAGCCAGATTGGATACATGTTTTTGGCACTTGGCGTTGGGGCATGGTCAGCGGCGATGTTTCACTTCATGACGCACGCCATATTCAAAGCACTCCTGTTCATGGCTGCAGGCGCGGTCATTGTCGCACTCCATCACGAACAGGATATGTTCAAGATGGGTGGGCTTAAGTCTCGCATGCCAGCCGTATTCCTCACGTTCCTTATCGGCGCGGGATCGCTTTGCGCAATTCCGTTTATTACATCCGGCTTCTACAGCAAAGACATGATCCTCTATGAGGTCTGGGCGTCCGAGCAAGGAGGCCGCTGGCTTTGGGGTGCGGGATACTTGGGGGCGCTCCTAACGGCGATTTACACCTTCCGCATGGTGTTCCTGATTTTCTACGGCACTGCAAAAACACCTATGGAAGTTTTTGTTGGTATGCGTATGACCGGCCCATTGCTGGTGCTTGCCGCGGGCGCGACAGTGGCGGGGTTCCTCGAAATCCCGAAGACCCTTATTCATCTTCCAATTTTTTCTAGCTTCCTTGAGCACACGCTCCCGCATCCGCAACTCCACCATGCTTCATTGGGGACAGAATGGCTTTTGCAGGGCGCATCAGCCCTCGCAGTATTTGTTGGTATAGCGATTGCCTATGCGCGATGGGGACGCGGTGCAGAACCCGCGAGTGTAGCGAAAACGAGCGACGGGTTTCTACACAGACTGCTTTCGTCTGGGTGGGGCTTCGACTGGCTCTACGATCGCGTCATCGTCAGGCCGTATGGCGCTACCGCAACTGCTAACCGAAACGATGTGATCGATTTTACCTACTCGGGCGCGGTTCAGGTTACCGAGGAAGTGGCGTATGCCCTCCGGCTGACCCAGTCAGGGCGCTTGCGCTGGTATATCGCGGGAATCGGTCTAGGCGCGGTGGTCGCGATTGCAATGGTGGTTTACGCATGATTCTGGTTTGGGTCTTACTTCTCCCCCTTCTTGGCGGGTTAATCGGATGGGCAGGAAGTGGTGTGTCTCGCAGGCTCTCGCAATACGCGCCTGCCGCAGCTTTGTGCCTCGACATCCTCTTGCTGATCTGGCTTTGGGGCAAGCAGTCGGGCAGCGCTGACCACTCGCAAAGCACGATGTGGATCGCGTCATTTACCGCACCATGGGTTCCACAACTTGGATTGAGTTTCTCACTTGCGATGGACGGACTCGCGCTATTGATGGCCTTAATGTCCTGCATTGTTTCTCTCGCGGTAGTGGTTGCCTTGGGGGCGCGCAGTGAAAAGGACACGGGACTTTATAGCCTTTTGAATATGAGCGCAGTGACCGCGGTGCTCGGGGTTTTCCTTGCGACCGATTTGCTGCTCTTCTTCATATGCTTTGAGGCGATGCTGTTGCCCGCGTACGCGCTATTGATTGGTTGGGGCGAGGGAGATCAATCGCGATCAGCGACGCGCTTCTTTCTCTTCACCCAATTTGGCGGATTGTTGATGCTCATATCCATCCTTGCTTTGTATGTAGCAAACGGGCAAAGCACCGGCGAATATACCTTTGCATACGAGGCACTACTTGCCAATCGCATCAGCGGGCCGCTTGCGTACCTTGGCTTAATCGGTTTCCTTATTGCATTCGCATGTAAACTCCCTGTAGTGCCATTCCATACTTGGCAACCTGATACATATTCCGGGGCGCCGACTGGCGTATCAATCCTCCTCTCCGCCTTGATGGCCAAAACGGCAGGCTTCGGACTGATCCGATATGCCATTCCCCTGTTCCCCGATGTGGCCTCGGTAGTATCGCCGTTGGTTATGGGGTTTGGCGTATTCACAATACTTTACTGTTCGTGGCTGGCATTCGCTCAGAAGGACTTGAAACGCATCGTGGCCTATTCCAGCGCCGCGCACCTTGGCTATGTCGTGCTAGGGGTGTTTGCGATGAATGAGATTGGCCAGCGCGGCGCGATCATTCAAATGTTCTGTCATGGCTTGAGCGTCGCTGGTGTTTTCCTGGTTGTCGACGTTGTTGAACGCCACGCTGGCACGCGCGACATTGATGCCCTAGGCGGACTTTGGTCATACGCACCGCGATTGGGTGCGCTGGCTTTAATTTTTGCCATGGCGACGCTTGGACTCCCGGGGCTGGGAAACTTTATCGGCGAGTTTCTGACGTTGGCCGGCGCATTCCAACTGTACCCGATTGCCGCCGCGGGGGGCGCGGTCGGTGCCGTGCTCGCTGCGGCTTATTCGCTGCATTTATTACAGAAAGTTTTCTTTGGGCCGCGCAGGGAATCTGGCGAAGGTGCCGAAGTTCATGCGCCTACAATCGGCGTATTGACGGTTTTGGCAGCCCTGTTGTTGTTCGCGGGATTCTTTCCGCAACCACTGCTTAGTGCGGCAAGCACGGCAATTGGAGCCGGGGAAAAGCAGAAGATTGAAGCATTGCCGATGATCGCGAGTGGAGAGCGTCCGTGACTTGGGATAATTTTATAGCGATATCGCCGGTCCTCGCCTTTATGCTGGGTCCAATCGTGCTGATGCTGGCGATTGCAGTACGGCGGAGCCATACCGTGACTGCTTTGCTCTCGTATTGCGTGTTGGCGCTGACCGCGCTCCTCGCGTTGAATGCAGCAAGCGTTGCGCCGCGTCAACTCACACAGTTGCTCATTGTCGACAACTTTGGACTCTTTTATCTGCTGCTGATCACGGCAGTGACTGCGGTTCTAATGCACCTCGGAGTTCGCTATCTGGCGAATAGAGAATCACATCCCGAAGAGTATTACGTGCTATTGCTTCTTGCGGCGGGTGGCGCGGCGATCATGGGAATGAGCACGCATTTCGCCTCGTTCTATCTTGGATTGGAAGTGCTAAGTGTTTCGCAGTATGGGCTCGTTGCATACGTGCGGCGTGATCGACGTGGCGTTGAAGCTGGAATAAAGTATCTTGTGCTGGCCGCTGCTTCCGCTGCATTCATGCTGTTTGGTATGGCTTTGGTTTATGCCGAGTTTGGAAGCATGCATTTTGCCGTGCTAGCGCACGCGACGGAAACGCAGGTTCACAATGCCGTGGTGTTACTAGGCGTTGCCATGATATTCGTGGGCATTGGGTTTAAGTTGTCTGTGGCGCCGTTCCACCTTTGGGCTCCGGATATTTATGAAGGGTCACCCGTGCCCGTGGCGGCATTTACCGCGACTGTAGCAAAGATTGGCGTTATTGCGATACTGGTGCGATATTTTGCCATCGAGAACACTCCGGTATCGGAATCCTTGTATGGCGTTATCGCAATTACAGCGGCTATCTCCATGCTGGCAGGCAATCTTCTTGCGTTGATCCAGCACAATATAAAACGCCTACTCGCGTATTCTTCGATTGCGCAGATCGGATATTTGTCCGTCTCTTTCCTTCATGGCGGGCACCTGACGAGCGAAGGCGTCGCGTACTATCTTGTGGCTTATTCTCTGGGATCTCTTGCCGTTTTCGGCGTTGTAATGACAGTTTCGGCGAGTTTACGACGACCTTACGACATGGAACGGCTTGAAGATTTCGCAGGCCTTTATTGGCGCAACAAGACTTTGGCAATCGTTATGACGATTGGTTTGCTGTCGCTCGCCGGCATTCCGTTGACCGCCGGTTTCGTTGGCAAGCTCTATATGGTGCTGGCCGGTGCGGAAGCCCGATACTGGTGGTTGCTTGTTGTACTTGCCTTTTCGAGTGTGATTGGCGTGTATTACTACCTGCGAATCATCTTGCTGTTGTTTTCGCGAGGCAAGGCGTATCCCCCCTTGGCCACTGCGTCGCCAATCGCCCCTTCGCAACGCGCAGCCCTGATAGCTTTGTCTGGACTTTCCATTTTGCTTGGGGTGTTCCCTGCCCCGCTTATTTCCGTGATCGAGGCGATAACTTTGTCTCGCTAGCCCAGCGGCGCACTGGCGACTGTCCAGGTGCACACCGATTCGTTATACTCTCTTTCAGCAGCTCTAATGCTACCAGGAGGTATCCGCGAACTCATGCGAATTATCCGGAAGTTCTTTGTTTCGACGGTGTTGCTCTTGCTCGTTGCTAGTTGCCCAAGAACCGACTTTGCCGATCCGCTGCCAAACTTATCGGCAGACCACCTTATCCGTTTCGTGCATCTTTCCGATACGCAGATCGTGGACGAAGAAAGTCCCGCACGAAGCATTCGGTTTGCGCCGTTGACGCACTCCGCGTGGCGACCGCAGGAAGCCTACGGTATACATACGCTGGATGCTACTTTGCGCGTGATCAATGATCGTGCGGCGAACCTTGGGGACGGCGAATCTCCTATAGACTTCATTATCGCGACGGGTGACCAGACAGACGGGTGCCAGGGGAATGAATTGCGCTGGTTCATTGACACGATGGACGGAGGAAACATTCTCACGGACTCGGGCGCGCCTGATGGCGAGGATAGAATTCAACCTGATGAGAATAACCCAAAACTCGTATATGACGCAGAAGGGCTTTCCCCTGAAATCCCTTGGTTTACCGTGTATGGCAACCACGATGCCTTGGCCTCCGGGGTGTTCGCGATCGACCGGTCCGATGCAAACCCCGCCAACTGGACCGCCCCACTGCTACGACCCTACGCGGCATTGATCGGTCTACATGGGCTGTTTCCGCCGAGAAATGAATTCGAGTCGACTGCGGATGTCAGTCCAGCTGCGATAACTGCCGCCGTAGAACCCGCGGATCCCGAGACTATGGCTCTTAAGATTCTATCGGTCCTGCCTGGTCCGATAGTTCCTGATCCCGATAGACAATTCAGCAGCCGCCAGCAGTTCATCGATGAACACTTCACTACAACGACTTTTCCCAAAGGACATGGATTCACGTACGCAAACCGTCAATCAGGGTTAGCGCGATACTCCATGCGACCGGTTGGGGACGTGCCGGTTAGGTTGATCGTTTTGGATACGGTAATCCCGGATCCGGTGCCCGGCTTTCCGGCGCAATACGGCGTCATGACACGAGAACAGTTCGACGCGTTCCTGAAACCTGAATTGGAAAACGCGCTGAAAAGCGATGAATTGGTGTTAATTGCGTCGCACCATCCAAGTTCGAATTTTGACCTTCCCTACCACGGCTCAAGAGTAGGAACTGAGGAGTTCCGAGCCTACCTTGCATCTCAACCACACGTAATCGCCCATCTTTGCGGGCATGGCCATCGACATTCCGTCGAGAAAATCGGAGACGCGAGCCCGTACTTTGAAATACAGACCGCCTCGATAATCGATTATCCGCAGGAATCGCGCATACTGGATATCAGCTACAACGAATCCACCGGCGAGATTGGATTGAAGAGCGAGATCATCTCGCACATGGACAATCCGACCGATTTCTCCGCGGAGTCATTCCGGCGTGCAAGCATTCAAGCCGAGAGCCTTGGGAAATCTGAGGCCTCCGCCGAAGTCGAGGCGCTCAAGGCCGAACTCGAAGCCGCAGGTTTCGCCACATGGCCAGAACCGTCGCAAGGCGATCTAAAGAACTACGGAGAGGAAACCGACCGAGACTTTGAATTTCGAATAAAAAAGCATGGGCTTAAGTCCCAGAAATCCAACGCCCGTGACAGGTAGTCGCCCTGAATCAGAGACTCTCCTCAGGAGAAATCCAGCGAAGGAAGAAAATGGCGCGCCCGATACGATTTGAACGTACGACCCCTTGCTCCGGAGGCCACTTTTGATACCCGGCAAACGCGCGTAACCCTTTGAAAAATATAGTACTACGGCTTTTCGGGTTTTTCAACTACTACATTGTTTTTGGCCTAATTTCGGCCCAAAACGTGTAGTCTACTCGTTCTTATTTGAGAAATAATTTGCCTACTTGAAGGTGCTAACTCTACAATCTGCCTTACAATTACTGCCGTCAACAAAAGGTACAAACTCCTGAAGCCATGCAACTTCACCCTTCGCAATCCCAGTTGTCGAATTTTCTCCAGACCTGCCCCAATTTAAGTACCAGCTGCGGTAATGCGCTCTCAGTACTTGATAATAAACGATATCGCCATATTCTTAGGCCGGGTCTCAGCTCCTCCTTTATTGCGAGTTCCATTTTCAACATCCCTGGAAAAATCTGGTCCTGAATCAAAGTTGCTTCCGTCGCTGCTAGCTGTAGTGCCTTCTCTTACAGCGTGATTATGCGATTCAAAGTCATCCGACTGCATCGAACCCAACGGACGTTCAGGGCCATCGACAGAACTAAGTGGAGCGTTTTGGTTGTCCCTATAGCTATCTGTGCGCGCGCCAACTTGAGTGCCGAAGTTGTTTAGCCCGCGTAGAAACACGCCGCGCAAGTCCGGCGTCTTACAGTCGTTAGGCGGCACCACATTTGTGTCTACTATCTCCAAGGGGAGGTTGGGAAGGCTCTTAAGGTAATTACGTAGCTTTGTGTACTTGTCGTCCACCGGGATCGCTTGTCCATCGCAAAACAGCCAGCCCTCCGGCGGGTTGGCCGCCTTGCCAAAATAGGAGAGTATCGTTCCGACCGGGACCCCGTTTGACGCGTCGTCAGCATGCTTAGCGTTGTCCGCATTGAATGCGTTCTCAGATTGCAGTGCATACGGCGCACTCAACAAGGCTTGCCGAGGTAGTATCTCGGACGGGGAAGCGCCACTCGCGTTGTATACAGTGATGCTGATATACCGTGGCGAATCGGACACAGCATCGACCAAAGATCGATTATCGGTCGGGTTATCCGTCGGGCCGAGAATGACATTGAATTCTCCTGTCTGCGAGAACTCGACGGCGTTGAACGTTTGCGGGCCCCATTTGAGGTTGCCACCAGGACCAGAAGTGTCGTAAATTCGGAACTCCAGTTTTCGCGGTTCTTTCACTTCAATGCCGTTGGCGTCTGTAAGTCGCCCTTGGTAATTGATCGTTTGGGGAACACTCGCCGACTGACCGAAAGCGCCTATTGATAACAATAGTAGAAATACTAATGGACCTAATACAGTTCTAAACATCGCTTCTCTCCCTGTTATTTTGCGATAAAATCTCGTACTTGCGTTTACTCCTCGGTCGTACAAGATCAGCCATCTGTAAGCTCACACCTTATTGTCTCCCGGACGCAAATACTTCCAAATGTCAAACTTATGCCTCTCCTCGCCAGCAGACCTTAGCCGCCTTAAGTCATCACCGAAAGTTGCCGATGCATGCTTCCGCAAGCGGTTCCCCGCAAACTAACGTAAAATTGGTGTGTCTCGCAGGTTCACATCGGGTTGTTCAAAGACATCAGGCGCTGCCCCAATATCGATTCTCTTCATGAACTCGCTCTTAGTTCCGTAATACTTTTCCATCTTCGCTCCGATCTCCGAATCGGAATAAAGCTTATCCAGCCATTGCCCAAGGTGGCCTCGTGAACCAAATTTCGCGGATTGCTCTCCGTACTTTGCGAAAATCTGATTGTCAAGATCTCGCACAGCATCGACATCTGCTCCCGGCAGCGGACCAACATATCCTCGCGCGCCCCGCAGGAAATTCAGGGCGGCCCCCGTAGTTTCTACAATCGTCACCATTCTGTTAACAGCCCTATTGAACCAACCGACGACTCTCGTCATGCTGTCCGCTGCTTCGCCTTCTCGCGATCGCGTTCCCCGCACTTCGTAGAAACTTGCGCTGTCTCTTCCTTGACCTTCCGGATCGATTCTGTACAAAAGACTCGAGTAGGCTTGAACTTCGAAGTTTCCATTTCTATCTACAAAAGTTGTTGATCTATTGCTTACGTAGCTATATGGATGCAGCGCCTGTGGAGCCACAATTTCGGAGAGTAGTTGCGCCTTCAGCCGCGACGGAAAGGCGTTTGCAGGTTGTTCATTGCTATTCCACATCTCGGACACCGAAGGATCGGGAGAGATGAACCGCCCTAGGAAAGAGGAGTAATGACGAGAACCAAAGTAATGATGACCATCAATTGCATCTACTTCACGATTTGAGAAAGTATATGGCGAACGTAACGCGGGTGCACCTGCGTGCCTCACCCGAACTGGACCAAAGGCAAAATAGGAAATCTGTTCTAGAACGTCACCATTAGTATTCAGCGCTACATTCTGCGATCCCAATGTGTCGCGCAGATAGAACGATGCCAAGGTTTTTGACCATTCTGCCCCATCGTTGCATGCTACGAAGACGCCTTGCAACGTCACAAACTTAAGAAGGCGCCCCTCTCGGATTTCTGCCAGTGGGGAAACATGGTATGTCGTATCTTGCATCGATTCGTGACGCCTAATTCTAAGATTCGAATCGAAATCGTATTTGTAGCTGGTAGTCCCAAATACTGAATTACTTGAAATGAGCCGCAACTTCGAGTCCCAAGCGTTTTCACTGGAAGCTTCCCCGGTAACACAGCCTACTGAATCATACGCGAGTGTAAGAGGGTCGGATTGCGCCATAGGATTCCCGGCTGCGGACAAGGCGTGCGGTCCTGGCGGATCATTCGGACCTCGGCCGTTCCGATTCCACGCTCCCGCCGCGCCGCCGTAATGCATTTTCCCCAAATTCATCCCGGGAACGCGATCGATAAGCTCGGCGCTCTGTTCCACCATGTTTCCAATGCGGTCGTATCGAAAGCGTATTGACCCGAATACATTCCCGTTTGCAGCCTGCGTAAGCCGATACAACGAATCGTATTGATAATTTTGTGTCTCGCGGAATTTCCTGGCATCAGCAGAAGTGATACCCAGCTCCACGCCAATTATGTCCAGTTGTGCGTTGGTTCGCCCGTCGCCAACTGTAGTGATATTCGAGACGGCATCGTACGTGTAGTTGAGATCTTGCAGTTCAAGGTTGTCGCGGCGTCGCGTTGAGTGAATACGAATGAGACGTTGACGGATGTCGTAGGAGTACTGGGT
>ERZ761602.8675-NODE-8675-length-10139-cov-10.449722_pt1 | contig 10139 bp, 9 predicted proteins | sample MGYA00512165_ERZ761602 | MGnify/ENA primary metagenome ERZ761602 (study PRJEB28899, sample SAMN02445085) | bioreactor sludge metagenome | biome: EBPR sludge; isolation source: Thorneside wastewater treatment plant | place: Australia: Brisbane, Thorneside...
AGCGGTGCCACCCCTCCTAAACAAGGAGGGGAGTTTTCACGGTATACGCATTGTATGCGGCGATCAACAGACAATTAGTAGCAATTTAGGGGCGAGGGACAAGGGACGAGGGGTGAATGGTGAATGGTGAATAGTGAATGGTGAATGGTGAATGGTGAGTGGTGAATGGTGAATAGTGAATAGTGAATTGTAAATGGTGAATGGTGAATTCAAGATTTCGGATTTCAGATTCTGAATCCTGGCCACTGACCACTGACCACTGACCACTGACCACTGACCACCGACTACTGACTTCTGGCTTCTGAATTCTGGCTTCTATTAATGAGGCTGGCGGTGAAGCCGGCGCCGAAGCCGTTGTCGATGTTGACGACGGTGACGTTCGAGGAGCAGGAATTGAGCATACCGAGCAGGGCGGTGACGCCGCCGAACGAGGCGCCGTAGCCGATGGAGGTCGGGACGGCGATGACCGGGACGCGGACGAGCCCGCCGACGACCGAGGGCAGCGCGCCCTCCATTCCGGCACAGACGATGACGACGCGCGAGGCCTGGAGCCGTTCGCGTTCGGCGAGAATGCGGTGAACCCCGGCGACGCCCGCGTCCCAGATGCGCTGGACGCGGTTGCCCATAGTCTCGGCGGTCAAGGCGGCCTCTTCGGCGACCGGGATGTCGCTCGTGCCGGCGGTGCAGACGGTGATCTCGCCGGTGCCGAGGTCGGTGCGGTCGCGAAAGACGCGGATGAGCCGGGCCTCCTCGTGCCATTCGGCGTCGGTGTGGATATTGCGGATGAGCCCGAAGACCTCCGGAGTCGCCCGCGTTATGAGGACGTTAGGCGAGCGGGCGACGATCCGCTCAAAGATGCCGGCGATCTGCTCCGGCCGCTTGCCGAGCCCGAAGATCACCTCGGGAAAGCCCTGCCGCGCCGCCCGCCCATGATCAACGCGGGCATAGCCGATGTCCTCGAACGATAGATGCTTAAGTGCGGCCGCTGCGGATTCCTGATCTATCTCGCCGACCCGGAACCGGGCCAAAATGTCGTTTATGTCTTGAGTATTCATCCGTCGGAGAATAGGTTACCAAATCCCGCTCGAAACATCCGCGTCCTCTGCTATAGCTCGCCGGGCTCCGCGATAAATAGGTTGTTTCAACGCAGAGCGCGGGGAGGCTTTCGCAGAGAGTGGAACCGAGGAAGGCCGATGCGGCTTCGATTCGGAGACGGCCGGGTTGTTAGCCGCGTCCGATGGGGCTAAACTGGCGAATATCGGATAGTTATGGAATTGACCGTCGGGATAACCGGTGCCTCGGGCACGATCTATGCGCACAAGACGCTGCAGCTCCTGGCGGCGAGCGGCGTGGTTGAGCAGATAAACCTCATTATGTCCGGGACGGCGGCAACGGTCGCTCAGGTCGAGATGGGCGTAAACCTCAAGGACCCGACCGTGCCGAAGATAAACGAGTGGCTTGCCTTGCCACCGGAGTCGCGGCTGATCCGGTTTTGGCGGCTAGATAATCTGGCGGCAAAGCCGTCGTCGGGCTCGCACAAGCAGGCGGGAATGATCATCGTGCCGTGCTCGATGGGGACGCTCGGGGCGATCGCGAGCGGCGCGGGCACGAACCTCATCCACCGTGCGGCGGACGTTTGCCTGAAAGAGGGCAGGAAGCTCGTCATCGTCCCGCGGGAAACGCCCTTCAACGCCATCCACCTTGAGAATATGCTGCGGCTCTCGCACGCCGGTGCCCGCATCCTGCCCGCAAGCCCGGGCTTCTATCACCGTCCTAAGTCTATCGGCGAGCTCGTCGAACACCTCTGCTTCCGGATACTCGATCAATTCGACATCCCGCACTCAAAGCGGTCAGTGTGGACGGGAGAAGAGGTGAATGATGAATGATGAATGGTCGGTAGTGGATAATGGATAATGGATAATGGACAGTGGACAATCAATTTGGAATCTGAGGCCCCGATTTCTGACTTCCGACTTCCGACTTCTGAATTCGGCTACCGGCTACTTGTATATAGTATGAAAATAAAGGCTTTGGCGATATTTTGGTTAGTTGTTTTTGCCGTGGCGGCGGCGGGGCAGGAGCGGTTCGTGCGGCCGGTGGATGAGGCCTCGCAAGATGCTTCGTTTTTGGCGTTTCGTACCAAGCTGATCGCGGCGGCCGAGAGGAAGGACGCGAGGTACATCTATTCGATCATCGACCGCGATATTCAGATCTCGTTCGGGCTCGATAACGGGGCGGCCGCGTTCAAGAAATATTGGAAGCCGGAGAGCCGGGATTCGAAGTTCTGGGATGAGTTCCTTCGCGTGATCCGCAATGGCGGAGCATTCACCGGCGAGGGCCGCAACAAGCGAGCTTCCTTCGCCGCTCCATACACCTATACGAACTGGGGCAGCGGCATTGACGATATCGAGTTTTCGGCGATCTTCGGCAATAACGTCAACCTCCGCGAGGCGGGTTCGAAGGGCGCAAAGGTCCTCGGCCAGCTTTCTTACAACGTCGTCAGGGTCGATTGGAACCGCTCAGTGCGGGCAAAGCCGGGTGATGAGGAATCCGAGGTCGAGTGGTTCTACGTTGAGACGATGGGCGGGCAAAAGGGCTTCGTGTATAAGGACTATGTCCGTGGGCCGCTCGACTATCGGGCCGGATTTGAGAAGAAGCGTGGCGTCTGGAAGATGACGTTCTTCGTGGCGGGAGATTGATGTCGGATACGGTCGAGCGGTTCTCGAACCGCGTGGCAAACTACGTAAAGTATCGCCCCGGCTATCCGGCTGAGATGATGGACTTTTTCCGCGAGCGTCTTGGGCTGGAGCGTGGCTCGGTGGTCGCGGATGTCGGCTCGGGCACGGGGCATTCGGCACGGCCATTTCTGGAAGCGGGCTGCACGGTTTACGGCGTCGAGCCAAATGCGGCGATGCGCGAGGCGGCGGAGGAATTTCTGGCGGAGTTTCCCGGCTTCAAGAGTACCGACGGCACTTCGTCGGCGACCACGCTCGGCGATGCCTCTTGCGACTTCATTATTGCTGCACAGGCGTTTCATTGGTTCGAGCCCGAGGCGACGCGGGCGGAGTTTCGGCGGATATTGAGGCCGGGCGGCTATGTCGCATTGATCTGGAACGAGCGGCAATTGGACACGACGGAGTTTCTACGCGAGTACGAAAAGCTGCTGCTCGAATATGGCCGCGATTATGCCGAGGTTCGGCACGAGCAGATCGATGAAGCAGTGCTTAGCGGCTTTTTCCGGGCGGAGTTTGGCAGGGCGACATTCGCCAACCGTCAGGTTTTCGACCTCGCCGGGCTCCGCGGGCGGATGCTTTCATCTTCATACATGCCGGACGAGACCGACGCGGCATTTCCGCTGCTCGAGAAAGAGCTTGAATCGCTTTTTGCCAAACACAACGAAAGCGGTAGAATAACAGTTTTCTACGACACGAATGTCTTTTACTCAAGGCTTTAATATATGAGTTCACAACCCGAAAAATCTCCCGAAACCAGGACCATCAGCGTTGCTCACTCGCCCGATTCGGACGATGCATTTATGTTCTACGGACTGGCGACCAACAAGCTTGAGACCGAAGGGCTCAAGTTCGAGCACGTCCTCAAGGACATCCAGACGCTTAACGAGGATGCGAAGAACGGCGTTTACGACGTAACGGCCATCTCGTTCCACGCCTACGCTTACGTCGCGGACAAGTACGCATTGCTGCCGCACGGTGCCAGCATCGGCGATAAATACGGCCCGATCGTCGTGGCAAAGGAGCCTCGCGACCCGGCCGAGATCGGCAAGATGAAGATTGCCGTCCCGGGCGAACTGACGAGTGCATATCTCGCTCTGCGGCTCTACAACCGCGAGTTCGAGCACGTCGTCGTGCCTTTCGACAAGATCATCGAGGCGGTTCAGCGTGGCGATGCCGACGCCGGATTGCTGATCCACGAGGGCCAGCTTTTCTATAAGCAGATGGGGCTCGACAAGGTGCTCGACCTCGGCGAATGGTGGCACGAACGCACAGGCCTGCCGCTGCCGATGGGCGGCAACGCGATCCGCCGCGACCTCGGGCCGGAACTGATGCGGCAGGTCTCAAAGCATCTACACCGGAGCATTCTTTACTCAATGGAGAACCGCGAGGACGCACTCGCCTACGCGATGCAGTTCGCCCGCGATATGACGCCCGAACTCGCCGACCGCTTTGTCGCGATGTGGGTCAATGACCTTACGCTCGACTACGGTGAACGAGGCAAAGAAGGCGTCCGCCGTCTGCTCACCGAAGGCGTCGAAGCAGGCATCATCCCGCATAACGTCGATATCGAATTCGTCGATTAGGACGCTCAGGGCCGCCCGCGTTCGTGGGCGGCCATATCACAGATGCCACTGCTCCGTCCTTGAATCTTGCTCCCGTTCCGCGAGCTTTGCATCCTATAACCCATTCAACTGGCCTAGCCACGGGCTGCTGTCTCGGTCACACCTGACGACGGTCCGCCTAGACATTCTAGTTGGCATTTCCCCTAGGGCATCCCATACTTGTTTCCGCTAAAGCAAAACATCGCACCTCCTGTTACGACCGGACAAATGATGTGCTAGCTGCAAGACATCAAAAAAAGCTTGCAAAAACCTGGTGCTCTCGATTACCCTTATCAGAACCCTTTTGGCCGGTGGCTTTCAGAAAATCTTCCCAAGAATGCATGGACAAATTTACCTCTTGGGGTGTCGAAAGATTGGGCCTTCAGATGAATCCCGAATTCGAGGTTTGCACTGATCGCTTGGTGTGGTTCCAATGAGAACGGTTTTTGTCCTGGATAAACCGACGGTCTCAAATACTTGCGAGTTCGGCTGACTAACCCGGTTCCGGTAAGGATGTTTTATGCGTATTTTAGCTCTGCTTTTGGTTCACGTCTTAGTCCTTATCCATCCAGTTAGCTTCGGTCAAGGTTCAATTCCGCAGTCAAAAAAACCGGCCTCAAATGGCGTTGATTGGTTGGTTGAAACCGACGGGACGAGCGGCAAAGTAGAGCCCATCATTGGCCTCGATGGAACTCGTTTTTTTCCGCATGAAGCTGAAATCGTCAGGAAGCCGATTGCAAAGTTGTTATCAGCACCAGCGGGCCTTAACGAGATCAGTGGACCTCCTGGGAGTCAGGCATTTGGATCCGCAGTCGCGATTCTCCCTAACGGGAACATCGTAGTGACCGATCCGCTTTTCGATTTGCCCGGGCCAGTGGTCGACGTTGGGGCTGTGTATTTGTTCGATGGGACAACTTTAGAAGAAATCAGCAGACTTACCGGATCGTCACCAGGCGATCAGGTTGGCAATCGCGGGATCGTTTCACTTTCAACTGGTAACTTTGTTATTTCAAGTCCCGATTGGGACGGTCCAGGTGCAGCGAACGCGGGTGCTGTAACGTTCGTTAATGGGGACACGGGTTTGTCAGGGCCAGTTTCAGCATCCAATTCGCTTGTTGGTTCAAGTACGTTCGACCAAATTGGCATGTTGGTCCCAGCGTTTCCGGACGGTGATTATCTGGTCACGAGCTCATCTTGGGATGCTCCCGGAGCAGTCAACGCTGGAGCATTGACGTTTGGTAATGGCCAAACCGGAATATCCGGCCCTGTCTCGGCTCTGAATTCGTTGGTTGGGTCATCGGCAAATGATAGCGTGGGCAGCACGGTATTTGGATTTGCCGAAGGAAATTATTTGGCATTATCGCCAACTTGGGATTCCGGCGGCATTATCGATGTTGGAGCGGTAACCTTCGGGAACGGGGAAACCGGGGTCGTGGGTCCTGTATCACAACAAAATTCCCTTACTGGCTCATCTCAATCTGATAGGGTTGGGTCAGGGCTCCTTCTTTTATCAAACGGCAATTACGTCGTCTTTAGCCGATATTGGTCAAACGGACCGGCTGCTCGAGTAGGGGCGATCACGCTAGGAAACGGCAAGACGGGTACCACGGGAATCGTTAGCACAGCGAACTCCTTGGTGGGGTCAACTGCTTTGGATGAAGTCGGTCACCGTGGGGTCGCACTTCCGAATGGTAATTTTGTTGTAGGTAGCCCAAGATGGAATGCTCCTGGAGCAGAGGACGCCGGAGCGGTCACGTTCGTAAATGGGGAAGTTGGAGCTTCAGGCGTTGTTTCTGCCGCGAACTCTTTGGTCGGTTCAACTGCTTTCGACCAGTTTGGTTCTAAACAAGTGATTGTTCTCGCCAATGGCAATTACGTGATATCAAACGACTATTCCGCTTTGGGAGAAATATTTGAGGTCGGTTCCGTTACGCTAGGAAGCGGCACTTCCGGCATTTCGGGCGTTGTATCCTCGGCAAATTCACTAGTCGGTTCAAATTTTAGCGATCAAGTTGGTACGAATGTTTTTCCGCTCACAAACGGTAACTATGTCGTGACGAGTCCTGGGTGGAGATTCGACGGAAACGCGCGTGCCGGTGCGGCCACATTTGCGAACGGAAAAACCGGTATTACCGGCCCGGTCTCGCCGTCGAATTCCCTCATTGGAACAGTTGCAAACGACCGTGTGGGCAGCGGCGTTGTTGCACTTTCTAACGGAAATTACGTTGTGCGGAGTGTGTTTTGGAGTTCTTCTGGAGTTGGTGAGGTCGGAGCGGTGACATTTGCAAATGGACAGACCGGAATAACCGGGACGATTTCGCCTCAAAACTCTCTGGTTGGTTCATCGCCGGGCGATAGAGTTGGAACCGCGGCGCATGCCCTGCCAAATGGAAACTATCTTGTATCGAGCCCGCTTTGGGATTCCGGGTCGCTAGCTAACGTCGGGGCTGTTACATTCGCAAATGGTACGACCGGAATCTCAGGAGCCGTTACTAGCGTTAACTCCCTTGTCGGCTCAAGCGCAGAGGATCGGGTCGGCACCACGACGTTGGTCCTCAGTAATGGCGACTACGTTGTGGCGAGTCCGATGTGGGATCACAACGGAATAGCGAATGTTGGCGCTGTTACCTTTGCTAATGAGGTCAAAGGTGTGGTTGGAACTGTTAGCCCGGAAAATTCGTTGGTCGGAACTTCGGCGGATGACCAGATAGGAAGTCAGGTTCTTCCCAAGGCTAACGGGGATGTCATCGTTCGTAGCGAATTTTGGGACGCGCCAGGTTTTCCGAACGCCGGGGCGGTTACTTTATGCACCCGTGATTTCCCGTGTCTAGGCAGCGTAAGCTCGGCAAATAGCGTACTGGGGCGTGCGACCAATGACGTTGGCGGGCTGGACTACGACGAGACCAATCAAAGACTCGTTGTCGGCTTAAAAGTATCGAATGTTGTAGTAGTTTTCTCACCCGAAGCCGGAACCACGAGCCCGATCTTTGATTTTGATGGCGATGGGAAGACGGATATATCGGTGTTTCGGCCGGTGGGTGGAAGTGGATCGGAGTGGTGGTATTTGAGGTCGTCGGATGGCGGGAATCGGGCGTTCGCTTTTGGTGAGGCGACGGACACGGTCGTGCCAGCTGACTTTACCGGTGATGGAAAGACGGACCTTGCTTTCTGGCGGCCGGCGTCGGGCGAGTGGTTCGTGTTGAGGTCGGACGACTCGACGTTCTTTGCGTTCCCGTTCGGGGCGGCGGGCGATGTGCCTTCGCCGGCGGATTTCGATGGCGACGGGAAGTCGGACGCGACGGTTTACAGGCCCTCGACGAACACCTGGTTCACGCTGCGTTCGTCGGATGGGCAGGTGGCGGCGACGCCGTTCGGCACCGCGGGCGACAAGCCCGTACCGGCCGACTACGACGGCGACGGCAAGGCAGACGTTGCGATCTTCCGTCCAACGGGCGGCTCCGGCGGCGGCGAGTGGTGGTACCTGAGATCGAGCGACGGAGCCAATCGGGCGTTTGCCTTTGGCACCTCGACCGACCTGACCGTGCCGGGCGATTACACCGGCGATGGCAAGGCCGATCTCGCATACTTCAGGCCATCGACCGGCGAGTGGTATGTTCTGCGTTCAGAAGACTCGAGCTTCTACGCTTTCCCGTGGGGAGCGAACGGCGACCTTCCTGCACCGGGCGACTATGACGGCGATGGCAAGATCGACGCAGCCGTCTTCAGGCCATCGAACTCGAACTGGTTCGCGTTGAGGTCAACGGCCGGCCCGCTCATCCTTCAATTCGGTACGACCGGCGATAGACCGCTGCCGAATGCGTATGTCAGATAGAAGCTAGAAGCTAGAAGCTAGAAGCAAGAAGTCAGAAGCCGGAGACGTAGGGTGACCGCGTCTCCGGTTTTTGTTTTGAGTGAGGGCACAGGCGGAAACTGACCGCTGAAGGGAGTAAGTGAACTTTCGGTTTCTTCTTTTCCGCTTTCGTGGTCGATCGGATCGTTGCTCGGTTGGTTGGGAATAAAATAACCACGGAAAAAGAAAAGAAGAAAATGAGGGATCTCAGATTCGTCCTTCATCCTTCATCCTTCATCCTTTAAGAGGCACCCTCCCAACAGGTCGGGTTTCTGCCTGTGTGGTTGACGAGCGGGTGAAATCTAAGTCGGATGAACCGCCCTTACTGACGTGCGGGCTTCTGCACAGGAATATGAGCCCTCCCTGACGGTCGGGCCTCTGACACGGCGGGCTTCTGCATTCCAGATTCCAGATTCTACATTCGAATCTCGTCACTCGTCACTTGTCACTCGTCACTGCTGTGAGCCCTCCCTGACGGTCGGGCCTCTGACACGGAGATTCTGGATTCATCATTCATCGTTCATAATTCATCATTCCGTTAAGCCCTTGCTGACGCGCGGGCTTCTGCACTGGAGCCCTCCCTAACGGTCGGGCCTCTGACACGGCGGGCATCGGACACGAGCGGGGGTGGGGCGAGATAGGTGGATCGGGAGTTGGGGTTAGCCGAGCTGATCGGCGAGGCGGTGGTCGAGGGTCTCGATGGCGTCGATGGTAAGCCGGAACCATTCGGCTTTTGCGGGCGGGCGGCGGTCGAGCGAGAGCGGAGCGGGCTTGAGCTTAAGGAGGCAGAGCACGAAGTCCGCGGCCGAGCCGGAGCGGAGTTCGCGGCCGCTGCGGACCTCAAAGACGACCGAGAGCGGAAGAGCGAGAAAGGCCTTGTCTATCAGGGCGGCTAGTATGGCTCGCTCCGAGTTCCAAAAAGCGGCGATGGTCTCGGCGTGGATCTCTTTGACGCGGAAATTAATGTGCGGCGTGCGGCGGTGCTCAAACTCAGGCTCATCCGGATGGCCTTCGCAAATGCTTATCAGGTCGAGAACGGCGAGGGAATTCAGGCGTTCGAGCCAGTCGTCGTCAAGCCCGGCATCGACGCATTTGTCGCGCCAGCGGCGTTCCTGCGGGCCGCAGCCCGGCTCGGCTTGTTGAAAAATGGGCATCTTAGCCTTGGACGAGCGAGCGATAGCCGCCGAGGAAATAGAGCAGCGGGTCGTCGCCATCGCCGCGGGCGGACACGACCTCGCCGATGAAAACGGAATGGTCGCCTGCATCGACCGCCTGGCGAACCTCACATTCAAGCGAGGCAAGGCTGCCTTCGATCAGCGGAAGGCCTGAGAGGCCCGGGACGGTCGGGACGTCGCGAAACTTGTCGGATTCAAGCGAAGCGAACCGGTCGGATATCCATTGCTGGCCACTGGCGAGAAGATTGACCGAAAATCGGCCGGTGCCGGCAAGCGAGGCATGGCTGCCGGCAAGTTTCTCGATACAAACAAGCACGAGCGGCGGCTCGAGCGAGACGGAGCAGAACGCGGAAACGGTGATGCCATGCGGCCGGCCGTCGCCGTCAACGGACGTCACGACGGTAACACCGCTCGCAAAGCGGGAGAGGGCGGCTCGAAATTCTTCGCTTGAAACTGCCATTGAGAAAAATCTAGCGTATCAAAAAGCCGAGAGCAAAGGCTGAAAGCTTTTGAATTTGCCGTACGGTTAGCCGATAATCGGCTTTCGGATGAGCGATATCAATCAGTTTCTTGAGGAGGCGGCAGGGCTTGTCAACGCAGAGCTTGACCGGCTGATACCGGCCGAGGGGCGGCCGCCGCAGCAGCTTCGCGATGCGATCCGCTGGAGCCTATTCGCGGGCGGCAAGCGGCTTAGGCCGGCGCTTATGCTTGCGGCCGGGCGGGCGTTTGGCGTGGCGGACGAAAAGGTGATGCGGACAGCGGCGGCGGTCGAGATGAT
>ERZ761602.8678-NODE-8678-length-10135-cov-9.190873_pt1 | contig 10135 bp, 9 predicted proteins | sample MGYA00512165_ERZ761602 | MGnify/ENA primary metagenome ERZ761602 (study PRJEB28899, sample SAMN02445085) | bioreactor sludge metagenome | biome: EBPR sludge; isolation source: Thorneside wastewater treatment plant | place: Australia: Brisbane, Thorneside...
CGTTAAAGATGAAGTTTCAGGTGAAAGCCTAGAAGCCGTTACATTTAATTCCAATCAACCCAAACTTTCAGCAGTTACTAATCAAATGGGGATTGTTAATCTTACTGAATTTAAAGATGTAAAGAAAATCTATATCCGCATGTTAGGCTATGAAACATTGACATTAAGTTATAATCAGATTGAAAGACTAGGATTTAAACTCTTTTTAACTCCGGAAAGCACATCGCTTAACGAAGTAGTTTTATCCGCTTCAAAGTGGGAAGAATCCAAAAAAAGTGTACCGAATTCCATCGTTACATTCAAACCAAAAGACATAATTTTAGCCAACCCGCAAACCACAGCCGATTTGTTAACGAACACCGGAAAAGTATTTGTTCAAAAAAGCCAACTTGGAGGTGGAAGTCCAATGATTCGTGGCTTTGCAACCAATAGAGTTTTAATTAATGTGGATGGGATAAGAATGAATAACGCCATTTTTAGAAGTGGAAATGTGCAAAATATCATTTCAATTGATGCTAATTCTATTCAAAATACCGAGGTCATTCTTGGACCCGGAACTGTTATTTATGGTAGCGATGCCATTGGTGGAGTTATGAATTTTTATACTTTAGAACCTGAATTCACACCCAATAAGAATCAATATTATTTTGGAAATGTTATGAGCCGATGGTCGTCTGCCAATAACGAAAAAACATTACATTTTGATTTGAATGTTTCTTCCAAAAAATGGGCTTTTGTCACTTCGGCATCATTTAGTGATTTTGAAGATTTAAGAATGGGAAATCACGGACCGGATGCCTATACTCGACCAGATTATGTGCAAACCATTGACGGTGTGGATGAAATTATCACAAATGACAACCGTGAAATGCAAGTAGCTTCCGGTTACAATCAAATCAATTTCATACAAAAAGTAGCTTATCAACCCAATGAATTTTGGAAATTTACGTATGCTTATCACTATTCAACTACTTCCGATTTTAATCGCTACGATCAATTATTAAGACGAAGAAACGGCAATCTTCGCTTTGCAGAATGGTACTATGGTCCGCAAGAATGGACGATGCATCATCTAAAAATTAATTTTACAAAAGGGAATAAATGGTTTGATAAAGCTCAGTTTAATGCTGGTTTTCAACAATTTGAAGAAAGTCGTCATAACAGAAACTTGAATGGACTAACTAGATATAGCAATATTGAAAATGTTGATGCCTACTCTGTTAACTTTGACTTTATTAAAAAATTTGGTTCAAAAAACAGAATCTCCTACGGTTTAGAATATATTTTGAATAATGTAAACTCAACCGGATTTCAAAGAAACATTGAAAGCCGTGAACAACAAAATGCACCTTCCCGTTATCCCGATGGTTCAAAATGGCAATCGTTGGCGGCTTATTTGCAATATGAAAATAAATTGTCTGATAAATTCACTTTTCAATCCGGAATACGATTTAATCAAATTTGGTTGGATGCAACGTTTGACAAAACCTTTGTAGATTATCCGTTTGATGAAACTAAAATAAATACGAGTGCTTTTACAGGAAGTGTGGGTTTTACATATTTGGCAGCAAAAAATACAGCTTTATTTTTTAACGTCGGAACAGCCTTTCGTTCACCGAATGTGGATGACGTGGGAAAAATTTATGAGAGTACGCCCGGAAATTTAGTAGTTCCCAATCCAAATTTAGAATATGAATATGCGTATAATGCTGAAATTGGCATTCAACAAAAAATAGGTAAATCAATTTCATTTGATGTAACCGGATTTTACACGCATGTGATAGATGCTCTAGTGCGAAGAAATTTCACATTAAACGGAGAAAGTACTATCGAATTTCAAGGAGAAGTAAGTAATATTCAAGCCATTCAAAATGCTGCAAAAGCCAATGTGTATGGAATTCAAGCAGGATTAAATGTCGAACTTTTAGCCAATTTAAATTGGAGAACTAACGCAAATTGGACCAAAGGGGAAGAAGAATTAGACAATGGTGATACTGCTCCTTTACGACACGCAGCTCCATTTTTTGGAGATACTCGCTTGAGTTTTAAAACCAATAAATGGACAACTGATTTATTACTGGTTTATAATTCCAAAATTAATGCAGAAGATTTAGCTCCTTCAGAAGTTGAAAAAGAATATTTATATGCTGCCGATGCCAATGGAAATCCGTATGTGCCGAGTTGGTACACATTAAACCTCAAATCAGTATATAAACTCAATGAAACCTGGTCTTTTTCCGGGGGAATTGAAAATATTACAGATCAACGGTATCGACCTTATTCCTCCGGAATTACTGCCGCAGGAAGAAATCTAATTTTAGCGGTTCGTACTTCGTTTTAAACTATTAGAAATAAAAAAAATCCTATCACACGAAATGATAGGATTTTCAATTTATAAAAAAGTAAGATTATTTTTTACTCCACTCAGCAATGCTGTCTTTGTTCATTTTAACATAATCTGCATTACCCTCTTTTTCAGCTGCTTCTAAAGAGACTTTTGCTGTTTCAATTGCACCTTTTTTGTCTCCGGCTTTCGCTTGAATAAGAGATTTTAAACGGTTATACCAAAATGGTGTTCCTTTTTCCGCAGTCATTTCAGTTGCTTTGTTCACATATTCCAAAGCTTTTTTGATATCACCATTTGATTGATAATAATATTGTGCTGAGGCAAAATAATCACTAGCAGCAGGTCCGGCTAATACTTTTTCAATATTTGCCATCGCTGTTTTCTTGGTCGGTACTTCAATTTTTACTGCAGCAACCGTTTTTTCCCAAGCAAACTCTAGATGAGCAAAATCGTTATCCACATTATTCAATGAAATAGTGAAAGTTTCTACGTGACGATTCAACGTTTCCGGTTTCACATTTACACGAGCGGCCACTTTAGACTCTTCAAATTTTTCAGGTGTTCCCCAGTTTTCTGTGTTTGTGTAGAAAATCACTTCCCAGTTATCAGCTTTTGGCGTAACAAAAAGTGCATATTTACCTTTTTTCAACGTTTTTCCGTCAACCGTAACATCATCACTAAAAGTAATCATTGAATTCTGGTTGGCTCCTGTTCTCCAAATTTTTCCGAACGGAACTAAGTCACCAAAAATTGCTCTGCCTTTTGCACTCGGACGGCTGTAATCAATTTCAATATCGGTTAATCCAACTGTTTGCTCAAAATTAGCTCTCGGACTTGCTGCCGGAGTTTTTACTTGAGCTGATAAAGTGAAAGAAGCAACAAAAAATACCGCTACTAGTACTATTTTTTTCATAATTAAATAAGTTTAGTTAATTCTTCAAATTTACAGTTTCCAATTGGCAGAAACTGTTAAAGAAAGTATAAATCGAAAATATTTTGTTTAACTTTTTGTTCAAAATAATAAACAATAATTATCTTTACAAAAAAATTATATGAAAATATATACATTACACACCAAACAAAATCTTCCCATTTCTATTGATGAAGCTTGGGAATTTTTGTCAAGTCCAAAGAATTTAAAAACTATTACTCCTACTTATATGGGATTTAATATCTTGAGTGGGGCAGAAAAACCAATGTTTCCCGGACAAATTATACAGTATATTGTGACACCGGTTTTGGGCATTCCAACAAAATGGGTAACCGAAATTACGCACGTTCGCGACAAGGAATATTTTGTAGATGAACAACGATTTGGTCCTTATTCATTGTGGCATCACAAACACTTTTTAAAAGAAATTCCGGGCGGAGTTGAAATGGAAGACATTGTGGACTATAAACTTCCAGTGGGAATTCTAGGTCAATTGGTTCATCCGATATTGGTTAAACCAAAACTGAAGGAAATATTTGATTATCGTCAGAAAAAATTAATTGAACTTTTTGGAGAATTTAAAGGATAAAAAATGAAAAATATCTTATTAATAGGTGGTTCGTATGGAATTGGATATGCCATCGCAAAAGAATTACAATTTGAATGTAAAGTTTATATTGCTTCAAGAACATTTGAAAATAGTGATGAGTTGAATGTAGTTCATATTTCATTTGATGCATCGAAAGATATATTAGATACATCTAAACTTCCCGAAGTTATTGATGGATTAGTTTATTGCCCTGGAAGTATCAATTTACGACCGTTCAAAGGCATCAAACCGGAAACTTTTGAAGCAGATATGCATATTAATTTTATTAGTATGGTAAAAGTCATTCAGACAATTTTACCAAACTTATCGGCTTCCAATCAAGCTAGTATTGTGCTTTTCAGTAGTGTGGCTGCGAGTATGGGAATGCCTTTTCACACCAGTGTTGCCGCCGCTAAAGGAGCCATTGAAGGGTTTGCAAAAGCTCTTGCCGCAGAATACACTCCTAAAATTAGAGTCAACGTGATTGCACCTTCCTTAACGGATACACCGCTTGCAGATAAATTTTTAAATAATGATGTGAAACGAGAAAAATCAGCAGAACGTCATCCACTCAAGCGATTTGGCACAGCCGTTGATTTGGCTCAAATGGCTACTTTTCTTTTGAGTGATAAAAGTAGTTGGATTTCAGGACAGATTTTCCATGTTGATGGTGGAATGTCAACTTTGCTTGTAAATGGTTAACTTTGACCTATTACCCATTACCATTAACCCATTACCCAACTTATGACTATTTTCTGGTTCCGAAGAGATTTACGTTTAGATGATAACATCGGTCTTTTTCATGCTTTAAATATTAAGGAAGAAGTACTTCCCATTTTTATTTTTGATGAATTTATTCTTTCTCAATTACCAAAAGATGATGCTCGGGTGACTTTTATTCACGAATTAGTTTCTAAAATTCAAAAGCAATTAGAAGAAAAAGGTAAATCATTAGCTGTATTTTATGGAAAACCAATTGATATTTTTCAAAAATTAATTTCGGAAAATAAAATTTCAACGGTTTACACTAATCATGATTATGAACCGTATGCTCGCAAAAGAGACAAAGAAATGTTTCAGTTATTTAAGGAGAATGAAATTGAGTTTAAAACCAGTAAAGATCAAGTAATCTTCGAAAAAAGTGAAGTGGTAAAAGACGATGGTTTGCCTTATGTGGTTTATACTCCGTACTCAAAAAAATGGAAAGAGAAGTTCAAAATGATTCAGTTAGTTCATTACGATTCTGAACAAAAGTTAGATAAAATTGTAAATCACTCCTACCCTTTTTTGAGTTTAAAGGATATCGGGTTTGAGTCTTCTAAAATTAAAGTCTCATCATTTGATATTTCAGATAAATTAATTTCAAATTATGAAGCTACTCGAAATTTTCCAGCTGTAAATGGCACTTCGATGTTGGGAGCTTATCTTCGATTTGGAGCTGTTTCTATCCGAAAAATGATTGCAAAAGCCATCGAAAACAAAAACGAAACCTTTTGGAACGAGCTTATTTGGCGTGAATTTTTTATGCAAATTCTGTGGCACTTTCCACACACCATCAGCAAAAGTTTTAAAGAAAAATACGATCGAATTGAATGGAACAACAACGAAGAGGACTTTAAAAAGTGGTGCGAAGGTAAAACCGGCTACCCAATGGTAGATGCCGGAATGCGTGAACTCAACGCGACCGGTCATATGCACAACCGCGTTCGAATGGTCGTTGCCAGTTTTTTATGCAAACACTTATTAATTGATTGGCGTTGGGGCGAAACCTATTTTGCTCAAAAATTGTTTGATTATGAACAAGCGAGTAATGTTGGAAATTGGCAATGGGCAGCCGGTTCGGGTGTGGATGCTGCTCCGTACTTCAGAATTTTTAATCCGACTGAGCAAATTAAGAAGTTTGATAAAGATTTAAAATACATCAAAAAATGGGTGCCGGAAGTAGAAAGTTTTGATTATCCGAAACCCATAGTTGACCATAAAGAAGCGAGAGAACGTTGTTTGAAAGTGTACAAAGAAGCAGTCGGATAATTACAAAATAAGTAAAAATGAATGTGGTTTGGTTCAAAAGAGATTTGCGATTATTCGATAACGAAGCTCTCTTTCGAGCTTTAGAATCGAATGAACCTACCCTTCTACTCTACATTTTTGAACCTTCTCTGTTCAAAGATCATCACTACAGTAAACGTCATTTTGATTTTATTAAACAGTCATTGGAAGAACTTCAAACTCAATTGAAACCCTATCAAACACAAATTTTAATTATTGAAAGCGAAGCAGTTGAAGCGTTTGAAAAAATCTATCAAACTCAATCCATATCAACCCTATTTTCCTATCAAGAAACCGGAATTAAACTCACTTTTGATCGTGATAAAGCGGTTGCCACTCTTTGTAAGAGGAATAAAATTGTTTGGAACGAATACATTACGAACGGCGTAAAACGAGGCTTATCCAACCGAAAAACTTGGAAAGACGATTGGGTTGAATTTATGGATTTACCACAGTTTCCATTTAAGCCAAAATTAAATTCATTTCTTACTATTGATAACTTTAAAAAGCTAAGTTCAACTTTCAAATCTGTTTCATTAGCAACTCCAAAAGATACACCTTTTCAAAAAGGAGGAACAACAACCGGAATGCGGTATTTAAAATCATTTTTGGAAGAAAGAGTGGTTAATTACAGTAAACACATTTCCAAACCGGAATTAGGAAGACACAGTTGCAGTCGAATTTCACCCTACATTGCATGGGGAAATATTTCTATTCGACAAGTTTGTCAATTGGCTTTGAAATTTAGAGATCATAAAAAAAACGTTCGTCAGATTGATAATTTTGCTTCGCGTTTACGATGGCAGGCTCATTTTATTCAGAAATTTGAAATGGAATGCCATATGGAATTCATCGCTGTGAATAAAGGTTATCGAAATCTCAATCAAACCGTAATTCCAGAATTTCACCAAGCCTGGGCAGAAGGAAAAACCGGGGTTCCTCTCGTAGATGCTTGTATGCGATGCTTAAACACAACCGGTTATTTAAATTTTAGAATGCGTGCTTTGGTGGTTTCGTTCTACACACATCATTTATTTCAACCGTGGCAAAATTGTAGTCCGCACCTCGCACAGCAATTTCTTGATTTTGAACCGGGTATTCATTATCCACAAATTCAAATGCAGGCGGGAGTCACGGGAATCAACACTTTGCGAGTTTATAATCCTGTGAAAAACTCGTATGAACACGATCCGGAAGGGATTTTCATTAAAAAATGGGTGCCTGAATTAAATTCTATTCCAATTGAATTTATTCATGAACCTTGGAAGCTAACTCCAATTGAACAAATGTTATATGATTTTGAAATTGGGGCAGATTATCCTTTTCCTACTGTTAATTTGGAGGAAGCAAGAAGATTTTCTAGTGAATTCTTTTGGTCGATGCGAAAGAATAGTGAAGTTAAAAAAGATAGTAATCGAATAATTAATAAGCATACTTTATCTGATAGAGATGCTAAACGTTAATTTATAGTATCTGTCAGTTAAATTCACTACCTTACCAAAAATAAAAACTAAATATTATGAACAAAAATGTAATTCTTGCTTCTGTTTTCACAACTTTATTTTTAATTTCTTGTGGTAAAAAAGAAGAACAACCTGCAGATACAATCATCATTGAACAACCTTCTGAAACTCCTGCTCCAGCTCCAGCTGAGCCAGTTGAACAAGACGGAACTTCGTTAGAAATTGGAAAAGATGGTGTTAAAATCAACACTAAAGATGGTGATAATAAAACCACAATTGATGTTTCTGACAAAGATGCAAAATTGGAAATTAAAGACTAAATTTTATCAAATTCCCCTTCAAAAAAGGGGAATTTTTTATTTATTTGATGTTTCTTATCGACTCAAAACTCAATTCATTAAAATGACTGATGACTTTATCGGCTGATGAATAATCTTGTAGTTTAGAGTGAAAACTATCGTAGCCAACACAATATATTCCGGCGGATTTGGCTGCTAAAATTCCGTTAGTACTATCTTCAATCACAATGCAATTTTCAACGGCTGTTTGGGCTAATTCGGCTGCTTTCAGAAAAATAGCAGGATGTGGTTTCGATTTTGGAAAATCTTCACCTGAAACTTTGTGTGCGAAGTATTTATCCAACATAAATCGATTAAAAATACGTTGGATAGTTACATTGGCTGAAGATGAAGCCAAAATCAATTGCATTCCGTTTTGATATAATTCTTTGATTAAATCTTCTACTCCATCCAATAAATACAAATCTTCCTTTTGATCAAATGCATCATTAAATAAATTTCTTTTAGTTTCTACTAAAGTTTGAACGTCTTCCTTTAAATCATAAATCGTTTTCAAACGTTCGTAGATATTTTTGGTGGAATTACCTGTAAAGGAAGCATACATTTCAGGTGAAACGTCAATGTTTAATTGTTTAAAATGTTGAACATACGCAAAATGATGCACCGGTTCGGTGTCAACGATTACGCCATCCATATCGAAAATTACGGTTTGTATCATTAGGATTGCTGAGTTTAAATTTAAAAAAGGAACGCGGATTTTTTTGATTAGCTGAAGCTAAACGCGGATTTTAAGAGATTTTGTTTGCTTAGTAAACGCAATTAAATATTTTTTAATGTATGGAACACATATCTTAAAAAATTTTAAAATTTTAAGAATGCTATTAATTGTCACATTGACTAATTGACAAATTGCCTCATTAGTTTTTCTTCAACAAATACTTCACCACAGTTTCTGCTGCATACAACCCAAAAAGGCAGGGCATCCAACTGTTGGTTCCGTAGAATGATTTTTTAAAGTTTTTGCCATCGGTCATTTTTAAACTTGTTTCATCCGGCATTTCAGTTGAAAAAACAGCTTTAATTCCTTTTGAAATTCCTTCTTTCTTTAATCGCTTTCTAATTGTTTTGGCTAGCGGACAATATTCTGTATTACTAATGTCTCGCGCTTTCACTTTAGAAGCTTCATATTTTCCTCCTGCTCCCATATTACTAATAACTTTTACTTTTTTGCGTTTGGCGGCGATAAGTAAATTTAATTTTGGAGTGATGCTATCGATACAATCTAAAACATAATCAAAATCGGAAGTAACCAATTCAAAAGCTCGTTCCGGTTCTAAAAACTCCTCTAAGCGAGTAAGATTTAATTCCGGATTAATATCCATCAAACGATCACCAACCACGTGTACTTTTGGCATTCCAACAGTAGAATGCAAGGCCGGTAATTGACGGTTTACGTTGGTAATATCCACCACATCACCATCCACAATCGTCATGTTACCCACGCCGGCACGGGCGAGAAATTCGGCTGCAAATGAACCTACTCCGCCTAATCCAACTACGAGTACGTTTGCGTTTTTTAAATTGTTTAATCCTTCTGTTTTAAATAAGAGCTCTGCTCGTTCTTGCCATTTAGCCATTGCTAGGTAATAGGTTAAAGGTTATGGGTAATCGGTCTATCGTCCATTTTCATTCTAAAAACATTTTCAAAATTTGCTTTTACGATGGACTTTATTTCTTCAATTTCTATGTTTTTATAGTTTGCTGCTAACGCATAAACTTCTTCTAACGATTCATCCACCGTGTCGGTTTCAAGAAAAAAACGATCATTTGGTACGGATTGAAACACTGATTTTAACTCGGGATTTCGCAATAAGTATTTCCCGAAGGAAAGATAAAATCCGTTATCCAAAAGTTGCTTTGCGGTTTGTTCGTTTTTAGAAAATCCGTGAATAATCATTGGAACTGTAACGTTTTGTTCTTTTTTGATTTGGATGATTTCCTGAAAAGCGACAACGCAGTGCAAAACTAATGGTTTTTGATGTTCTTCTGCTAATAAAATTTGTGCTTTGAACACTTTTTTTTGAATTTCTATAGGAATTTCGATGCGTTTGTCTAATCCACATTCGCCTAGAGCGAGGCAATTTTGAAGAGAAAGTTTTTCGTCAATTGTCTTTAAATCAGATGACAATCTGCTTTCGTCAATGTACCAAGGATGAATTCCGATGGAATACAATGGAATTTTTTCATCAAATTCCCATGGGTATTGATTGACCAGTTCGAGGATGTTTTCTTGGCTGGTGAAGTTGTGTGTATGGAGGTTGAATAATTTTGACACGGATTTCACGGATTTTCACGGATTACTAATTTCACGGAGCTTACCATATAATTTAATCATTATTTCTATTTGGAAAAACATAATTACTCCAAAATTGCTCATCATATTTTATGGTTTGAAAC
>ERZ761602.8679-NODE-8679-length-10135-cov-4.766270_pt1 | contig 10135 bp, 5 predicted proteins | sample MGYA00512165_ERZ761602 | MGnify/ENA primary metagenome ERZ761602 (study PRJEB28899, sample SAMN02445085) | bioreactor sludge metagenome | biome: EBPR sludge; isolation source: Thorneside wastewater treatment plant | place: Australia: Brisbane, Thorneside...
GGACAATTTCGAGCGCCTGGTGCGCAACCAGGAACAACCCGCCACCGAGCTCTGGGGGTATCTGCAGCGACTCGACCCCACGTTCACCGACGTCGCTTCATACCGGGAAAAGGTGGTTCTCATCGCGAACGTGCCCGTCGACTCGCGCGTGCACACGGCGGAGCTGGAACGCCTGTACGAGAAATACCGCCGTGCCGGTTTCACCCTGGTCCACGTCGTGAGCCAGAACCGCTCTGCCACCGCTCCCGCCGTGCGGCGGGACCGGGCCGCGATGGAAGCCTGGGTACAGCAAAAGCAATGGCCCTGGCGCGTGATCTGGAATGCCAATCCGGGGATCCGACGCTTCTACGACGATTGGGCGCAGAACTCGATTCCCGCCTATCTGCTGGTGGGCCGGCACGGAAGGATCGAGCGCGAGATTCCCGGCGAGAACGCGCTGGAACAGCGTATCCGGCGCGCCCTGATCGATTCCCGCCCCGCAGCCGACCAGCAGCCGCTCGATGACCTCCTCCGGCGGTAGCTGCAGCGACGACGTGAGTCGTCCGCTCGACGTTTGCACGAGGACACTCCCGCCTGCCAACCTCGCCCTCATGCTCGCCCTTGCCCGCCGCCTCGCCGTCGCCGTCACCACCTCGGGACTGGCTCTCTCTGCCGTCACCGGCGCCTGCGCGGCCGAGCCGGCCCGTCCGCTGCCCTATACCACCACCCCGGCCTTCCCCGGCCTCACTTTCGAGCAGCCGCTCGGCGTCGTCGCGCCGCCCGGAGAGACGGGCCGGCTCTTCGTCATCGAGAAACGGGGCCGCCTCGCCGTCGTGCCGGACCTCGCCCGGCCGGCCCGCGCGGTTTTCCTCGATATCTCCGACCGGCTCGGCTCCAACCGCGACGGCGAACTCGGTTTGCTCGCCCTCGCCTTTCATCCGCAGTTCCGAACCAACCGGCAGTTCTACGTCTGGTACACCCAGTTCACTGGCACCGGTCGCGAGGCGCGCGGCACGAGCCGGCTGGCCCGTTTCCTCGCGGCGGAGTCCAAGGCCAATCTCGCCGACGCTGCGTCCGAACAGTTGCTGATCGTGCAGGCCGACGAGGCTTCCAATCACAACGGCGGCGAACTGCTCTTCGGTCCCGACGGCTACCTTTACCTCTCGATCGGCGACGAAGGCGCCTACAACGACATCTTCGAGAACAGCCAGCGGATCACGAAGGACTTCTTCGCCGGCATCCTCCGGATCGACGTCGACGGCAAGCCCGGCAACCTCCCGCCCAATCCTCATCCGGCCGTGCAACCGGGCACCTACCAGGTTCCCCGTGACAACCCGTTCGTGGGCGCGACACGGTTTCTCGGCGAGCCGGTCGACCCGGCGCAGGTGCGCACCGAGTTCTGGGCGGTGGGGCTGCGCAACGTGTGGCGCATGGCGTTCGATGCCGCCGACGGCCGGCTCTGGGCCGCCGACGTCGGGCAGAAGTCGAGCGAGGAAATCAACGTGATCATCCGAGGCGGCAACTACGGCTGGAATTTTCGCGAAGGCCTCGGGCGCGGCCCCCGGGCCAGCCCGCCGGGCGGAGACTTTATCGACCCGGTCTGGGACTACCCGCGCGACCAGGGATTCTCGGTCACCGGGGGGATCGTGTATCGCGGCGCGCGTTACCCGGAACTCGACGGGCATTATCTGTTCGCCGATTACGTCTCGGGCCGCGTCTGGGCCCTCAAGCCGGACGGCGACCGCCGCGTGAGCGCGGACCGCGTGCGGCAGATCGCGCAGGTGCCGGCGGTCACGTCCTTCGGCCTGGATCCGCGGACGGGGGACATCCTGATGACGTCGTTCACGGAAGGCGTTCTTCGCCTCGTGCCCGCCGCGGGGGCGCGGTAGGGGCTCGAAGCGAACTCGGCTCGGATAGCTCCCCTTCGTCAGTCCCGAGGCTGCGACGGAACGCAGCCCGCCGGGAGGCAGCGGCGAAGGCCCGCCCTCACAGGTGCTCCTCGTACGTGACGTCGATCTTCGCCCGGAAGGCCTGCTTCTTCGCTGCGCCCTGGAAGCGAATGCTGTGCGTCAGTTCGTCGTAGACGAAGCCGTTCTGCGGGTCGGCGCGGACTTCCTGACCGTCGACGAGCACGCGCAGGCTCTTTGCATAGAATGTAGCCGGGCTCTGCACCGGCTCGAGCGCGACGGCGACGGTGTCGGCAATCCGGTCGCCCAGCGCCGCGAGAGGGGCGGAGAAATCGCTCTCGATGTTGAGCACGGTGCCGCCCGTCAGTTCGGCGGCGCGGCGGTGCGAAATATTGCCGGGCGAGACCACGGCGTGCATCTCGATCTTTCCGCGCTTGTTGCCCTTCGCGATGATGAACGGCCGCAGCACCCACGCATTGATATAGCCGTCGAGCGTCTGACGCGCCTGCGGCTGGCGCGCATTATACTGGTCGAGCAGGACGGGGAGCTTGCCGTTCTCGATCCATTCCGCCTGGCGCGGCCCGCCGCGCGGTTCCTTCCACAGCGCCATCCGCGTCTCCTCCTCGTCCATGAAGAAGACGACGATCGTCGTCGCCTCCGGACGCAGGAACGCGTGCTGGCCGTTATAGTATCCCGCGACGAAATTGTACACGGCGGTGAATGCCGTCCGGTTGCTGTCGCCATTGGTGCCCACCTTCACCAGTTCGGCAAATTTGCCGTCGGGCGTGGCAGGCGTGACCCAGGGTTGCGCGAGCTGGGGCAACGTCACGAGATTGCCGTTGCTGGCCACGCGTTTCGTCGTCGTCCGCGGCCGGCCGCGGTTGTCGAGCACCGGCTGGCCGGTGGCGTCGAGCTGCACCGTCCGCACTTCCTTGTAGTAGCGCTGATCCTCCGGTCCAAACCGCGGGTCGGAGTTCACGAAGTCCGTCGTCAGGACACCGATCCGGTAGTCCAGATCGCGCGCGTGGAAGAGCTGTCGGAAGCGGCTCAGGTTCGAGGCGATCCGGCTCTGGTGCGCGGCCATGGAGGGCGAGTTGTTGATGACGAACACGAGGTCGACCTCGACGCTCCGTGCGCGGTCGACGGCCAGGCGCTTCACGTTGCGGATCGGCTGCACCGCGACCATGATCTCGTTCTCCACGCCGAGGTGGGGATTGTTCTCGTCGACCGTGTAATACTTGAAGCGATCCTCGCCGATGAAGCCCGGATTCGGAGCATACGTGAGCTGGCCGGTGGCGCGGTCGAGCTTGGCGGTGCCGTGGCGCGCCTTGGCTTTCTCGTCGAGCTGGTAGGCGATCTTCGGGTTGACGACGCCGATGCGGTCGGACGCGGTCATGAAATCGTCGTGGCTCGGCAGCTTCTGCGTTACGGGGACATTCGGCCGGGTGGCGAGCGCCACGCTGCGGACGTTGGGCGCCCGCACGTGGCTGGCACCGACCTCGAATTTCTGCAGCATCACCGCGGGCGGCGGCTTGACCGTGACGACGACGGTGTTGCGGTAAACGAGGCCCGACGTCTCGTTGCGGACCGTGTAGGTGAAGGAATCCTCGCCCGTGTAGCCGTCGTTGGGCCGGTAGGCGAAATAGCCGAGGCGCGACGTCTTGTTGCGGAAGAAGTCCGCCTCGTCACCCGCCCCGGCCAGGCCCACCCGACCGTGGAGCGGCTCGGCGACGATCGTGAACACGAGGTCGGTGCGCGTGTCGGGTGACAACACCTCGGGCACAACCACCAGTTGCCCGTGGGCACCGCTGTCCTCCGTTTCGATCGTCGTCGGCTGGGTGGCTACGATCAGATTCTTGTCTGCGGCCGATTGGACCGCGCGATCCGGTTCCGCCCCGAAGAGCGGGGCGACGGCCAGCAACGCCAGTACCTTTAGAAGTCGCGGCAAGGAACGAGCGGTACGGGCAGCATTCGATGTTGGGCAAACCATGGAAGGCATAACGTATTCCGTCATGCGCTCCCCGTCGAGGTTCCGCTGGATTGCCCCCGCCCCGGCCGTACGGACGGGGCGCACCCGGCGCCGGCGCCGCCTCAGCCGGACTCATGCCGTTGGCCTTCAACTCAGCCGTGAAAAAGGCCGCACTGAAAGGTGGAGCAGCTTGGCCTCAAGCTGATGCGGACCGGTTCATCGCACGACAGCCGCCTGGGGACAGGCGGCTCCACCGCAACGGCATCTTTCCGCCTCAGAAACGCGCCTGCACCCCCGTCGAGAGCGAACGGGGAAACAGGTTGGTCTGGGCGCGGCGGTCTTCGCGGTAGAGGCCGCTGTAACGACCGCGGTTTTCCTCGAAGAGGTTCACCACGTCGAAGAACACGTTCACGTTTCGCGTCACCTTGAAGCGCGCGAAGAAATCATACTGCCCGCGCCGCCCGATAAACTCGGAGCTCGAGGGATCGGCGGCGTTCAGGGACGACAGGTAGGTGTCGGCATAGTTCCACATCAGCCGGAGGTCCCAGCGCCGGTAGTTGTAGGTGAGGCCGGCGTTGCCCGAGCGCGGCCGCAGGCCGGTGAGCGCGTTCTTGAACGGCAGGTTGGTCACGACGCCGTTGTAATCTCCCTCGCTGGTCAGCACGGTCCAGTTGGCCATGACGCCAAGTCCGCGCAGGGCGCCGGGCAGGAAACTGAGCTGCTGCGAGTAGTTGAACTCCATCCCCTGGACGGTGCCGTCGCCGGAGTTCACCCGCGTGTTGCCCTGCCAGCCAACATAGTCGCTCAGGTCGAGCCCGTACTCGTTGCCCGTGATCCGGAACGAGGTGGCGGCGACGTAATTCTTGATGTCCTTGCGGAACGCACCGATCGAGACGACGCCGACGGGCTGGAAGTAGTATTCCGCGCTGACGTCGTAATTGCGGGAGATCTGCGGCGCGAGCGACGGATTGGAGAAGCTCACCGTCTGGCCGAGATCGTTGATCGAGAAACGGCCCACCAGGTCGGCGATGCGCGGGCGGCCGATCGTGGTCGAGAAGTTGGCGCGGAAGGTCAGGTGTCGGATCGGCTCGAACCGGAACTGCAGGTTGGGGAACCAGTCGACGTAGTCCGACTCGACCGTGCGATAGGCGCCGAAGCGATCTTCCGGCAGCGCGGAGGTGGTCTGCTCGAACCGCGAGGTGATGCGCGCGACCGTCTGCTCGAACCGGATTCCGGCCGTCATCTGCAGCGCCTTCGACCACTTCACCTCGCCCTGCAGGTAGGCCGCGGGAATCGTCTCCCGCGTCTGATAGTCATTCTGCAGCGAGTTCGTGACGGAAGTGTTCAGGTTGGCCGCCGTCAGATTGATGGCCGACGCGTTATAGGCGAACTGCACGGCGGGCCGTGCCGGCAGGCCGGACGGGAGATAGCTGAAACCGATGTCCTTGAAGACCGCCTTGGTATTGATGATCGGCGTGGCGGGATACCGGCCGTCGAGCCAGCCGTGCGTGAAGGTGAAATCGCGATAGCGGCTGTAGTCGCCGGCGCCGAGCGTCCCCGTGATCGAGTCGGCGTCGCGGTCGCGGTCCTGCTGGCGCACGCGGAAGCCCGTCTTGACCTTGAGCGGGAAACGCAGGCCGGGGAAATCGCGCGACAGGTCCAGCTTCGCGCTCAGGATCTGGTCGGAGGCGTCCTCGTGCGTGCCGGTGACGGCGATCGACAGCATGTTCGTGAACGGATCGTTCGGCGGCGCGAGCGGGCCGTTGAACGTCAGCGTCGGAAATTCGCGGCTGCCGCGACGGTCGTAGGTGAAGCCGTAGGTGTTGTTGCTGCGCGCAGTCGCCGACATGCGATCGAGCGGGCGGAACGAATCCGAGTACGTGAGCGCCCACGCGACCTTGATCGCGCCGACACCGGTCTTGCCGTTGAGCTGGAAGTTCCACAGGTCGCTCGGCGTATAGCGGATGTCGCGCTGCGTGCGGTAGCTCGAGCGGGTGAAAGCCCAGAAGTCGGTGGTGGACTGCGCGGCGTCGAAGATCAGGTTGTCGGTGTACTGCGGCCGGTTCTGGTCCATGATGTTGACGAAGCGCGTCCAGCCCGCGGAGAAGCTGACCGACGACTGGTCGGACAGCTTGTAGTCGAACTTCGCCTGGAAGTTCACCCGCTTGTTCAGGTGGTACTCCTGGTCGGCGTAGAGGACCTGGCGGCCGACGGTGGGGCTGGAGTAGTTCCAGTTCTGCGCGAAGGTGGTGCGGATCGTCTGCAGGCCGTCGCCGACTTCCTGATACGCGCCGGTGAGCGACACGCCCAGCTTGCGGCCGAACAGCAGGAATACGTCGGAGTAATCAAGCGAGACCATCGGGTAGAACCGGCGGCCGCTGCCCGACGGATCGAGGTGACGCCCCATCGTCTCGTTGTAGGAGTAGGCGCCGTTGAGGATGAGAGCGCGGCCGCTGCGGTCGAAGCCGCTGCGCGTGCGCAGGTTCACCACGCCGCCCAGCGACTCGGCGTCCATGTCGGCCGTCGGAGTCTTCACCACCTCGACGCTTTCGATCGAGCCCGAGGGCAGGCCGCTCACGACCTGGATGCGGGAGTCGGGATTGGCGGCGGCGAAGCGCGTGCCGTCCATGGTCACAGTGGTGAACTCGGGCGACAAGCCGCGGACCGAGATGGCGTCGACCGCCGCGCCGCCGTACTCGCCCACGACGCCTGGCAGCCGCTGGAGGAACGAGCCCATGTCGCCCTTGGCGACGTTGCCGTAGGCGTCGGTCGAGACGGAGTTCGTGATCGTGAGCGCGTTCTCCTGGCGCGCGATCGCGGCGGCGTTGCCTTCCCGCACGGCGGTGACGGCAAACGCCTCCATCGCGTAGATGTCGGAGGTGAGCCGGAGGTCGGCGAGCGAGTTGGGTCCCGGCGCGAGGTCGAAGGTTTTCGTGAGCGGATCAAGGCCCGGGTAGGAGATACGCAGCACGACGGTGCCCGCGGCGAGGCGCGGCAGGGTGAAGCCGCCCTCGCGCTCGGTGTAGACGCTGCGCTCGGTGCCCACGACCTGGACGGTGGCGCCCTCCAGGGCTGCACCGGTGGCCTGGTTGAAAACGCGCCCCTGCAAGGAGGCCTCTCCGCTGCGGCCGGGGCCGCCTGCGCCAGTCGCCCCCGTCGCAGCGGACTCGGATGAGGCCGGCTCCCGCCGCCGAACCGCGAGGGCGCCCGTGCGGGGATCCTGTAGCACCACCAGGGCCGTGCCGGCCACCATGCGCTGGCCGGCCTCGAGGGCGGTCATTTCCCCGCGGATGGGATTCGTGGTGACACCACGCACGATGTCGGCCGCGAAAAGAATCTCGCGCTGGGAGGTCTCGGAAAGCTGCCGCAGCGTCAAAGCGGCGTCGCCGGCCGGCAGGTCGAACGTCCGTTTCACGGCATCGCTGGCGGAGGCGACCGCGGCCAGGAGCAGCGCGAAGCCGAGGAGGAACAGGCCGGCGAAGCGACGGCTGAAAGTGAGCGGGTCGTCAAAGGGCGCGGGGGAGGAAGGCATGGTCGGTCAGGAGACGGGGTTGCGGGGAACGACGAGTCAGCGAAGGAATTCCGTAACTCGCCCGACAAAAATACTTCGTGATTTTCGCGCACCCGGCGGAGAGCCGAAAGCGCGCCCCGAGCCCCCGGGGCGTTCCGGTTTTCCGAGCCAAGTTCCCCAACTCCAACTCCCCGGAACTCTTTCTCGACCCACGTCCCGCCGGTCGTTCGGGGAACGGCCGGTTTGCCTCCGTTCCGCGGGCAGGGGCACTTCGTTCCCCTGGGCGACACCGGGGAGACTTCACCGTGGCAAAATGCGGGTTGACACCCCGCCGCGCTGCGCCACGGTCTCCCCTCCTTTTCGAGCCATGAGCACCACCGAGACCAAGCAGCAGACTCCCACGCCCGCCGAGATCCCGTTCACGCAGCCGCAGGCGATGGTCCGCTATGTCACCGACACGGGCAAGATTCTGCCGCGGAAGTACACGGGCCTGTGCGCCAAGCATCAGCGGGCCGTGACGCGCACGATCAAGCAGTCGCGCAACATGCTGCTCGCCCAGTAAGGCGGTCGCACTCACCACCCTTTCCAGGCCGGAGTATTTCCTCCGGCCTTTTTCGTGCCATGACGCCCCGGCCCGCCCGAATCTTCCGCGGCACGCCGCGCAACCTGGAGATGCTCGCGCGCCGTCTGCAGGCGGGAGACGTCGTCGCGGTGCCGACCGAGACGGTCTACGGCCTGGCCGGCAACGCGCTCGATCCCGCCGCGTGCGCGAAGATCTTTGCCGCGAAAGGACGGCCGGCGGACGACCCGTTGATCGTCCACGTGCATTCCCTGGCGCAACTGCCGTCCATTTGTCGGCCCCATCCCGCCGCCCTCGCTCTCGCGCAACGATTCTGGCCCGGGCCGCTGACGCTCGTCCTGCCCAAGACCGAGGCTGTCCCGGGCATCGTGACCGCGGGCCGCGACAGCGTCGCCGTCCGCATGCCGCGCCATCCGCTTTTCCGCCGGCTGCTGCAGCGCTGCGGCCTGCCCCTCGCCGCGCCGAGCGCCAACCCGTTCGGCTACATCAGCCCCACCACGGCCGACCACGTGCGCGATGGACTCGGGCGTCGCATCGGCTGCATCCTGGACGGCGGCCCGTGCGCCATCGGCCTCGAGTCCACGATCGTCGACCTGCGGGACCCGCGGCGGCCGGCGGTCCTCCGGCCGGGCGCGATCTCAGCCGCGGCGCTCGCCCGCGTGCTCGGTCGCCCGGTCGCGACCCCCGTGGCGTCGACCGGCGACGATCAAGGGCCCCAGCTCGCTCCCGGCCTGCTGGCGCGACACTACAGTCCGCGCACTCCGGTCGTGCTGCACGCCCGGCTCCTCCTCTCCGAGGCCGCCGCTTCCGGTCCGGACCAAGCGTGGGTGTTCCAGCGGCGTCCCCGCGGCCGGCTGCCGCAGAATGTCCACTGGCTCGATCCCCGTGGAAGCCTTCCCGGCGCCGCCCGCCGGCTGTTCGGCCTGCTGCGCCGGCTCGACGCGCAGCGGCTCAGGCGCATCCACGTGGAACTGGCCGCGGGCGGGGACCTGGCCGACGCCATCAACGACCGGCTGCGACGCGCGGCGGCGCGCTGAACCGGACTTAACCGGACTCATGCCGTTGGCCTTCAAATCAGCCGTGAGAACGGCCGCACTGAAGGGTGGAGCAGCTTGTCCTCAAGCTGCTGCGGACCGGTCCCCCGCACGTCAGCCGCCTGGGGACAGGCGGCTCCACCGCAGCGGCATCATTCCGGCTGGGCCGGAGCGGCGCCGCGCGCGGGGAACGGAATTGCGACACCCGCCAGCAGCGAGGAGAGAGAGCCAGCCCGCCGTTCGGCGGCTCAGGCGGCAGCAGACATCGCGTCGGCCAGTTCCCGCAGGACGCGTTCGTTCTGGGCGGCGGAGCCGACCGTGACGCGCACCCATTCCGGCAGCCCGTAGGACTTCACCGGCCGGACAATGACGCCGCGCCGCTGGAGCGCCTCGAAAACGCGGGCGCCGTCGCCGACGCGGACCAGCATGAAATTGGCGACGCTCGGCACCGTGGGCAGCCCCAGCCGGCGGCAGCCCGCTTCGAGTTGTTCCAGGCCGGCGCGATTCTCCCGGCGGCAGCGGTCGGCAAACTCGACGTCGTCGAGCGCGGCCACCGCCGCCGCCTGCGCGAGGGCATTGACGTTGAAGGGCTGGCGCACGCGATTGAGCAGCGCGCACACCTCGGGAATGCCGTAGCCGAAGCCCACCCGCAGCGAGGCCAGGCCGTAGATCTTGGAGAACGTCCGCAGCCCGACGACCTTCCGGCCCTCCGCGATCAGCGGCCGCAGGTCCGGCGGGTTCTCGAGATATTCGGCGTACGCCTCGTCGATCACGGCGACGACGTGCCCGGGCAGCGCGCGCACGAAGGCCAGCAGCTCCTCCGGGGTGTTTGCGGTGCCGGTGGGATTGTTGGGCGTGCACACGCACACCAGTTTTGTCGCCGGCGTGATGGCGCGGGCCATGGCCGGAAGATCGTGGCGCCAGTCGCGCAGCGGCACTTCCACCGCCTTCGCCCCGAAGAGCAGCGTCACGAGCTTGTAGACCACGAACGCCGGCGTGGCCATGACCACCTCGTCGCCGGGCCCAAGGAAGACATGGCCGAGCAGCTCGATGATTTCGTTGGACCCGTTGCCGATCGCGAACTGGTCCGGGCCCAGCCGCCAGGCCGCGGCGAGCCTCTGCCGCAGCTCGTAGCATCCGCCATCCGGATACAAC
>ERZ761602.8680-NODE-8680-length-10135-cov-4.530655_pt1 | contig 10135 bp, 6 predicted proteins | sample MGYA00512165_ERZ761602 | MGnify/ENA primary metagenome ERZ761602 (study PRJEB28899, sample SAMN02445085) | bioreactor sludge metagenome | biome: EBPR sludge; isolation source: Thorneside wastewater treatment plant | place: Australia: Brisbane, Thorneside...
TGAGGTCTTCCAAGGAGAGTTCTCCAGCGCGTACTATGCCCAAATGACGGTAACTTACTCCAGGATAAAGGGTTATGGGATATTTTGCGAAGGCATTATTAAGAGTAGGGATGATCTGGGCTGCTTCCTCGGTCGAGATGTGGCCTGCGGTAAAGCTCTTCATGCGGCCATTTTCCAACGTAACTAGGTTGCACCGGAAGGCCACGTCATCTGCGGTAAGCTTGATCCCCTGTCTTGCCGCTTCCAAGGGCGCCCGGCCGGTAAAGGTCTCGTGCGGGTTGTAGCCAAACATGGTAAGGTTGCCGATATCGCTGCCCGGTGGCAGGTCGTCGGGGATGGGTTTGAATAGCGCGCAGATGCCCGCTTGGGCTATCGCGTCCATCGCCGGTGTTCTAGCGGCTTCCAAGGGCGTGCGACCATCCAATTCAGGAATGGGGAAGTCGGCCATGCCGTCGCCCAACAGCACGAGATATTTCACGAAAAAGGCTCCCGTGGTAGTACAATTTGGCAGAATACGCGAGCGTAACATAGGGCGGGGTGCAAGTCAAGGTATGTGCTTGTTATCACAAGTGGTTACAGTCTTTTTGTTTGGGGGATCTCGATGAAGGGCGGGGCTCAGACGGAGTTTCTGGATCGCGCACGTCTTCTGCTCAAGGAAGCGGGTATATCGATGCCTGAGTCTGCGGTGGATCGTCTGGAACGGCATGTTTCCTTGGTACGCGATTTCAATCGCGTTGTTGGGGTGGTGTCTAGAGCGGAAGTGGACCATCTATGGGAGCGTCACGTAGTCGATGCGTTGAGTCTTGCGCCATTGGTACGGCGGTATGCCGGAAAGGGCGCTTCATTACTCGATATTGGTTCGGGCGGCGGTTTCCCGGCCCTGCCGCTGAAAGTGGTACTTCCGGACCTTCAAGTTACCTTGCTGGAGCGTGCCGAGGGCAAGATTGGCTTTCTGCGGAAGGCCGTGGCGGCGTTGGGACTTGAAGACGTGCTGATTCTCCATGGTGCTTTCCCTGCGGCAGTTGCTGGCATGACCCCATCTGTCATCACCGCGCGTGCTGTTGAACGTCCGGAGGGACTTCAGAAGGATATTCTATCCTTTATCACGAAGGGTGCCGTGTATTTGTGCCAATCCTCGGTAAATTTTGGCGATGACGTCGAGGTTCTACCGGTAAATGATGGGTGGAGTGACGCCGGGCTGCGCCGTGGGACCCTTCGCGTGGTGCGTAGACGGGACTCGTCCTAGCCAAGGTTCCACGTGGAACTTTTTCGGCGGGAGCGCTCGATTCGAGTTCTGATTCTATCGCCTACCTGGCTGATTAGTCTAGAAGGAGACCCCCACCTTACTCAATTACCTGTCCGCACCCGCCTCGGACCTCCTTTGCCTACATTCGCTGATACCCCCGGATCACAGGCGCTCGGCCCCGGTAGAACTAGTCACGACGTGTCGCCCCTCGCATGCAACATGCCTTGCAGGGGAAGCAACCGGCTGTACTCGCTGGCGAGAAGGCAGGGAAGAACGAATTCGCCCCTTGTCCGCCGAACTCTCCAGACCCCATACCGCCCCACTGAATCAACACGCCGGCATTCCGCCCCTCTTCACTTGATAGGTTCCACGTGGAACCTATCTCAATAGAAAGAAAGCATGCGAACGTTCGTTTGTGCTATTATGGTGCAGTCTGCGCGCGGTTCCCTTTAAGTGTCTGATTACCCTACCCCTATCCAATCCACCGTGCGCGCCCAACCTATCGTATTGTCCTTTTCTTAACGGAATCGTCTAGAATCCGCTCACAAGAAAACCAGCGTTACATTTGGCAGGATCATCGCACCACCAATGGCAAACCTTGATAGACTCTGCGTCCACACCATGACCACTAAACCGTGGACCCTCCGCGAAGCAATCACTGGCTATGTAAAAGCAGGCGTTCCCGCAATTACGGTCTGGCGGCAACATCTCGAAACCGTAGGCGTCACGGAAGCGGCGCGCATGTTGCAAGAGTCCGAACTCAAGGTGGTGAGCCTGTGCCGAGGCGGGTTCTTCCCCGGCGTTACGCACGCAAAGCGGCAATTCGCAATCGAGGACAACAAGCGCGCCATTGACGAGGCACAAGCCATCGGCGCGCCGCTGGTCGTCCTCGTCTGTGGTGCCGTACCCGGAATGCCGCTGGCGGAAGCCCGCAAGCAGATCGTCGACGGCATCGCGACAGTCCTCGACCACGCGGAGCAGGCGCAGGTAAAACTCGGTATCGAACCGCTTCACCCGATGTACGCGGATACCCGCTCTGCAGTCAATACCCTGGAACAGGCGAACAATATGGTCGCCGCCTTGCGAAATCCATGGGTCGGCGTGACGGTTGACGTGTATCACGTGTGGTGGGACCCGTACCTGCAATCCGAAATACAGCGCGCGGGCAAGAGCATCTTCTCCTTTCATGTCTGCGACTGGCGCGACCCAACCCGCGATGTCCTGAATGACCGAACACTAATGGGTGAGGGCTGCATCAACATTCCCCAAATACGCGGGTGGGTGGAAGACGCGGGCTTCACAGGCGCCATCGAAGTAGAAATTTTCTCGGAAGAATACTGGGCCGAAGACCAGGCGGAGTATTTGGAGAAAATCAAAACAGCCTTTACGAAGCATTGCTGACGACACCCGGTCTTGTAGGAAATACAACCGCCTGAAATCGAAAAAATGTATCGCCACAATAAAACACGAGAATGTAAAAGGACTGTTGCCAGCGAGTGCCGATAAAATCTCGATTCTTACGGTCCCAACGCTCATTATCGCCTTGGTCCTTTTCCGTGTACGCTTTAAGTTTCCTACTTGTGAGTGAGGAGTTGCTTCATGGTGCGGATAATTGCCCTGTTCGTAATGCTGTGCGGAATCTCCGCGGCGCAGCCCTTGGCGAAAACAGGCAGTGTATTTTACTCGCCAGAGATAATCGCGCGCGCGACGGCGAACGCGTCGCAGCACGAATGGGCAAAGTCCATTCGCGATGCGACCGTGGCGAAAGCAGCGCCATGGGTGGACATGCCCGACGATGCGCTGTGGGATCTGATGATGGGGCCAAACATTCCGCGGACGTGGCACGTCTGGTCGGACGGGCATTGCCCATCGTGCAAAGAGCCCGTGCGGATGTACGAGTGGCTGGCGGACCCGTTCGCCCATCCCTGGAAACTGAAATGCCCGAAGTGCGCCGAACTTTTTCCCAAGAACGACTTCGAGAGATACCACAAGTCCGGGTATGACGAACACGGCGTGTTCCAGACCGCACTAGCCGACAAGTCGCTGCTCTTCAATACCGAGCATCCCGATCCAGCCGATCCCCTGCATCGATTTGGCGTAGACGATGGCGATGGCTACGTGGACGGCGACAAGCGATGGCGGTTCATCGGCTACTACGTAATCTTCGGACACTGGAAGAAACTTGTGCACGCCGGCATCGAGAACCTGAGCGCGGCCTACGCGGTCACAAATGATCCAAAGTATGCCTACAAAGCAGCGATACTGCTCGATCGCGTCGCAGATGTCTATCTGACTTTCGATTTTCATACCCAGGGTGGCTGGGTATATGAAACAACAAACGGCACGCGCGGGCAGGTTTCAACGTGGCACGACGCATGCGAAGAAGTCCGCGCCATGGCCTATGCCTACGACCGTATCTACGACGGAGCAAAGGCGCAGGAACCAGCGCTGACAGAGTACCTCTCTCGAAAAGCAGAAACGTACAAACTGGCCAACGCCAAAAAAAGCTGGGCAGACATACAACGCAATATCGAGTCCGGGATTTTCGAAAGCACGCTGGCAAACCGCCCGCGTATCGAATCGAATTATCCGCGAACAGACATGACAATCCTTGTCATCCACACGGTGCTCGGCTGGCCGGGGAATCGCGATGTTGTGATGCAACAGTTGGACGCAATCATCGACAAATCCACCGCCGTGGACGGCATGAGTGGAGAGAAGGGAATCGGTGGATACTCGAGCATCGCGCCGAGCGCGCTCGCGGAAATTCTGACGCAAATGACCCGGCTCGATCCCGGCTTCTTGCGAGATGTTTACAAACGAAAGCCGGCAATACACGATGCCTATCGTTTCAGTGTCGATATCTGGTGTATGGAAGAATGGTATCCGCGTGTGGGCGATTCAAATGCGTTCGGACGGAAAAACGCGCAGTTCGGCGGCACCACCTACACTCCAAACACCGGCGCGGAAGGCTCGGTATTCTCATTCCTCTGGGACCTTTACAAAGTCACCGGCGACCACAGCCTCGCACAGGTAATCTACCACGAGAACCGCAAGAGCGTAGACGGTCTGCCGCACGATCTGTTTGCAGAAGATCCAGCGGCGTTCCAGAAGAACGTGCAGGCAATCATTGACGCGCACGGCAGCGAACTGACGCAAACGAGCGTGAACAAGCAAAACTGGCGACTTGCCGTCTTGCGTGCAGGCAAGGGTGAAAATCGGCGCGCGCTGTGGATTGATTACGACTCCGGCGGTGGCCACGGCCATTCCGACGGACTCAACATCGGCCTCTTTGCAAAAGGACTGGATCTCATTCCCGATTTTGGGTATCCACCGGTCGGGTATGGCGGTTGGGGCGCGCCGCGCGCAACGTGGTACAAGAAAACCGCATCGCATGCAACCGTCGTGGTCGACGGCCAAAACCAAAAAGACGCCCAAGGGACCACCACCTTGTGGGCGGATGGTGAAGACTTTCGTGCGATCCGCGTTTCTTCTCCGGAGATGATCGGCGGCGAAATCTATGAGCGCACCGTAGCGATGGTTGACCTGGATGACCGCGACTCGTACATCGTGGACGTATTTCGCGTAAAAGGCGGAACCGACCATGCAAAGTTTTTTGGATCTTTCTTCGGGAGCGTGGCGACGAATGGTTTGACGCTAGCCGACGCACCTGATTTCGGTGGCGATACGCAGATGCGCGCATTCAAGACGGACGCAACCCCAAAACCCGGCTGGAGCGTGGCATGGACATTGGATGATGCCTTCGACTACATAGCGGAGGACCGCGCCGTCCACCTGAAATACACCGATCTCACAACCAACGCGTCAGCAACGGTCTGTGAAGCGTGGATCGACACCGGTATTTACGGTGGGGAAACGGAGGCATGGATTCCACGCGTGATGGTTCGCCGAACATCCTCGGATGGTCCATTGGAATCGACGTTCGTAAGCGTAATAGAACCGCACGACGGCACGCCAAAGCTAAAGGCAATACGACGGGTCCCGCTGACGGTGAAAAGCGCCGCTGCGCCGGACGCAGCAGTTGGCATCGCCGTAACGCGTAACGACGGCAGGACCGATCTGCTCGTCGTCAATCCCGAGAAATCTGGATTACTCAGCATGAGTGATTACGGCCTCGAAGTCGACGGCGAATTGGTGTGTGTGACGACTAGCGCCAGTGGCGCTACGCGAATTCGGGGTATTCGAGCCGAGCAAGTAAACGTGCACGGCAAGTCGGTCCTGACGCGCCCTCAGCAGCAATACTTCGACTACAAAGCTGAATGAATCCTTGACCTGGCCCTGCGTTTCGAAAGTCCTTTCGTGCAGAACTGGGCTATTGCACCGAGAGTCGTCTTGTAAACAAGTACAAGGCCAATGTATAGCCGGCCGCACCCACGACGAACACCGTCGTAAAGTTCGAGGCCATTGCAAGCACGATCGCAAGCACGGAACCGAGAACGGTTGCGCCGCCATTAACTCCCCACATCCAGGGCACGGCATCGCGAGCGTGTGTTGCAACCAACCGAATGCCTTCGGGGAACGGCATTCCCATAAAAAAGCCCAACGGCGCCACCAAAACCGCGGTAACGAGACCCCGTTGCCAAAGTTCCCAGCCCAGCACCAGTGGAACGATGTACGGGTACACGAAAGCCGCAACCAGGATTGAGACAATTCCCCCAGCAAGCCCCACCGCAAGCGGCAGGCGGAGCATAGCGCGGGCCTGACTGCCGATACCCGCGAACAAAAGTAGTGTAGCGAGCACCAGCGCCAGGGATCGTGCGGGATGGCCCAATAGCAGCGAGAAGCGCTGCATGAGTGCAATCTCTACAAATATAAAAGAAATTCCCAAACACAAGAAATAAGCCAGCCAAGATTTGAATCGGGGAATTCGGGCTCTGCCCCGCTTCAACAAGGGCAAGACCATAAATAGGACCACCACCACAGTCAAAAGCCCCAACAGCGTAAATAGCGTCAGCGATGCACGTCCGCCCCGTAGTATCTGGGATGCGCTGCTGGTGTATCGCGCCATAAACAACTGGCGTACACTGAGAAAGTTGAAGAAGAACGGACTATCGTCCCAGACCGGCCGCGCGTCGTAATTGAACTCCGCGAGCGTATCCAGTTGCTTTCCCTCCCGACGGAGATCGGCGTATTTGGCGATCGTCCGCTGCACCGCGTATGACTCGTCTTCCGCCCGTATCGGGAAGACCATTTCCAGGCCATGCTGCGAAACGTGACCGCGAATGGTATCGACGTGTTCTGTTGTGAACGGCTGATTGCTTGCCATGAAACCGATAAATTCATTTCGGGGGTTGTAGGCCGCGATCAGGTGCGACTCGGGGTTTTCATATCCAAGCTCGTACAACGCCTCCAGCATAACCGCGAACAGGCGCACAGACTCGGCAGGGGTTTTCCATCTCGAAATGTTCAGGATGCCGCCCGGCGTCAAGTGAGTCAGATAGTCCTTCATGGCCTCCACGGTGTAGAGGTAACTCTCCGATAACACATATGCACCAGAGTTCAACGCGGCGAACGTATCGATCGCATTCATAATAATTACGTCGTAGTGCTTTCCGCCGCGCCGCACAAAGCTGCGGCCCTCTTCGCAGTGAACCGATACCGTCGGTTGCCCAAAGACTTGCTTCGTGAAATCCGCAAACTCGTCTACCACGATACGAGCCGTCGTTGGATTGATCTCAATGGCATCAATTTGTTTCGCCTTTGCGCAAATCGCGTTCAGCACATCCACGCCGCCGCCGGATCCAATAACCAATACCGACTCAGGCGCCCATTTCAAGAGATACGGCGAAGCCCATGTCATGAGGCACTGTTCTTCTAATTTCCAGGGCTTTCGCGGTTCCTTTCTATCGAGCACCATGGCGGTCCAGGCATCCCCATCAATAAACACCCGATACTCGCCCCGATGCCGAACACTCCCCGTTACATCGATCCGTGAAATGGGGTTCCACTCCGAAAACTCGAGCGATGGCGAGACCGACCGTTCTCCACCCGTTAAGTGATACATGGCGACAATCGCTTTTGTCCTTTCCGGCCGTATGCTCCGGTCAATTTCGAACTCGAACGAAATAATTCCGATCGCGGTTGCAACGCACAATATTCCGCCATAGAGGCTAACCCGCGACCGAGGGTAGAGCGCCAAAGCCGGGAACGTAACCAACCCCGCGGCTACAATCACCAAGGTTACCGCACCCAGCGGTCGTATCAGCACGATAAACAAGATGCAACCCGCAGCAGCGCCCACAAGGTCCGCAAAATAGAGGAAGTTCATGTGCTCCGCATAATCACGAAACACCAAACCCAGAATCCAGCCGGAAAAAAAGTACGGAAGCACGGCCACCGAATAGGTCAGATAAAGAAGCCACTGGCTGGACTTGCTCGTTGCGAGCGCGGCCGAGTTTACATCCAACTGTGTCATCACAAGTGAGGAAACCAGCGTAGAAACGAAGAAAAGGAAGCCGGCGAGAGGAACGGTCAACGTGCGTGCCAACCGCGAGTCCTCGCCAAAAGACATCCAGGTCCCGCTTATTCCGAAACCCAACAGCGCCACGGATATGATGAAGTAGACGATGTGGTTCCAGTAAACAACGCTGAATATGCGTGTCTGAACAAGCTGCAGGAGTAGCGTCGCGGCAGCGACGCTAAAGGCCGCAATGGTAGGACGAATAAGTCGGACCGAATTCCCTTCACCCATTACTTGGACCCTCGCTTGGAAAGACCCACACGGACGAATAAATGAAGTTCGAGACTACTCCCCTTGCAGTTCAGCATACAGGCTTGGTTAGGTCACGTAAAGCTGACCAGACACGAGACACTTCGGCGGAGGGTTTTGAACGCGATGCTTGGCCGCCCGCGGAAAGAAGTCGCCTGCTACAGTGTTTTCAACAGGGTCTCTTGCCAGCCATCCGGCAAGATGGCTCTATTCACAAATGTGATGCGCCGCTGGTCGTCTCCGGCGTGTTCGAACGCGATATCCATGCGACTATCCGGGAGGAGACCATCCGCGCGTTCAGCCCATTCCACCGCACAGAGCCCATCGGCCTCGAACAATTCCGTGCTGCCAAGGTCTTCCACTTCGTATGGACCATGCAACCGATACAAATCAAAGTGATACAGCTTTCGCGCGTCGCCGTATTCATTAATGAGGGTGAACGTGGGACTGTGCACGGCAAGCGGCGCGCCAATCTCCTGCGCCATGCCGCGCACAAAACAGGTTTTGCCGGACGCCAGATCGCCCCGCAACGCGATGACGCCGCGCGTCAGTATCGCGGCCATCGCGCGGCCCAACCGCTCCGTTTCCTCCGGCGAGGAAGTCACGAGCGTCAATGCGTCCGCACTCACGGTTTTGCGATCGCCTCGCGAAACAGATCGACGTATGCGTTTGCAGAGCGCTGCCACGAAAAGTCCTGCGACATCGCCATCTTCTGAACGTCCTGAAATTTATTCTCGTCTGCGAAGAGTTTTAGCGCGCGGGCGATCATATTCTGAAACGCGCGTTCGCTCCACGAAGCGAACACGAGTCCCGTCGCGGTGCCGTGTTCAATGTTTGTGGGTGATGCATCGTTCACCGTATCCGCAAGACCGCCGGTGCGGTGAACGACGGGCAACGCGCCGTACCGCATCGCGTACATCTGGCTCAGTCCACAGGGTTCCGTGCGCGACGGCATCAGGTAGAAATCCGATCCCGCATAGATCTGGTGCGCGAGGTCTTCATCGTACCCAATGTGCACATGCATTTTTTTGGCGTGCCGCGCCTGTACCGTGCGCAGCGCGTCTTCAAATACAGGATCACCTGATCCCAGAATCACGAGTTGCACATTCCGGCGCAGGAGGTCGTCCAGACAGGACAGAAGCAGATCAATTCCCTTGTCCCAGACGAGGCGCGTGACCATCGAGAAAACAGGGGCATCGCCAACAGGCAGCCCAACGCGGCGCTGGAGCGCTGACTTGCACAAACGTTTTCCCGAGAGATCCGAAGCCGAAAAACTCGCCGGTATTCGCCGATCGTTTGCCGGGTCCCAGATCGCAGTATCCACACCATTCGGAATGCCGGTGAGGTCCTGCGCGCGCGTTCTCAATACGCCTTCAAGTCCGTGTCCGGCGATCTCCGTCTGAATCTCTTTCGCGTACGTAACGCTGACCGTATTAATTTTGGAGGCAAAAATGATGCCTGCCTTCATAAGATTGATGTCGCCGTAGAACTCCAAATACTTTGGCGAGAAGAGTTCCCAGCCCAATCCGGTTTTCGGCATGAGCGTCGACGGATAGCGCCCTTGATACGCCATGTTGTGAATTGTGAACAACGATGGCTTGTTGCTCCATACGGGATGATCGATGCAGCGCGTCTTGATGTAAGCGGGGATGGGCGCGGTATGCCAATCGTGGCAGTGCACGATGTCAGGCACCCAACCCGCATTGCGAATGCCGTCCAATGTCGCCAGGCAGAAAAAGCAGAATCGCTGAACGTTGTCGGGATATTCCTGGCCGCCGACCCCATAGGGATGTTCACGATTGTAATAGTCATTGTGTTCGATCAGATACAGCGGAACATTGGAATCCGGCATGATACTGCGGCGCACGGCACCATACACTGGCCCATCCAGCCACGCGGTGCAGGTGGCGACTTGTTCTCCCCAGGAGCTTTTGGGAATCGTGCCGTATCCGGGCATGACAACGCGGCAGTCATGTCCAAGCGCACGCAACGCACTGGGGAGCGCGCTGGACACATCGCCCAATCCACCAGTTTTCACCAGGGGCGCGGCTTCAGAAGTTACAAACAGTATTTTCAATGGCTCAGCCATGGATTCCACTACTCCGTAATGGCCCTAAACAATTCGGGCTCAACATAAGTGCTGACGCGCAGTTTCTTAC
>ERZ761602.8682-NODE-8682-length-10132-cov-3.257914_pt1 | contig 10132 bp, 10 predicted proteins | sample MGYA00512165_ERZ761602 | MGnify/ENA primary metagenome ERZ761602 (study PRJEB28899, sample SAMN02445085) | bioreactor sludge metagenome | biome: EBPR sludge; isolation source: Thorneside wastewater treatment plant | place: Australia: Brisbane, Thorneside...
AGCCCCATTGCGGGCCAAGGCCCGCAATGATCGGCACCTGGCCCGCCACCCGGGAGCCAGGCGGGGAGCGAGCACCGGTCCGGCCCCGATTGGAGGAACTGCGCATGGAACCCGAACATGGCTGAGGCGCCGCCGCCCGAGCAGGCGAAGCCGGGCGACGCAGCCCCGCCCGGTCGCCGCCTGGGCCTGCGCCGCACCGATGCCCTGCTGGCCCTGGGCGACGCCCTGCTGCACCAGAGCGGCTCCGACCCCGAGACGGCGCAGCAGACCCTGGCCGCGATCTCCGATCTGGTGCACGCCGCCACCCACGATCTGCTCACCGGCCTGCCCACCCGTGGCGTGCTGCTGGGCCGCCTGGCCGATGCGCTGCAGGCCGATGCCGATGCCGATGCCGATGCGGACACCCAGGCCCAGGTGGCCCTGCTCTTCGTTGATGTCGACAACTTCAAGCTGGTGAACGACTCGCTCGGCCACGACAGCGGCGACGAGCTGCTGCGCGAGATGAGCCAGCGCATCCGCGCCTGCGTGGGCGCCGGCGACACCGTCAGCCGCTTCGGTGGCGACGAGCTGGTGTTGCTGCTGCCGCGCACCGATGCGCAGGCGGTGGCCGAGTTGGGCGAGCGCGTGCTGGCCGCCATGGCGCTGCCGATGCAGATTGGCGGCCGCGAAGTGGCTACCTCGGTCAGCATCGGCGTGGCCCTGGGCCGGCCCGGCGCGCAATCGGCCGAACAGCTGCTGCGCGATGCAGATACGGCGCTCTACACCGCCAAGAGCCGCGGCCGCAACCGCATGGAGCGCTTCAACGAGGAACTGCACGCCCGCGTGGTGCGGCGCCTGCGCATCGAATCGGACCTGCGCGTGGCGCTGCGCGAGGCGCGCCTGCAGGTGCACTACCAGCCCCAGGTCAGTCTGGCCTCGGGCCGGGTGGTGGGCCTGGAAGCCTTGGCACGCTGGCAGCACCCTGAGCTGGGCGCTATGGCGCCAGCCGAGTTCATCCCCGTGGCCGAGGAGTGCCGGCTGATCGACGAACTGGGCCGCCAGGTGCTGCGCACCGCCTGTCGCCAGCTGGCCGAATGGCAGACCGCCGGGCACACGCTTTCCATCACCGTCAACCTCTCGCCGCGCCAGCTCGACAACCCCGGCTTCGTGGCCGAGCTGCAGAGCCTGCTGGCCCAGACCGGCATAGCGCCCCAGTCGCTCTGTCTGGAACTGACCGAGAGCGCGCTGATGCGCCGCGCCTCCGACATCCTGGGTGTGCTGGAGCAGGTGCGCGCGCTCGGCGTCTACCTGGCGATGGACGATTTCGGCACCGAACATTCCTCGCTCAGCCGCCTGCGCGAGCTGCCGGTGGAGGTGCTGAAGATCGACCGCGCCTTCATCGACGGCCTGCCCAGCGAGGCCGGCGACCTGGCCATCGTCTCCTCCATCCTGAGCCTGGCCTATGCCATGGGCAAGCATGTGATCGCCGAGGGCGTCGAGACCAGCGAGCAGGCACTGGCCCTGTGCCAGATGGGCTGCCCGGTGGCGCAGGGCTATCTGTTCGCGCGGCCTGTACCGGCGGGTGAGGTGCAGGCGCTGCTGCAGCGCCTGCTCTGGCAGCCTCCCGGCAAGGGCCAGACGCCGCTGCAGCCCGGCGGCAAGGTGCGGCGCGCGCACCGCGCCTTCATCGATGAATTCCTGTTCCACATCGGCGCCCCGATGGGTGGCCGGGCCGGCGCGCCGTGACGATGGAACTGTTCATCGGCATCGGCAATCTGCTGATCGGTGCGGCCTACTGCGGCCTGGGCCTGCTCAGCGCCTGGGAGGCCTGGAGCCAGTACCGTACGCGCGGCCTGTCGCGCTTCGGTCTTGGCTTTTCCTTGATGGCCGTCAGCTGTGGCCCGCACCATCTGGTGCATGGCTACTGTGTGCTGATCGGCGGCAGCGTCACGCCGGCCTTGCTCGGCGTCACCCTGCTGGGCTTGCCCGCCGGCCTGGTGTTCTGTGCCTTGCGTCTCGAAGCGCTGCGCGGCGGCCTGGGCGATCGCATCCTGCTGGCCAGCCCGCTGCGTCTGGGGGCGCTGGCGGCGGCCTTTCTGGGTGGTGCCGGCCTGCTGGCCGGCTGGTCGCTGGCGGCGCCAGCCCTGCCTGAGCAGCTCATCTGCACCACCGAGGGCCTGCAGCGCCTGGTCGATGCCGGCGCCCTGCGTCCCGAGCTGGCGCCGCTGAGCCTGTTCGCCAATCTCTTCGTCACGCTGACCTACGGCATGGTCGGCTGGTACCTGGTGGCCACCCAGGTGCGCCGCTACCTGCTGGAACGCTCCTGGTCGCTCTCGGGTCTTTCACTGTCCGCCATCTTCCCCACCTGCGCCGCCATGCACCTGATCGTGGCCCTGGCCAAGAACCACGACGCCGCCGCGCTGCCCTTCGACCTCATCGGCGTGCCCGCTTCGATCTACTTCCTGTGGGTGGTGCGCCGCCTGCACAACGATTCCGTCATCGACTGGAACCGCCGGCCACTGGTCGGCGTGGCCAGCGCGCCGACGCGCGAGGCGCCTTGGAGCGAGCAGACGACGGTGGTGCGCTAATCCCCTGCGCGCGGACTGAAGGTGCGCGGGAACACCACGGCGGCTTCCCGGTCGCGCAGGCGGTAGCCCATCGCCGGCCGGCGCGAGTCGCCTTCCACATGGCCGGCCTCTTCCAGAAACTGCGCCGCCAGCATGCGGGTGCGAAAGCCGCTCTTGTCCACCGGCCGGCCCAGCACGATCTCGTACACCCGTTGCAGCTGCGGTAGCGTGAAGGGCTCGGCCAGCAGGAAGGCGGGCAGCGAGGTGTACTCCACCTTGGCGCGCAGACGCTCCACGGCGGCACGCAGGATCTCGGCGTGGTCGAAGGCCAGCCGGGGTTTGGCCAGCAGGGCATCCACCGCGAACCAGGCCACATCGGCCGCGTTGGCGCCCTTGGTCAGCGTCAGCTCGGCGCCGGCTATCAGCGCGAAGTACACATGCGTGGCCGACCAGCCGCGCGGGTCGCGCGCCACCCCACCCCAGCTGCCCAGCTGCTCCAGATAGGGGCTCTCGACCCCGGTCTTCTCGCGCAGCTTGCGGCGTGCGCAGGCCTCCAGATCGGCGTCCTGGGCCACATTCACAAAGCCGCCGGGCAGCGCCCAGCGGCCCGGAAACGGCTCCTCACCGCCCTTGGGGCGCTGCACCAACAGCACCTGCAACTGCTCCTCGATGACCGAAAAGATCACCACGTCCACCGTGGTGAAGGGGCGCGGGAACTCCATGCGGGGCTTGCTGACCATGGGATCGACGGCTTGACGCTTCAATAGATGGGTTGTATTGTGCAACTTATCAATGGTTGTACAGAACAACTAATCAAGGAGTAGGCATGCTGGGCATTCGATTCATCCGGGCGCAGCCCACCGTTCATCTGATGCAGTTCCGCGGCGGCCGGCTGCTGCGTGAAGGCGCCGGCCAGTCCTTCTTCTACTACGCCCCCACCAGCACCCTGGTGGCCGTGCCGGTGGGCAGCCAGGACCGCCCCTTCATGCTGGAGCTGGTGACGGCCGACTTCCAGTCCGTCACCGTGCAGGGCCAGATCAGCTACCGCATCGCCGAGCCGGCGCGCGCCTGTCGGCTGATGGACTTCTCGCTCGCGGCCGATGGTGCGGGCTATGCATCCGAAGACCCGCAGCGCCTGGGCGAGCGGGTGCTGATGCAGGCCGAGGTCATCGTGCAGCAGGCCGTGCAGACCCTGGTGCTGAAGCAGGCCCTGTGCAGTGCCGCCTCCATCGCCCGCGCGGCGCAGCAGGAACTGGCGCGCCAGGCCGAGATCCAGGCCCTGGGCCTGGAGATCCTGGGGGTGGTCATCCTGGCCGTTCGGCCCACGCCGGACATCGCCCGCGCACTCGAAGCCGAGGCGCGCGAACAGAACCTCAAGGCGGCCGACGACGCCATCTACCGGCGCCGCATGTCGGCCGTGCAGAACGAGCGCGCCATCCGCCAGAACGAGCTGGACACCGACATCGCGGTGGAGAACAAGCGCCGCCAGATCCGCGAGGCCCAGCTGGAAGCCAAGGCCCTGCAGATGCGCAAGGAGAACGAACTGCGCGCCGAGCAGATGGGAGCCGATGTGGACTTGGAAGCCCACCGCCGCGAGCTGGTGCAGGGCCAGGCCCAGAACAGCCGCACCCTGGCAGAGGCCGAGGCCTACCGCGTCGCGGCCGTGATGCAGGCGCTGGAGAAGGCCGACCCCAAGCTGGTGCAGGCCGTGGCGGCGATGGGCATGCAGCCCGGCCAGCTGATCGCCCAGGCCTTCGGTGGCCTGGCCGAGAAGGCCGAGCGCATCGGCCAGCTCAATGTCTCGCCCGAGCTGTTGCAGGGCCTGCTGGCCGGCAGCCCGCCCGTGAGCAAAGGCCATGGCGAGCGGCACTGAGCGCCGCCTGGTGCTGGTGACGCGCCGCACCCGGCTGGAAGCGCTGGTGCAGCAGCACCACACGCTGGGCCAGGCGCGCTTCTACGTCGAGCACCTGGGCGCGGACTTCGAGGACTACCTGCGCGAGCACCAGGCCTACAGCCGCTGCCTGGCCATCTGCGGCGCCGCCTTGCAGCGCTGGGGCCGCAGCCAGACGCTGGAGCGCAGCCTGCTGCCGAACTTCGTCTTCGGCGCCGACGACATCGTGCTGACGCTCGGCCAGGACGGTCTGGTGGCCAATGTGCTGAAGTACCTGAACGGCCAGCCCCTCGTCGGGCTCAACCCCGAACCCACGCGCTGGGACGGTGTGCTGCTGCCCTTCGAACCCGCCGACCTGCCCCGCCTGCTGCCCGAGGTGGCCGCCGAGCGCAGGCCGCTGCAGTCCGTCACCCTGGCCGAGGCCGTGCTCTCGGACGGCCAGCGCCTGCGCGCCGTCAACGAGCTCTTCATCGGCCCGCGCACGCACAGCTCGGCGCTGTACGAGATCGAATGGCGCGAGGCGCAGTCTTCCTCGGGCGTGATCGTCGCCACCGGGCTGGGCAGCACGGGCTGGCTGCGCAGCATGCTGACCGGCTCGGCCGGCCTCAGCGCCGTACCGCTGGCCTACGCTCCCAAACCCTGGGATGCCGAGCGCCTGACCTTCGCCGTGCGCGAGCCCTTCCCGAGCCGCAGCTCGGCCGTGGGCCTGGTGCGCGGCCATGTCAGCGCCCAGCAACCCCTGCGCCTGCGCTCGCGCATGCCCGAGCAGGGCGTGATCTTTTCCGACGGCATGGAAGCCGACTTCCTGCGCTTCACGGCCGGGGTGGAGGCGACGATCGGGATCGCGGCGCAGCGGGGGTGCCTGGTGCAGTAGCCCGGCGCGCCCCGACCTCACAAGAATTCAAACAAGATGAGCAAGAACACCCTGACAAGCCTAAGCAAATTTCTCAGCCTGGTGCTGCGTCACCAGCCCCAACTCATAGGCCTGCAGCTCGACGAGGCCGGCTGGGTCGGCATCGACACCCTTCTGGAGCGAGCCAACGCCGCTGAGCACGCGCTGACGCGCGAGCTGCTACAGGCCATCGTGACCACCAATGACAAACAGCGCTTTGCGATCAGCGCGGACGGCCTGCGAATCCGCGCCAACCAAGGCCACTCGGTTGAAGTTGAACTGGGCCTGGCTCCTCAGGTGCCGCCAGCCCGGCTGTTTCACGGCACCGCGAGCCGCTTCCTGGATTCGATCCTGAGTTCCGGCCTCAACAAGGGCGCCCGCCACCATGTTCACCTCAGTACCGAGCTGGGTGTGGCGGGTGAAGTGGGCCGGCGCTACGGGCAGTTGGTGATGCTGGAGGTCGACGCCGAGTCGATGCACGCTCACGGCCACTGCTTCTTCCGTTCGGAGAACGGCGTCTGGCTGACCGAAAAAGTTCCTCCCCGCTTCCTGAAGGTGCTGACGTGAAGAGCCGCTGCATTGCGCTCGACGCGGACGGCGTGCTGCTGGACTACAACCAGGCCTACGCGGTCGCGTGGCAGCGCGCCTTCGGCGTCCACCCCGAGGAACGCGACCCGTCAGCCTACTGGGCAATCGATCGATGGGGCGTCGAGCGCCTGGAGGGCGAGCGACTGGACTGCCTGCGCGCCGCCTTTGACGAGAGTTTCTGGAGCAACTTGCCCGCAGTGGCCGGCGCGCTCAGCGCCTGCCAGCAGCTCGATGCAGCCGGCTATGAGCTGGTCTGCGTTTCGGCCATCCATCCGCGCTACGAGCCTGCCCGCCTGCGCAACCTCCAACAACTGGGCTTCCCGATCGCGCGCGTGATCGCCACCAGCCACGGCGACGCTTCACGCAGCCCGAAGGCAGCGGCGCTGGAGCACTTGATGCCCTTGGCCTTCGTGGACGACTACCTGCCCTACCTGCGCGGTCTACCGCCGCGCATCCATGCGGCACTGATTCACCGCCAGAAGCGTGGCTCACCCAATGCCGGGCCGGAGCTCTCGCTCGCCCATTCGCACCATGAGGATCTGGCCGCCTTTGCCGCATGGTGGCTGGAGGAAGGACCGAACCAACATGCCTGAAGCCAACCAACACGACCCCGTGCAGTCCGGTGCTGCCGGGACTGAACGAGACCGATACCGCGGCGCGCTCCTCGGGCTGGCCTGCGGCGACGCCGTGGGCACAACGGTGGAGTTCATGCCCAGGGGTAGCTTTGCGCCTGTCACCGACATGATTGGAGGCGGACCATTCGGCCTGCTCGCCGGCAAGTGGACGGACGACACCTCCATGGCCCTTTGCCTGGCCGAAAGCCTGCTCGCCAAGGGAGGCATGGATGTGCGGGATCAGATGGCCCGCTATGCCAACTGGTACGAGTGGGGGTACTGGAGATCCACCGGAACCTGCTTCGACATCGGCATCACCACGAACAAGGCGCTCCACCACTTCCTGACGACTGGCGAGCCTTTGGCCGGGCCGACGGATCCACAAAGCGCTGGAAACGGTTCCCTGATGCGCCTGGCGCCGGTTGCCATGCGCTATGCCGGGGATGAGGCGCAGGCACAGGACATGGCAGCCCTCAGCTCCCAGACGACCCACGCTGCCGCCGAGTGCCTGGATGCCTGCCGGCTGTTCGCCGTTGCTCTGAGCCGCGCCCTGCAGGGCCGCCCTCGACAGGAGGTGCTCGACCTCGGTTCGCTGCAACTGCAGAGCCCTTCGATTCAGCGCCTGGCGGAGGGCAACTATCGCCACAAGCAGCGCGACGAAATCGTCGGCAATGGTTACGTCGTCAACAGCCTTGAAGCGGCGCTGTGGTGCTACCAGCGCCACGAGTGCTTCGAGGATGCCGTGCTGGAAGCTGCCAATCTGGGGGACGACGCGGACACCACCGCAGCCATCACCGGGCAGTTGGCCGGCGCCACCTGGGGGCATGGCGGCATTCCCGCCCATTGGCTGAAGCGCCTGTGCCAGGCCCAAGAGATCGCAGGCCTGGCGGAGGCACTCTGGCGCGCACGTCAGCAGCAATAAGGTTCGCTGCGATGGGCCAGTACGGGTACTTCCAGCTCGAAGGTGTGGCCACGCGCATCCGCTTTGCCGAAGAAATCGAACGCAGCACCAGCATGCGCGAGGTGGCCGATGGGTTCCAGCGCTACCGCATCCTGAACAGCCGGCGATTGCCCAAGACGATTCCCTTGGCCTGATGCCGGCGCCCGCGGGTGCCGGGCAGGCCCGAAACTCCGGCCCTGTCAATGCCCGTTCGCAGACCCCACCATGCTCCGCTACCAAACCCTCCCCGTCACCGACTTCCAACAGAACTGCTCCCTGGTCTGGTGCGACCAGACGAACGAAGCGGCCCTGATCGACCCGGGCGGTGAGATCCCGCGCCTGCTGGCCGCCGTCAAGGCGCGCGGGTTGACCTTGAAGGCGATCTGGCAGACCCATGCGCACATCGACCATGCCGGCGCCACCGGCGAGCTGGCGCGCGAGCAGGGCTTGCCCATCATCGGCCCGCACCCGGGCGATCAGTTCTGGATCGACGGCCTGCCGCAGCAGAGCCAGATGTTCGGCTTTCCGCCGGCCGAGCACTTCACGCCCACGCGCTGGCTGCAGGATGGTGACGAGGTGCAGCTGGGCCAGGAAACCGTGCTGGTGCGCCACTGCCCGGGCCACACGCCCGGCCATGTGGTGTTTTACAGCGCCACGGCGCAGCGCGCCTTCGTGGGCGATGTGCTGTTTGCCGGCTCGATCGGCCGCACCGATTTCCCGGGCGGCAACTTCGAGCAGCTGATCGGTTCGATCACCCAGCGCCTGTGGCCGCTGGGGGACGCGACGGTGTTCATTCCCGGCCATGGGCCGGAGAGCAGTTTTGGCGCTGAGCGGCGCAGCAATCCCTTTGTGGGCGACGCCGCGCTGCGGCGCGGCTGATCAATCCAGCCCGGTAAACCGCCACCAATCCCGCGTGAACGGATGGCGCTGGTAGCCGTACACGCGTGCCTGGGTCAGATCGGTGCGCAGCGCATGGCTGTGCGCCAGGTAAGGGGCGTAGGCCATCATCAGGCGCTGGGCCTGGCGGATCTGGGCCAGGCGTTCGGGGCCGTCAGGCAGTTGGCGCTGGCTTTCGTACAGGCGGTCGAAGGCGGGTAGGGCGAAGCGGGCGTCGTTGGCCTGGCCGGCGTTGGGGCCGTAGCCCAGCGCGAGGAAGAAGTCGGCGTCGGGCAGGCTGGTGCTCCAGGCGAAGCTCCACATCATCAGCCGGCCGTTGAGCGAGTTCTTGATCAGTTCGCCGAACTGGCCCAGCTCAAAGCGCATGCGTAGGCCCAGCAGGCGCATCTGCTTGAGCCAGAGTTCGTTGATGACGCGCTGGCGGCTGTCGCCGGCCAGGCCGGACATGCGCAGGGTCAGTGGGCGGCCGTCGGGGTGTTCGCGAAAGCCGTCGCCATCGACGTCGCGGTAGCCGTACACGTCCAGCAGGGCGCGGGCGCGTGCCAGGTCGCCGCTGCCGGCTTCGCTGCGCAGGCTGGCGTCGTAACCGTACACGCCGGGCACCAGCAGGGATTGGGCGGCCAGGCCCTGGTTCTTGAACACGCGGTCCAGTTCCAGGCGGTTGTCGAAGGCCAGGCAGATGGCGCGCCGCAGGGCCACGCGCTCGGGCGTCAGGCCGCCGATGTCGGGGTCGGTGCAGTTGAAGAAGGTCTGGCGCACGGTGGCGTCCAGGGTGCTGCGCGCCCGAATGCCGCGCTGGGCCAGGTAGGGCGCCAGCTGTCCGCCCGGCAGGGCTGCCGGGGCCAGGCCCTGCGGCAGTTCCAGCACATCGTGCTCGCCGCCGTGGAAGGCCAGCCAGCGCGGTTGTTCCTCCTGCACGATGTTGAGCTCGACTTCGTCCACCAGCGGCAGGCGCTTGCCGCGCAGGCGCTGTTCAAGGGCCTGGGCCTGCGGGTCGTCGGGCGGGGCCACGCTGTCGAAGCGCTGCTCGCGAAAGCGCGGGTTGCGCTCCAGCAGCACCATGGAGCCGCGGCGCCATTGCTTGAGCCGGAAGGGCCCGGTGCCCACGGGGTGGGCGGGCAGTGCGTCGCCATAGCGTTCCACCACCTCGCGGGCCAGCGCGCCGGTCAGGCCGGGCACGGCAAACAGATAGGCAAAGCGTGGCGCCGGTTCGGCCAGGCGCACTTCAAAGCGGTAGCGGTCCAGGGCGCGCAGGCCGGCCACGGGGCGGTCGTAGTCCAGCGCCCGGCCCGCTGTGCGGGCGGCCTCGCGCAGCGCTTTCAGTCCCAGGATGCCGGCGCTTTCGAACAGGTGCAGGTGCTCGCTGGGGAGCTGCGGGTCGTAGTAGCGCTTGATGCTGTAGACGTAGTCGGCCGCCACCAGTTCGCGCGGCTGTCCGCCGAAGGCGTCGTCGTCGGCAAAGAAGATGCCGGGCCGCAGGGTGAAGACGAAGTGGCGGAAGTCGGCGCTGATCTCGGGCAGGCTGGCGGCGGTTTGCGTGCGCAGCAGGGTGGGGCGGGCCAGGTAGTCGTAGGTCAGCGGGCTTTCGAAGATGTGGGCGTTGATGGTGACCGAGCTGCGGTCGGACACGCGCGGCGGGTCGAAGCCGGTTTCGGGTACGTCCAGGGCCACGCGCAGGCGCTTGCGTGGGCTGGCCAGCGCCGGGGCGGCCAGGGCTGGGGTGGCCAGGGCGCTGCAGGCCTGCAGCCAGTCGCGGCGCTGCAT
>ERZ761602.8685-NODE-8685-length-10126-cov-4.810148_pt1 | contig 10126 bp, 5 predicted proteins | sample MGYA00512165_ERZ761602 | MGnify/ENA primary metagenome ERZ761602 (study PRJEB28899, sample SAMN02445085) | bioreactor sludge metagenome | biome: EBPR sludge; isolation source: Thorneside wastewater treatment plant | place: Australia: Brisbane, Thorneside...
TTGAAGAACTCTTCGAGTCCTTCAACGGACTGCCTCTTCTTTCTGGGGTCTTTCAAAAAGACCCCCTCCAGTGGGCAAAGCCCACCGGAGCCTCCCCCAAAACACGCGGCTCCGTTGAAGAACGAGGTTCTTCAACGGGCTGTTAGGCACGCCTCGTCATCGAGGAGATCGACGCGCTCACTTCGACGGCTGTCTCGTTCACTTCGAAGCGCGTACGTCGTTCGAAGCTCACCTCGACGAGCGCGTCGTCTCGACGCTCACTTCAGCGAGACGACCGTGAGGCGGTCGCCGCCTTCTTCGCGGGAACCGCCGCGGAAGGAGCGCACGTAGCTCGCGTCGCTGCGGAGGAGCTCGCGGATCGCGTCGCGGAGCGCGCCGGTGCCGACGCCGTGGAGGATGTACGCGACGCCCTCGTTCGCGCCGTACATGCGATCGAGGAAGGACTCCGCCATTGGCACCGCGTCGTCGACGCGCATTCCGCGCACGTCGAGGGTGTTGTCGATCGTCATCGGCGACACCTTCGGCTCGAGCGGCGCGGCACCCGTGACGTCGACGACCGGGCGCTCCTTGCGCTCCTTCGTCTCTGCGGAGCTCGCGCCGGGCGCGCGCAGCTCGCTCACGTCGACGAAGAGGCGCAGCGCACCCGCGCCGACGCGGACCTTGCCGCGCTGCGGGGCCTCGACGACCTCGGCCTCGGTGCGCAGGCGCGGCACCCAGACGCGCGCGCCGACGGTGAGGGTACGCGGATCGACGGGCGGCCCGTGATCGGCGGGCGTCGGCGCGTCGGGGCGCGTGGCGGCGACCTTCGCGGCCTCCTCGATGCGGCGCTTCACGTCGTCGATCGCAGGCGCGTCGGGCTCCTTCTTCAGAAGACGACGCGCTTGGCGCACGTCCTCGCGCGCGCGTCGCAGCGCGTCGCGGAGTTTCTCCGCTTCGGTGTCGAGCACCTTCTCGCGCTGGGCCGCGAGGGCCGCGCGATCGGCCTCCGCCTTCTTCAGCATGCGCTGGGCTTCGAGGCGTTCGTCGTCGAGCGCGGCGCGCGCGAGCACCATCTCGCGGCGTTGTTCTTCGAGGGACCGCACGAGCTCGTCGAAGGTACGCGACTGCTCGGGGAGCACGCCGCGCGCGATGGCGATCACGTCGTCGGGGATGCCGAAGCGCTGCGCGACCGCGAGTGCGGAGGAGGCGCCGGGCACGCCGTGCAGGAGCTCGAAGGTCGGCAGCATGCGTTCGACGTCGAAGCCGACCGCGGCGTTCTCCAGGCGGGCGTCGCGCGCGGCCATCGCCTTGAGCGGCTCGTAGTGCGTGGTGACGGCGAGCGCGGCTCCGCGACGGAGGAACGCGTCGACGAGGGCGCACGCGAGGGCGGCGCCTTCTTGCGGATCGGTGCCGCCCGCGAGCTCGTCGAGGAGCACGAGCGCGCCCCGTTGCGTGGCGCGCAAGACACCCGCGAGGTTCGTGACGTGCGCGGAGAAGGTCGAGAGGTTCTTCTCGATCGACTGATCGTCGCCGACGTCCGTGAGCACCGGCGCGAGGAAGCCGCAGCGGCTGCCTTCGTTCGCGGGCACCGGCAGGCCCGCTCGCATCATCAGCGCGGCGAGCCCGAGCATCTTGAGCGCGACCGTCTTGCCGCCCGCGTTCGGGCCGCTGAGCACGAGCCCGCGCCCGCTCTCGAGCTGCAGATCGCAGGGCACGACGTCGACGCCGTCGAGCAGGAGGATCGGATGGCGCGCGGCGTCGAGGGACACGCTCGCGTCGTCCGCGAGCTCGAGCACACGCGCGCCGAGATCCTTGCCGAGCTTCGCGGAGGCTTGGCGCAGATCCGCGTGATCGATCGAGGCGAGGGCGGCTTCGAGCGAAGGGAGCTGCTCGCGCACGAGCTCGGTGAGCTCGGCGAGGATGCGCGCCTCTTCGTGCTCGAGCTCGGCCTGCAGCATCTTGAGGTGGTTGCCCTGCGCGACCAGCGCCCGCGGCTCCACGAACACCGTCGAGCCGCTCGCGCTCGTGCCGTGCACGATGCCTTGCAGACGCTCGTGCGCGTCGCGTCGCACCGGGAGCACATAGCGACCTTCGCGCTCGGTGACGAAGCGGTCTTGGAGGATGGCGTCGTGCTCGACGAGCATCTGCTCGAGGCGACGCACGATGCGCTCACGCAACGCGGAGACCTCGCCGCGCAGACGTCGCAGCTCGGGGCTCGCCTTGTCGGAGAGGGTGCCGTCGGGATCGATGCAGGCGGCGAGCTCGTCGCGCAGGCGATCCAGGGTCGGGTCGAAGGTGCAGGTCGCGTGCAGGGTCGCCATGCGTTCGCGACGCGCGTGCAGGAAGAGCCGCAGCCCACGCGCGCACCCGAGCACGGTCATCACGTCGCGCAGGGTGGGGCCGTCGAGGCTGCCTTGGCGCGCGACGCGGGAGAGCGCGGAGCCGAGCTCGCGGGCTCCGTCGAAGGGGAGCACCTCGCCTTCGTCGAGGACACGCAGGACCTCGTCGGTCTCCGCGAGCGCGCGGCGGGCGCCTTCGCGGGTGCTCGCGATGGGGAGCACCATGCGCGCGCCGAGCGGTCCGCGGCAGCGTTCGGCCACGGCGGTCACCACACGCTCCCACTCGAGGTCGGCGAAGGTCTTGTCCGGCTCGAGGCCGAGGTTCGAAGAAGGTGTCACGGGGAGCTCGGGGATTCGGGGCGGGCGCGAACGCGCGTGATGTTCGGAGGAGAAACGAACGTCCGCGGCTGACCCTGCGGACGGGTGGGGGGAGGGCGCCGGAACGCCCCTCCGGAAACGCGGGGTGATAGTCACGTCCCTGCGGCGCGGCAACGGGGAGGGCTCGCGGGAGCCGTCGCTTCGACCTCAGTTGACCAGCGGGTTCGAGAAGCGGACGGTCATGTCGAGGTCGAACACGCCGTCCTCGCGCGCGAGCTCGGGGGGCAAGGCGTCGAAGGGTGCTGCGGCGGCGATCGCGTTCTCGGCGGCGGCGTCGAGGTCGCCGAAGCCGCTCGAACGCACGCGCCGCGTGCGGACGAGCGAGCCATCGCGTCGCACGGAGAGCCGGTAGACCGCGAGCCCCATGTCGAGAGCGACCGCGCGCTCGCGGGGGAAGACGAGGCGGTCCTCGATGCGACGCTGCTGATCGAGGTACCAGCGTCGGTAGCGTGCGTCGGAGGTGTCGAGGGCCGCGAGGCCACCGCTGCCCGGACCGTAGGCGCTCGCGCGTCCTCCTTCGCCGGCGCCGCCTCCCGAGCCGGGCGCGCCTCCACCGCCGACGCCGCCGCTTCCTTCGCCTGCGCGCGCGCCGCGGCGCTCGCTCGAGTCGACCCAGCTCTGCACGAGCCGCGCGGCGAGCAGCTCGGAGCGCGCGTCGTCACGCACGCGCCCCTGGGTCTCGGCGAGGGTGGCGGCGGGGCCAGGATCGAGCGCGGGTCGGCCGTGCGCGACGTTCGCGGCCTCGCTCGCGCGCGCGCCGCGGCCCTCGAGGATCCCTCGGCTCGGCGCGTCGCGTTCCGCTCCCGCGCGGTCGGGCGTCGCCGCGATCGAGCCGTCGCCCGTGGTGACGCGGGCGTCTCGTCCCCCACGCTCGCCCGCTTCGGACGGCACGCTCACGCCCGCGCGCGCGTCGCGCTCGCTCGGCGTTCGTCGCTCCGCGTGGGTGCCCTGCCCAGACGCGAGGAAGGGCACGTCGCCAGGGCTCGGGGTCGCGCGGCGGTTCTCCCAGCTCGCGCGATCGTCCGCGGTGTCGATGCGCTGGATCTGAGAGACCCGCGGCGCGTTCCACGCGCTGTCTTGCAGCGTCGCCCCGTGCGGGCGCGAGACGAGGAGCACGAAGTCGACCGCGCCGCTCGTGTCGCCGCCTTCGCCACGGCTCTCCGCGTCGACGTTCTGGGCAGAGAGCCCCCCGCCCGGTCGTGGTGCCTCGGCGCCGCGCGCGGTGCGTCCGTCCGCGCCGGTCGGCTCCGTGCCCTCGAGCGTGAAGTCGACCGTGAGCTCGGGCGGCAAGAGCGCGAGCGCGGGTGGCAGACGCCACACCCAGAGCGCGAGCGCGGCGTGAAGCGCGAGCGAGGCCCCGACTCCGAGCCAGCTCGTTCCCCGCGTCGTCGCTGCGACGGCCATCGCCGGGAGCGTAGCAAGCGACGTCGTGTTTGGCCTTCGGGCGCCGACGTGCACGCAGCGTCGGTCGAAGCGTCGGTCGGGGGGCGCCCTCAGCCGCGCTTCTTCTTGGCCTTCTTGGTGGTCGTGCCGCGCGGAAGCTCCGGCTCGGCCGGCTTTGCGGGCTCGTCCTCTTCGACCGGCCAACGCAGCGCGCGCGGGATCGGCACGATGCCCTGCTTCTTCACCCAGAAGAGGAACGCGAGGCTGAAGAGGAAGAAGCCGATCGCGGCGTAGTGACCGGGAGTGAGCCCGAGGAAACGGGTGTCCGGGTTGGTCACGTCGGTCGCGCGCAGGAAGTCGAGGCCGAAGCGGTACGGCGTGTAGAGGAGCGGCAGCAGCGCGACGAAGAGGCCGGTCGGGCGGTTCTTCAGGTTGCGCATCGACCAGAAGATCGAGAACACGAGGATCGACCAGAAGACCTCGTAGAGGCCGAGGTCGTGGCGGATGACGCCTTCTTGGCCTTCCCAGTTCTCCACGCCGAGGAAGAACGTCGTTTGAGCGCCCGGGTGATCGTGCACCACGAAGCAGCCGAGGCGGCCGAAGATCCAACCGAAAGGGAAGACCCAGGCGATCACGTCCGACAGGTGGAGCACCGGGAGCTTGCGGCGCTTGTGCCAGATGAAGATGCCGAGCGCGGCGCCGATGAAACCGCCGAACGAGGAGAGTCCGAGCCACTTCTTGAAGAGGAGCGACGGGTCTTCGAGGATCTCGAGGAGCGTCTCGGTCTCGTAGAAGAGGCCGTTCAAGAAGTAACAGGAGATGAACCCGATCACGACCACGTGGGTCGCGAAGTCCGCCACGTAGCTCGGGTGGATGCCCCACTGCATCGCTTGTCTCTCGGCGATGCGGGTGCCGAGCACGACGCCTGTCGCGACGAGGATGCCGAAGGTCTGGATCGGGACCTCGCTCCAGCCCGCGAAGTACGCGACCACGCCGCCGACGATGGCGAAGGTCGCCCACGAACGCGCGCCTTCGCGCCACTCCGGCTTGAGGACCCAGGAGAGACCCGCCGCGAGGAGGATGCCGCCGACGAGCGCGAAGAGCGGGACGTTCCACTCGCCGAGCTTGAACCAGGGGATGTAGAGCAATGCGCCCATGGCGGGCGCACCGTAGCAGGTTGCGGGGAAACGCCAGGCGGCGCGGTCGGCGACGAGGTCTGCGAGCGGGGACGAGCCCGAGCGGGTCCTCTCGTTCGTTCGCGGCGAGTCTGGTGGTTGGGATGGATCCGAGCTCGGGGTGACGCGCGTGCGTGGCTCCTCACCCGGACCGGGTGATACCGTTCGCTCCGTGCGTTCCGCCCTTTCTTCGTCGGTCCTGACCGGATGTCTGTTCCTCGCGTGCGGCGTCGTCGCCTGCGGCGGTGGCTCCAAGCCCGAGCTCGCGCCCATCACACCCGTCGACGCGCGCGTGAACGAGCCCTTGATGGTCGCGCTCGCGGTGGTCGGCGGAGGCGGCGACCTCTCGTTCGACTTCGAGGGGCCCAGCCTGCCCGGTCTGCGCGCGACGGTGAGCGGAGGCGCGGGCGGAGGCACGTTTCGTTGGACCCCGCTCGCGAGCCACGTCGGCACGCACGAGTTCCAGATTCGCCTCTTGCGCGGCGGCAGCGAGGTCGATCGCAAGCCGCTGATCGTGACGGTCGGTTCGTCGGCGGACGCGGCGCCCATCTTCATCCGGCCGGGCGCGGGCGGCACCTACGACCTCGCGCGCACCCCCTGCGTGACGCTCGCGATCGAGGTGCGCGACGACGACTCGCTCGACGTCGAGATTCGTCCGGCGGGTGAGCTGCCCGAAGGCGCCGACCTGATCCAGACGGATCGCAAGACCGGAGAGCTCGAGTGGTGTCCGAGCTCGGATCAGGTCGCGGCCTCCGAGCGTTGGGTGCTCCCGCTCGAAGCGGACGACGGCGATCATCCGCCGACGCGCCTCGACTACGTGGCGGTGCTGCGCGGCGAAGCGAAGCCGGGCTGCCCGGGCGAAGACCCCGTCGTCACGATCGTGAGCCCGAGCGAAGGCGCCCGGGTCGGAGGCGCGGCGGGCTACGAGGTGCGCGCGATGGTCACCGACGACGTCGGGCTGCGCGACGCGCCGCTGCTCTTCTACACGACGAGCATGCCCGACGATCCGGAGCGGCCCGACGTCACGACCTTCGAGCAGCTCGTGATGATGCCGAGCATGGGCGCATGGGCCGCGCGCATCCCGCCGCTGCCGCTCGAGGACGGCGCGTCGCGGCAGGTGTTCTTCGTCGTGAGCGCGACCGACAACGACGACCCCACCGGCACCGCGTGCGACCACCGCGTCGACTCGCCGCTGCGGAGCTTCGAGGCGGTCGGCGGAGGCGGTGGCGATCTGCTCGCGGACTGCGAGGCGTGCAGCGCGTCGAGTCAGTGCACCAGCGGGCTCTGCGCGACGACCGCGAGCGGAGGACGGTGCGTGCCGGCGTGCTCGGACACCGGCACCTGCTCCGCGGGCTCGTGCGGCGCGACGCCTTCGTCGGAAGGCGCGGTGCGCGCGGGCTGCGGTCCGGTCGACGAGGTCTGTGGCGCAGGCTCGTCGTGCACGAACGACGGCGCAGAGCCGAACGACACCGTGGCGAGCGCGACGACGTGGAGCAGCGGCGCGATGGGCCAGATCTGCAGCGGCGACACCGATCATTGGCGGGTCGCAGTGAGCGCAGGCACCCGCGTGGAGGCGACGCTCTCGTTCACGCACGCGAGCGGAGACCTGGACTTGCAGCTCCTCGACGGTGCGGGAGCGATCCTCGGGACGAGCGCGGGCACCACGAACACCGAGCGTGTGTCGCATTGCTTCGCGAGCGCCGGCACCGCGATCGCGCGCGTCACGGGCTACGAGACGGCGGAGAACGGGTATTCGCTCGGCATCACGACGACGCCCGATCCGGGCATGTGCTGCGCGCCCGACGCGAACGAGCCGAACGACTCCGCGACCGCGGCGCGTGCGATCACGCTCGCGGGCGGCAGCGGCGACTTCGAAGGGACGATCTGCCCCGGTGATTCGGATTGGTTCTCGTTCTCCGTCGCGGGGCCGAGCCGCGTCGAGGTGCTGGTGCTGATCGGCGTGCCGGAGCAAGACCTCGACGTCGAGCTGCGTGGACCCACCGGCGCGCTCGTCGGCAGCAGCCGCGGCATCACCGACGAAGAGTCGATCGACGTGCGGGTGACCACGGCGGGGCGCTACACGGTGCGGGTCTACGGCATCTCGTCGGACACGAGTCCCTTCGTGGGCAACGTGACGGTGACCGCCGAGACGACGTGCACGACGAGCCTCGACTGCCCGCTCGATCGCGTGTGCAACGCGGGCGCGTGCGTGCCCCGCGCGTGCAGCGGCGCGACGTGCCCCTCGATGCACGTGTGCCCGAGCGCGGGTCCGAGCGCGACGCCGAGCGAGTGTGGCGCGAGCTGCACCGCGAACTCCGGCTGCCGCAGCGGCGAGGCGTGCAAATGGCTCGCCGAAGGGCGCTACTGTGGGCGCACGAGCAGCGGCGCGAACGGCGCGGCCTGCACGACCTTCGCGGACTGCGGTGGACAACGCGGCTGCGTGCCGTGGCCGGGTGGGACCTGTGCGCGCATCGGTTGCCGCACCAACGCCGACTGCGAGAGCGACACCTTCTGCATCCAGCGCGAAGGCGAAGCGTTCTCGGTCTGCGCGCGGAGCTGCTGGGACAGCGACACCGTGTGTCGTCTCGGGGCGGGGTACGCGTGCGACATCGTCGAAGATCGCGCCGGGGAGCTGCAGCTCGCATGCGTGCCGGGCTGATCGCGCTCGCGTTCGTGCTCGCGTGCGGGGGCGACGACGCACCGCCGGGCGTGCGTCCCGAGATCCTCGAGGTGCGCGCGACCGCGCCGTCGACGCAGGGCACGTTGCTGCGCGTGGTGGCGACGGAGGTCGATCGGCTCGGCGCCTCGCCGCGGCTCTCGGTCGACGGGATCGAGCTTCCGCTCGCGGACGACGAGAGCACGGACCTGCGCTTCGCGATCGACGCGTCGCTGGTCGCGACGCTCGGCGACGGCACGCACGACGTGGAGCTCGCGCTCGTCGGCGATTCGCTTTCGAGCGAGCCGTTCCCGTTTCGCCTCGAGCTCGCGCGGACGCTGCCGATCGTGCTCGACGCGGCGCCGAGCGGCGACGTGCACCGCAACGAGCTCGTGGTGCTCGAAGGCGACGGATTCCTCGAGCCGGGTGAGGGCGAGGTGCTCGCGCACGTGGTCGGCGAGCTCGTGACGGCGACGGACACCACCGCGGTCGACGTGCGCATGCCGGTCGAGCTCGCGGAGCTGGGCGATCGATCGCGCGCGTTCTGGCGGCTCACCACCGCGCTCGGCGGCGCGCTCCCCGGCGAGCTCACGGGCACGCTCACGCTCGAGTCGCGGCTCTCGAACGGCACGAGCTCCGAGAGCGAAGCCCGCCCGATCGCGCTGCGCTTCTTGCCGCCCGCGATCTTCGCGCTCGATCCGAGCACGGTGAGCCTCGAGCAGATCGTGCGGGTGCGCGGCGCGGGCTTCCTCGGCGACGACGACGGCCTGACGATCGTGCGCGCGAGCGGGACCTTCACGCCGATGGGCGACGCGCCCGTCACGGTGCCGGAGACGGAGCTCGTGCTCGAGTTCGTCGACGGCGGCACGCTCGCCGGGCCCATTCGCGCGATGCCGCTCGGCGAGGTGCTCGTGTCGGAGCTCTTCGGCGCGCGACGTGGGGTGTTCGAGGGCACGCTCACGCCCGTCACGAGCAGCGGTGCCCGCGACGAGGTGATCGGCGACCCGACGCCGGTGACGCTCACCCTCGGGCCCGTGCGGCAGGTGGTGTGGCTGCGCTTCTTGCCGGGCTTCTACGAGAGCCTCGCGCGGTTCGGGCTCGCGGCCGCGGTGGGCACGATCGAAGAGCTCGTGAAGTCACGCATCGAGCGGCTCTACGAGGGCGTGCGGGTGGAGATTCGCCTGGAGCGCCCGGACGACTTCGGTCCCTCCGGCTACGCGGTGGTCGAGATCGGCGGGCCCGATCCGAACGGGCGCGGGCTCTTCGGCTACGACAACTCTCCCGGCAAAGACGTCGGCAACCTGCGGCTCTTCGACGCGATCGGCGGCTCCAACGCGGAGACGCAGGCCGACGGATCGCTCGGCTACGGTGGGGTGTTCGTGGAGTCGCTCTTCGGCTTCTCGGAGCATCCACCGGCGGAGCTCGGCGGCATGGGGCCCGATCCGGATCCACTCTTCGACGAGATCTTCGACGGAGTGCGCGAAGAGCCGGCGACGCTCGCGGAGGTGCGCGGCGAGGGGCCGCGCGCGGCGGAGGTGGATCGCGCGGTGCGCGCGCTCGCGGCGGTGATCGGCGAGACGACCGCGCACGAGCTCGGACACAGCTTCGGGCTCGCCGATCCCTACGGCTCGCGCACGGTCTTCCACGATCCGGGCGATCAGCCCGGCTGCGTGATGGAGAGCGGCAGCGCGCGACCCTTCGGAGAGCGCGCGGAGGAGCCCGGGTTCGCGCCCTCGCGTTTCTGCCGCGACGCGCCGGCGTACCTCGACGCGATCTTGGGCGATTGAACGACGCGACGATGGACGATCTCTTGCGAGTGTTTCGTCGATCCGTACGCATGAACGCGCGCACCTTCCACCCCTCGCTCGAAGTCGACGCATGAAGCGCTTCTCGTGCTCCCGTTTCTCGTTCCGGTCGCTCTCGTTCGTGTGCGTCGCCCTCGCGTGGCTCGTGCCGCACGCGTCCTCCGAGGCGCAGCTTCGGCGCGCCACCGCCGGCGCGACGCTCCCTGCGACCTCGACCGCGACGCCGGACGGTGCGCTCGCGCTGGAGACCAACCCCGCCGCGCTCGCGTTTGCGAGCGGTTGGGAGCTCGCCTACGTGCACGCGGAATCCCACGGGAACGCGTCGCTCGAAGGGCGGGGCGATTCGCTCGCGGGCGTGGTGAAGCTGCCGCTGCGGCTCGCGCTCGCGGCGGGCGCCGACTGGATCCGCCT
>ERZ761602.8686-NODE-8686-length-10121-cov-10.789291_pt1 | contig 10121 bp, 6 predicted proteins | sample MGYA00512165_ERZ761602 | MGnify/ENA primary metagenome ERZ761602 (study PRJEB28899, sample SAMN02445085) | bioreactor sludge metagenome | biome: EBPR sludge; isolation source: Thorneside wastewater treatment plant | place: Australia: Brisbane, Thorneside...
GAATGGGAGAGCAATTTTGTCGGCGGCCCCAACCCAAGGCATAGGGTCTACTTCCAAGTGTTCTTTACGCGAATAAGCGCACCGCCAGGGGCGACCAGTACTCTCACCAAACATAACGCAAGTATCTGAAAAGAAGAGATTTGTCCGCAAAGGACGCAAAGAACGCAAAAGGAAAGCGAGGTCAGGAGACCATCATGACTGCATGTACTGGCTCTCTTTGCGTCCTTTGCGGACGAAAATGCAGTCCGCAATGCCGCCGACAGTTCGATGCGCGAACAAGCGCGCCGACAGGGGTGAACAGTACTCCCACCGGGCATGACCTGTGACCGATGCCAATCTGTTCCAATCGGCGACCGGAAATTCCAGTGACCGGCAACTGCGCACGCCAGCATTGCGCCGGTCGCCGATAGCCATTCGATCTCGATGCGCACTGCCTTGCTTCTCGGTCTTTCCCTGACGCTGACAACGCCAACCGCGGGCGCGCAGACCGTCCCCGTCATCGACGGCGAAATTGCCGCCGGCGAGTGGCTCGACGCGCGCGAGGTCAGCGAGTTCCTGTTGATCGAACCGCGCACGCGGCAGCCGCTGCCGTACGCCACGCGGGCGTGGATCAAGGCCACCGAGGCCGGCCTGGCGGTGGCGGTCGATTGCCTGCAGCCGCCGGAGATCGCGCGCACCCGCGAGCAAAGCGCGCGCGATCAATCCGGTCCGGTCGACCGCGTCTCGGTGAGCGTCGACTACGAAGGCGCCGGGCGCAGTGCGCTGGCGTTCACCGTGACGCTGGGCGGCAGCGTGCTGGATGGCACCGTGGTCAACGAGAATCAGTATTCGACCGACTGGAACGGCAACTGGCGATACGCGGTCAGCGAGCGCGCGGAGGGCTGGTCGGCGGAATTCCTGCTGCCGTGGCATCTGGCGCCGATGCCGCCGCCGGTGGATGGTCGGCGGCAGCTCGGCATCGCCATTTCGCGCGTCGTCGGCAGCACCGGCGAGCGCGTCGCCTGGCCACCGGTGCACTTGAGCGAACCGCGTTTCCTGTCGCTGCTCGCCCCACTCGACGTCGAAGCCTTCAGCCAGAAACTGCTGGCATTCACGCCGTACCTCGTCGGCCTGCGCGACATCGCGCGGAGCGACAGCGATGCCGACGCCGGCCTCGACGTGTTCTGGAAGCCCAACAACGCATTCCAGTTGTCGGCGACGGTCAATCCGGATTTCGGCCAGGTCGAAAGCGACCAACTGGTGGTGAATTTCGGCGCGGTCGAGACCTTCTTCAGCGACCGGCGACCGTTCTTCACCGAGAACCAGAGCCTGTTCAACCTGCCCTTCGGCATTTCCAACTCGCGCCTGATCTACACGCGCCGCGTCGGCGGACCCGCCGACGACGGCAGCGGCGCGGGAGACGTCAGCGCGGCGGTCAAACTGAACGGCAGCGCCGGCCGTTGGCAATACGGGGTGTTTGCCGCCGACGAGGCCGACGCAGCCGGCCGCACCTTCCTCGCCGCGCGCACGGTCGCCGATCTGGGTGCACACGATCTCGGTCTGATGCTCACTGATGTCGACCGGCCATTCATCGACCGCCAGGCGCGCACCGCTGCCATCGACCATCGCTGGGCCCGCGGCGAATCGCTGTCGCTGGCGACCACGGTGGTCGGTTCGGACATCCACCAGAGCGCCGGCAGCGACCGTGCCTACGGCATGCAGTCGCGTTTCGACCAGCGATTTTCGGATCGCTATCGCCAGCAGATCTATGCCCTGCACATGGACGAAGGGCTCGATCTCAACGACTTCGGTTACCTCGATCGCGACGACCTCGACTACCTGCGCTACGAGTTCGGCGTGCGCACCACGACGTTCGCGGAAGGATCGAGCACCACCTCGGTCGACAACCGCTTCGCCACCAGCACGCGCCGCAACACCGACGGCATGAAACTGTTCGACGCGGCCGCGTGGTATCGCTATCAGACCTTCAACGACGGCGGCATTGTCTACAACGAGCTGACCTGGCTGAGCCCGACCAACGAGGATCTGATCCTGCGCGGCAACGGTGTCCTGCGCCTGCCGCAACGCTACATCGCTTATGCCGAACGCACCCGTCCGCGCAAAGGCAACTGGGCCGTGGGCTATGGCCTGAGCGCGCAGAACGAGGGGCTCGATGGCATGCAGCACAGCGCTATGTCGCTGAGTTTCTTTCCGACCTACTACTTCAGTGACACGCTGTCGCTGTCGCCGTTCGTGCAACTGCGCTATTCGCCGGACTGGCTGCTGTGGCGCGGCGGCCAGCGCGTCGCCAGCTTCGAGGCACGCCAGCTCAGCTTCAATACCGATCTCAACTGGATCATCTCCGAACGCAGCGAACTGCGCATCAAGCTGGAAACCATCGCCCTGAGCGCCCGCGCGCGGCAGAGCTACCGAGTCGGCGCCGACCGCGTCGCGCGCCCCACGGACGAGCTCGACAGCGATTTCTCCCTGAGCAACCTCGGCTTCCAGATCCGCTACCGCTATGAACTGGCGCCTTTGTCCGACCTCTACCTCGTCTACAGCCGCGGCGGACTTGAGTTCGACCAGCGCCTCCTCGACAACATCGGCGCGCTGTTCAACGACGCGCTGCAGATCGACGACGACGAGCAGTTCCTGGTCAAGGTGAGCTATCGCATCGAGGTGTAGCAGCGATCGTCGGCGGTTGTTCGAAATGCTGCAGAGCTCCTCGGCGCGCGGTCAACTCAGCACCTGCCGCGGCGCAACCCTGGCTGCGCTGCGCGCCGGCAGCCAGCAGGCGCCAAGGGTCACGGCGATCAACAGCGCTGCAACGCTGGCGTAGGTCAGCGGATCGTAGGCGTGCACCTCGAACAACAGGCTGGACATCAGGCGGGTGAGCGCCAGCGCCAGGATCAGACCGACGGCAAGCGCGGTGGTCTGCAAAGCAACGCCTTGGCGCAGCACCAGGGCGAGTACGCGGCCGGGCGAGGATCCCAGGGCCAGGCGCACGGCAATTTCGTTGCCGCGCTGGCCCACCATGAACGCCATCAGGCCATACAGCCCGGTGGCGGCCAGCAACAGCGCCACCACCGCGAATACACCGAACAGGTTCAACGAAAATTGCTGGCGACTGATCGAGTCCCGGTAGACCTCGGCGAGGCTGCTGAAACGCACCGGCAGTTCCGCAGCGTTGCTCGCCAGGACCTGACGCATGGCGGCGCTGACGCTGGCCGGGTCGCGCTTTGCACGCACCACGATATTGAAATCGCGTGCCCTGGCCGGGCGCTGCACGTAATTCACGTAAACCGTGCCGTGGTCGGCGCGCTCGATCGATCGTTCGCGTACATCGGCGACCACGCCGACGACATTCAAGACCTCAAGGTGGCCGTCCATGTTGCCGAATTGCAGGCGCTGCCCGATCGGGTCCTGACCCGGCCAGGTGCTTTGCGCCAGGCTCTGACTGACCAGCGCCGCATGCGGCGCTCCCGGTCGGTCGGCGCTGTCGAAATCGCGCCCGCGCAGCAGGCTCATGCCCATGGCCTTGAGGTAGCCGGCACTGGCAACCCTGAACTCGGCATAGCCCAGGGGCTCGGGGCGACCGCCGAAATCGGCGTTTTCGTCGAAGAACGACCCATTGCTGCCGTCGCCCGACAACGGCAGGCCGTTGCTGCCGCCGACAGCCTCGACGCCCGGAATGGCGGCGAGATCGGCCATGAGCGTGTCCAGTCGTGCAACCACCCGAGCATTACCCTCGGCGCTGCTCGGATCGTCCAGGGTCAGGCTGATGGTCAGCGCGCCATCCGGCTCAAATCCGGGATTCTGCTGCAACAGCCCGGTCACACTGCGTGCCAGCAGGCCCGCAGCGATCATCAGCACCACAGTGAGTGCGCCCTGCATCACCACCAGCCCCTGGCGCACGCGTGTGGTGCTGCGCCCGGCGCTGCTGCTTCTGCCGCCCTCCTTGAGCGTTGCGGCGATCGCGCGATTGCCGCTGCGCGCGGCGATCAAACCGATCGCGCTGCTGATCAACAGGGTGCCAGCCGTGGTCAGGCCGAGCACGCGCCAGCTCAGCCCAAGGTCCTGCGCCCGCGGCAGGACATCGACGGCCATCTGCGCAAACACGCCAAGCGCAAGGTGCGCCAACAACAGGCCGATGAGCATGCCGGCCAAACCGAGCAGCACGCTTTCGACGACGAACTGCGCCGCAATCCGGGTCGATCCTGCGCCCAGCGCATCGCGCACCGCCAGTTCCTGCCGCCGCGCAAGCGCTTGTGCCAGGAACAGATTGGTCACGTTGGTCGCGGCGATCAGCAGCAGAAAACTCACCCCGGCCAGCAATACCCACAGAGCCGCGCTTACCGATCCAACCAGGGCGGCGCGCAGATCGGTCAGCGCAAAGGCGCTCAGGTCGACATCGCTGCCGTGCTCAAGCTTGAGGGCCGCGCCGATGGCCCGCGCGTCCGCTTGCGCCTGCGCCGCGCTGACCCCCTCGCGCAGTCGCGCGATCACCGACCAGTTGTGCGCGCTGCGCGATTCGTCGGCCGGAATGGCGCGCGCGTCCATCCACAGCTCCGCGCCCTGCGGGAACTGAAAGGAATCCGGCATCACGCCGATGATCGGCAAGGTCAAGCCAAAGGCGCTCACCGATAGCCCGGCCAGACTCGCCGGCGCGCCCAGGGATTCCTTCCAGTACCGATGGCTGACCAGGGCACCCGATTCCGTGGCCGCCGAGACCAGACCCGAGCCGATCACCGGCTGGACTTGCAGCACCCTGAGAAAATCCGCGCCAACCACGTAGGCGCCGGTGCGCACGGCACGATTCGACGACGACACCGTGGTCACGCCGCCGCTGTATTCGGCAATGTCGGCAAGGCCGCGATGGCGCGCACGCAGATCGCCGAGATTGGGCTGGGCCAGGGGCATGTGCCGTCCTTCGGCATCCACTTCCTCGACCTGCACCAGTCGCTCGGCCTGGGCATACGGCAGCGGTTGCAACAGCACCGCGTCGACCACCGCATAGATCGCCACGCTGGCGCCAATACCGAGGCCCAGCGAGAGCAGCGCCAGCAGCGAAAACGACAGGCGCCGACGCAAGTCGCGCGCACCACGCACGAGCGGATGCAGAAGCTCTGGCAGCATGGTCCGGGTCCTCTCGATTGGCGGCTGTGAAAACTTCAGCAAGATCTGCGCCATGGCCTTGCGAGCCGCCCGTCGCAAGCTTCAGCGTGCGCGGACACCGCAAAAAGCGCACGGCCTGTTCGATTCCGGACGCTTCGTCGCCCAGCGACGGGTGGCGCCCGTTCACCAATGCCGCCCGAGAACAGGGCGCGGCGCCCGGGGAGAAGCCGCCTTTGTGGGAGCGGGTTCACCCCGCGATCTTTGCCCTCGCAAGCGCCATTGCGCGATCACGCCATCGATCGATTCTGCAGATCAACCGGATCCCGGCAGCTCGGTCAGATCGATCTCGACCTGCCCCCGCGTTACCCCGGCGGGCGCCTCCACGCTGATCCGACCGAGTTTCCGCTGCGGAATTCCTTCACCAGCGGCGCGCAGATCTTGCGCAATCGTCTTTCCGAACGTTCAATCGTGCCGTTGCCGCCAGGCGCGGCGTCAGGCACCAGATCCAATGACCTGTGCGCTCCACGTTCTCAATGCGAATGGCGACCTCAGCGACTGGATGCCGCGGATCCAGCGTGCTTTCGAGTCCAGCCTTGCCCTGGTTTCGTCGCGTATCCCGGTCGGCGACGTCGATGTTGTGGTGTACGAAGACGCCGCCAACGTGGTCCCCGAGCTGGGAATGAGCGGCTTCTGCACGTCCCCGCGCCGGATGTATCTGCCGATCGATACTCGACATCCAGAGCTTCCAACCACCTTCGAGAAGGTCTTCCAGTCGTTCATGGCCCATGAGCTGCACCACTGCGCGCGGCGCTCGATTCAAGGGTTCTCATCAACGTTGGGCCAGGCGCTGGTGACAGAGGGTCTGGCCTGCTGCTTTGAGGCGGAACTCCCAGGCGGAACCGCGCCTGTGTACGCGACGTGCGTGCGCGGGCCAGAGCTCAAACGAGTACAAGACCTGGCCCGAGCTGCGCTTCACGACTCGTTCGAAGGCTGGGACGATTGGTTCTTCGGCGCACGAGAACCCGAGATCCCGCTACATGCCGGATACTCGCTGGGCTACCTGCTGGTCTCCAACTGGCTGCGCAAGCAGCATTCCACCGCCGCGATTGAACATGCGGTAACGGCCGAGCAGGTCCTGGCCGATGCCTGACCCCTCGCTCAAGTCGACCGCAGCGGCAGGCGCTGCAGACGGGGTGTAGAGTCCCCGCCAACCGCCGATGCGGGAGAGATGGCGTGAAACGCGATCCGCCGAACCCATTCGGAACCCGCCAGGCGCGGCGCGCAATGCGACAGCGCAGCTCCGCTCAACAAGAGCGACGGTTTGCACGCCGTGGTAGAGCCGAGATCGCTCGGCTCGGAACCCGCGATGCAGCCTGTTTCGCCGGTGCCACGTCACCCTCGCGCGATCAGCCCCGGCCGGCATCAGCAACAAACGTCAATCCACGCCCAGCGGATGCGAGAACCCGCGCTCGCGGCAGACACCCCATGACGCAAGACGAGGATGCGCTCCCACTGACGCGCTCGCCGGTCCATCAGCGACCGTTCCGGGACGCCGTCGACAGCGAGGGGAAACTGCGTGTGAACCACTGGGAGGTTTTATGCATTCGCACCTTGATCAAGAGTCGCTATCGAATATCACTTCAAAATTGCGCTGAATGGAAATAGTTGCCTACGCGCTGTGCGAATGAGCATGAACAAGAGCTTGCAAGTTGTTGTATTGGCGCGACCGATCATTGATGCGAGTGCCGGCAAGGACGCTCACCTGCAGCGATCTGCGACGGATAAGTATAGTTAGCTCTCTCAGTAAGTTTACGGGTTCGAAAATGAGCGAAGAAAGCTTTCACGAAAGGCTAATTGCTGCAAGGGCGCGCACTTATGATCCCAGCGATCCGGCACAAGAGGACGCTTGGTGCCGGGAGGTAGTATTGCGGGGCGCTTTCGAAGAAGGAACTCCAGATATTGTTCGCTACTGGGACCTGGTAGACGCAATAGATGGAACAGAGAGCCAATTGGTCTTTTTCGCGCTTCTGGATTCAATGCGGTTTGAGGATGATAGCGGACAGTACGAAGCCACCTACAATGCGCTCTGGAACTTCCCACCCGAAAAGTTTGGGCCTTGGATGGTGGCGGCACTCCCCAGCCGTTTGATTAATAAGAAGTTTGAAGGACATGCTGGTTCGATACTTTGTGGCCTAATCAACGAGCGAAATAAAGCGGATCTTGAATGGTTTAATAATGCTCTCGCGCATACGGATGAGCCGAGTCGAGTCGTCATTATGGCATTCATCGAGAGCAATGAAAGCCATGGATGGTTTGAAGATGGGAAGGGCAAAATAAGACCGAATGCTATTGATGTGCATCAATAACAGGAACGCGAGGCAAACAAAAACGCTGCTCAATAGGGTCCAAGGAGAGAGCTAACTATGCATTCAACCCGATTGCGGAACAGGCTCTTCGCCCAAACCAAACTATCGTGCCGCAACGGGTTAATGCGGCGTTAGCCCTCACATGCGCGAGATCGCTACTTTCCGCGTACTGGAGTGAAGACCATGGATTTCTTTCAGCCCAGGATTAGCGATGAAAAACTACACCACAACTTCAAGTACGCCCGCACGCCGTACAGAAAAGCCGAAAGAGAGATGTTTGAGGCCTGGGCGAATGGGATGCCGGATCGTGATGGAAAGCTGTGCGAACAGTTCCAAGAGACGTTCAACTCCACCTTTTGGGAAGTGTATCTCCACGCCCTGCTTAGATCGTACGGTTGCTCTTTAAGTTGGGAGCATTCATCTCCTGATTTTGAAGCTTGCCAGAGAGAGGTTCGCGTCATTATAGAGGCGACAACCGCGAACGCGGCAGTTGGGAAGCCTAATGAATGGGACAGAACGTACAGCGAAGAGGAGATCAAATCCCTAGGTGAACTTTGGCCGCTGAATAGAGAAGCCATCATTCGTCTTTCAAATGCGCTGCACGGCAAAATTACGAAATTCAACACTCACTATTCGACGAAGCATCATGTAAAAGGGAAACCATTCGTAGTGGCGGTTGCTCCTTTTGAGCAGCCCCACTTCAACCTGCAGCATGACCGTCCAATAAGAGCTCTGCTTTATGATCATTACGTGGATGAGGACGCTTTTACCAAGTCGCCGGACAACTTTCCTTCCGGCCCCCCAGTTCGCAAGCTAGGGTTCGTGGAGAAAGATAACGGAAGCGAAATACGCCTGGGACTATTTACTGATAATGCAGCGTCGTGCGTCAGTGCAGTCTTGTTCAGTTGTGTTGCTACGTGGGGAAAACTCACAGCAATGTCAAAGAACCCGCTCGTTGATGGAAGCATAAAATCCTTGTGGTCAACTCCCCCCACTGGAAAGCCTGTCTGGAGGGACGCGCCTCTACAAGAGCATCATGAAGAACTTTGGGACGGAGTTCACGTTTATCATAATCCTTTCGCCACAAATCCACTCCCTCCTGGCTTTTTTCGTAGGAAAGGAGTGGTACAACACTATTTTGACCAAGGTCTGGATGAATGGGCATATGAGGGGATTTACGAGGCGCTATTGTTTAGGCGTGTCCTCGTCAAAGCGAGAGAGCAGGAGCGCGAGGGCTAACTATGCGTTCAAGCCGACCGCGAAACAGGCAATTGGCTCGATCTGGCTTGGCCGCCGCGGCGGCTTAACGCGGCGTTAGGCCCGCATCAGACTTTATGGATTGACGTGGAGAATTTTATGGCACCTCGTGGATGGGTTTATGTGATGACTAATCCATCAATGAAGGGAATCGTTAAAGTAGGAAAGTCGGGAAGAGACCCTGTCGAGCGCGCTAAGGAGTTGGACAGCACCGCGCATCCTGAGGCGTTCTGTGTTGAATATGATATTTTGGTTTCAAACTATCACGTCGCAGAGCAGCAAGTTCACAACGCACTTTCCAAATGCCGCATAGTTGGAACAGGGCAAGCGGTTGAATTCTTCGCATGCACCGTAGAGTTCGCCGTAGCGGCGATTAGAAATGTACTAGTTGATTGCGCTCTCTATGAAACCTATCATCGCGGACTTAAAGAAGAGCTTGAGCGAATTGAGCGGTTGCGGCGTGAAACCCAAGCAAAGAAACTTCAAGAGCTAGAGCAAAATCGTCTTAAGTTAGAAGCAGATCGACAGGCGCTGGAGGCCGCCGAAAAAAGAAGGGTAGATGAAGACCAGAGGCGCATAGCCGCGCTAGAGGAACTGCGGAACAAGGAAGCGTCGCGAGCGCGAGCCAAGGCGTCCTGGCGCTCAGATCAAGAAGAAAGACTCAAAAGACAGGCTAGCGGGCTCGCGCTCCAAAAGGGTATAAGGATGATTCAGGAAGGAACCTTACTCATCTGCACGGCGTGTAATCGTATACACAATTTCAACTACCCTGTTCGAGAGAGGTTTCCTTGCGAAAAGTGTAAGAATACAGTAATTCCATTGTCGGAAATTGGCGCCTAGCGAGGCAACTACAGTGACAATATCATCGCGAATTGAAGCCATTCTTGCCCAACGCGGAATCTTCTTGCGTTCTGAACTTGGTACAAGGTGTCTGCGAATTCGGCCCTCGGGACTCTCTTGGATCTTAAATTATCTGAATCAGCCTGATTCGTCTGCAAGCAATTTCTCCGAGAAATTTCTTAATACATCATTTCTGCAGGCGGTCGCCAGTTTCCAGAAGACTGAGAAGTCTTGGCGTGAACTACGAATATTGGCGGTCTCGATCCCGGTCTACGAGAGCGAAGCCTACTGTCAGCTTGTCATCTACTTAAACGGCACACCGCCAAGACTGTTTCACACATTCGCGCCTGACGTCCATGAAATTGGAGAGTCATTTGCGGTTTCAGTGCTTGCGAATGGTAAGCTCAAGATAAGGGCACCGACTCGAGCTTTCATTGAGTTTTCGGAAGATCAGGTGAGTTCACTCAACGCAGGGGGCCTCCTTAGAATTTCTTGATTCTAAGTGGCGGTCTTAGATTCAACTAGCAAGTGCAACACTCCGTTCAGACTTCTGGTAAATCTTTT